>Ga0180434_10002106_pt1 | contig 27297 bp, 22 predicted proteins | sample SS_ome_7_FD_132453 | JGI IMG/M metagenome (GOLD analysis project Ga0180434, IMG submission 132453) | Hypersaline lake sediment archaeal communities from the Salton Sea, California, USA - SS_1_D_2 metaG | ecosystem: Environmental > Aquatic > Non-marine Saline and Alkaline > Hypersaline >... | reverse complement strand
GATTAAAATGAAAGTAAAAACAAACAAAAATATTTCAGTTGTCATTTTTTTAAAAAGTATGCATATCCTTGAGATCAAAACAAATAAATGAACATCGCCATTTTTTTATGAATAGGTCAGGTATTATAAATTTTCAGTCCATTTGCCAACAAGGAAGTGGTAAAAGATGGTGAAAGGTGAAATGTGAAATGTGAAATGTGAAATGTGAAAGGTGAAAGGTGAAAGGTGAAAGGTGAAATGTGAAAGGTGCTGATTGACTTGACATAAATTTCCTGAGATGCGAAAATTCTGATTCTGTTTGACGGATATGGTGAGCGTAGCTCAACTGGTTAGAGCACCGGATTGTGGATCCGGAGGTTGGGGGTTCGAAACCCCTCGCTCACCCGTTAATTTTTCCCCTGTTACCCCATATAATTTCAGTAAATTAGACCTCTTTTCTTTATTATGGCTTTATAGCATAAATTCGCATAAAATAGCCTCAGACATGTCACTAATCTTGACACACTTATTAAGGCAAAAATATATTTGCTTTTTTCTGATAATCGGATCTAAAACCTGTTTTTCCTTATCAATTGTGAACTTTTCCTTAGTAATTCGATTTTGATTTTAGGAGGTAGCCATTGCAACCTCTTTAAAATGATGTTCTTAGCCTCAAAATGAAGCTATAAGAAATCTCTTCTTTTAACTTATCTCCTTTTCAAGAAACATTTTTATCCGCATTTTGTAATAAGGGATGAGCATGAGGAGAATGGCAAATAAAGTCAAAAAATAGAACTTTTCCACCCCCTTCACTAATTTGTGAGCCATGAGGATAAGACTACTCTGGATATGGATAAAGATCAGGTTAAAAAAAATCAATGACAGGTAGGCAAATTCTTTGAAGATTTTTCCTTTCCAGGAAGGCATGGACGAGGAAATCTTTTTTGTTATTAGGAGGAAGAATAAAAAGAAGAGGGTCTGAACAGAAATGTAAATGAAAAAAAGCAGGGATTTTTTGGCTAAAATCACCGGCTGACCGAAAAAATTCAACCATAGGGGGATTTCTTGAGGGAGACGGGGATAAGAATAAAGTACCATGACCCATGCCACGCCAAGAAGAACCCAGTCAAAGATAAGAAGGATAAAAGGGGCTTTTTTTCTCATTAGTTTAAAGATATTTAAATCCCTATCTCAAAATCAGTACGAATATCCTTATCCATTCCATACTCCAGTATATACCTTATGCTTTGTTATGACAAAAAGGAGAAGCTTGTGTATTGTTTCTTTTTCTGGATTCTTGTGGAATAGTGGAATAATAGATAAACTATGAGTTGGATTACAAATCAAAAAAATGGGAGGACATGGATGCAAAAAATTTTAAGGACTTTTGTGAGCATCAGTATAATCATGGTTTTATTTGGTTTTGCCGTTCCCCAGGACCCCAAAGTGGACTGGGATATGGTGGCAAAAATCCGGGAGGAAGGATTTCAGCGCTCCCAGGTTATGGATATTGCCGGGTATATGAGTGATGTTTTGGGAGCCCGCTTGACTCTTTCTCAGGATATGAAGCGTGCCCAGACCTGGGTTAGACATAAAATGGAGAAGATAGGTTTGGTCAACATTGTTATTGAGCCGTTTATGGATTATGGGGTCACCTGGGATAATGAGTATTTTTCTCTCCACATGCTGGAGCCTGATTATCAGCCTCTAGTGGGATTCCCTCTGACCCACACGCCGAGCACTCCGGGAAAAATTACCTGTCAAACAATTATTGCTGAGGTCAAAACCAAGCAGGACCTTGATGAATTCCGGGGGAAGCTGGAAGGGGCTGTGGTTTTGACCACCCCCCCTGCTGAAATCGATCTGGACGCCTTGGCCCGGGGGACTCCCCGACGTACACCCGAAGAATTGAAGCGAATGGAAGGAGATGTGATTCCCAAACCCCGTCGCCGCCGAAAAGATGATAGCCCCCCTAATCCTGATATTCTTAAAGCTGAGGAAAGGATGAATTTTTATAAAGCTGAAGGGGTTAAGGCGCTCTTAGAGTGTCGGAGTGGAAAATTGGGTGCGGTGCGTGGATTTGCCCGTCCCGGTACCAAACAGGACAAATGGTCGCGCCAGGAGAGTCTGAATTCACTGCCTATCATTGCTGTGACTCCCGAACACTATAACCGGATGTATCGGATTCTGAAGAAGGGAATTCCTGTGACAATCGAACTTGAAGTGCGCAACCGTCTCGGGGAAGAAATCGAGAAAGCCTGCAATGTGCTCGGAGAGATTCCTGGTACAGACCTGAAAGATGAGACTGTAATGATCGGGGCTCATTTTGACACCTGGCACGCCAGTCCCAATTCCAGTGATAACACTTCCGGGTGTGCGGTGGCTTTAGAAGCAGCCCGTATCCTTAATGCCATAGGAGCTCGTCCCCGCCGAACCATACGGGTCGCGCTTTGGGCTGGAGAAGAGCAGGGACTTCATGGATCCCGTGAATATGTCACAAAGCATTTCGGGAACCCGGAAGATCCGGAGATTGGAATCAAACCTGAGTATGAAAAGTTCTCTGTCTATTTCAATCAAGATTATGGGGCAGGAGCTTTTCGCGGGATCTTTTTGCAAGGAAACGAATACGCACGGCGTCCCTTTGAAGCCTGGATGGAACCCTTAATGGATTTGGGGTTTCGTACTATCTCAATACAGAGCGTGGGCAGCACAGACCATGTTTCTTTTAATGACGTGGGGCTGCCCGGTTTTCAGTTCATTCAAGATCGCATCCCAGGAACTGCAGGACATACCAACCTTGATTTTTTCGACACCCTTCAGTCAGAAGATCTGATGAAAAATGCGGTGATCATGGCTGTTTTTGCCTATCATGCTGCCATGAGTGATGACCAGATGCCTAGGAAAACAAAATAGGGAAGCGGTTTTAAAATGAAAAAAACAAATTTTAAAATGAAAAAAACAATTATATTTTCACTGGTCATGGTTTTTGGATTTCTCTCTTCCTATGCCCAGGATAAATCTATGTTCTTCAAACCGAATAATAATTTCAATCCTTCGACGTTGCTTTGGTATACTTCCCCAGCAGAGAAATGGGAACAGGCTTTACCTGTGGGAAACGGAAGATTGGGCGCTATGGTTTTTGGAAGATATGGTGAAGAGAGGATTCAGTTAAATGAGGAAACTTATTGGACAGGGGGTCCCTACTCAACAGTAGTCAAGGGAGGATATAAAATGCTGCCTGAAATTCAGAAGCTTGTTTTTGAAGGGAAACCGATACAGGCACACAAACTTTTTGGACGTCATTTGATGGGATATCCGGTGGAACAACAAAAATATCAGTCTCTGGCAAACCTCCACCTTTTTTTCAAAAACCAGCAGGAAAAAGATATAACCAACTACAAACGATGGCTTGATCTTGAGACAGGAGTTACCAGTGTGGAATACACGGTTAAAGATGTGACCTATCGCCGAGATGTGCTTGCCTCTGTTCCGGACCAGGTGATCCTGATCCGGTTGACAGCTGATAAGCCAGGCAGCATTTCATTCACTGCAAACCTAAGAGGCTGCAGGAATCTAACCCATTCTAACTATGCCACAGATTATTTTAGGATGGATGGAGCAGGAATAGATGGGGTTATGCTGAACGGGAAATCAGCCGATTACCTGGGTATTGAAGGAGCCTTAAGATACCGAGCTCAATTAAAAGCAGAGCCAGAAGGGGGAACCATGAGAGTCGAAGATACACACCTGATCATCGAAGATGCGGATGCAGTGACTCTTTGTTTTGTAGCAGCCACAAACTTTGTTCATTACAATGATGTCAGTGCGGATCAGGTTCGAAGAGTCGAGGATTACCTGAATAAGATTAAGGTTAAATCATACAAGGAGATGTATGATGCTGCAGTAAATGATTATCAAAGCCTATTTGACCGAGTCTTATTCGAATTACCCACCACTGATCATTCCTTTCTTCCTACAGATCAGAGAATGACTGGATTTGAAAATAATACAGACCCTAATCTGGCCTCATTGGCTTATAACTTTGGCCGTTATATCTTGATTTCTTCATCAAGACCCGGAACAGAAGCTGCAAATCTTCAAGGAATATGGAACAAAGATATGAATCCTTCCTGGGACTCAAAATACACCACCAATATAAATCTGGAGATGAATTATTGGCCGGTTGATTCAGGAAACCTTTCAGAGTGTGCGGAACCACTGATTACCCTAGTAAAAGAGCTGACTGACCAGGGTTCAGAAGTAGCAAGAGAACATTACGGGGCAGATGGATGGGTATTTCACCAGAATACCGACTTATGGAGAGTGGCTGCGCCCATGGATGGCCCTACTTGGGGGACTTTTACCACAGGGGGGGCATGGCTTGCCACACACCTTTGGGAACACTATCTTTATAATCCGGATAGAGAGTATTTGGAAGAAATCTATCCTGTTATGAAGGGTTCTGTGGAGTTCTTTATGGATTTCTTGGTGGAACATCCTAATGGCAAATGGCTGGTGACCAATCCTTCCACCAGCCCGGAGAATCCTCCCAAAGCACCGGGTTATGAGTATTTTTTCGATGAAGTAACAGGGTTTTATTATTTCACCACAATATGTGCTGGTTCTTCCATTGACATGCAAATTCTCTCCGACCTTTTCAGCTATTATATTGAATCCACAGAAATTCTTGATTTGGACCGGGACTTTGCCCGTAAAGTCAAAAAAGCCAGGTCCAGGTTGGTCTCACCCCAAATAGGCAAGGATGGTTCCTTACAGGAATGGACAGAAGACTGGGAGCAGTTAGAAGAAAAACACAGACATTTTTCACATATGTATGGATTGTATCCCGGGAATGTTATTTCAGAAAAAAGAACGCCGGAACTCATAGATGCGTGCAAAGCCGTGTTGGAGCAGAGGGGTGACGGCGGAACCGGATTCTCACGGGCTTGGAAAATGGCTCTATGGGCGAGGCTGTACAATGGAAATAGGGCTTATAAAATATTTAAAGGCTATATTAAAGAGCAGGCTTATCCTCAATTGTTCGCCAAGTGCTTTACTCCGCTTCAGATTGACGGGAGCATGGGAGTGACTGCAGGAATAACTGAAATGTTGATTCAGTCTCATGAGGGAGTGATCGACCTTTTACCTGCACTTCCGGATCAATGGGCAGATGGAGAGTTTCATGGAGTGTGCGCTCGGGGGGGATTTGTAGTGGATATGCAATGGCAGGACAAAAAAATAACCAGAGCTAAAGTATATTCCAAAGCGGGAAAAACTTGCCGAATCAATGCCAGAAGTCCCATTGAAGTGAAAAAGAATGGCAGACCGGTTAGCATCAAGAAGCATTCAGATTGTTCTGTAGAGTTCAACACCGTTAAGGGATCCTGCTATAATCTGGAAGTCCGGTAAATCCTTCACCAGGTTATGTTTTGTCCTTACTATGGGTAGAAATTATTGTCTGATAATAAGAAAGGTGTCTTTTTGAGGAAAAAATATTTGATATCTGTTATGATAGAACGTTGATTAAAACGCAAGTTTTTCAGATCAACCTGTTTTCATGAGAGTCATAAACATGAAAAGACTAAAATTGATGGGTGTTTTTATCCTTTTTTGTCTTTTGATAAACACGGTTGCTCTTCCTCAAGAAAGAGACAAAATTTCCCCTCAACTTTTAGATCTGATAAAGGAAAATAGCGGAGAAATTTATACGGCTTGGGTTTATTTTAAGGATAAAGGTCCTTATAAAACTCATAGGCTTCAGAAAGCAAGGGATTCTCTAAGCATTCGGTCTAAAAACAGGCGGCTCCGTCATGGATTTAAAGTCCTAGTCGATGAGTATGACCTTTCTGTTTATAGACCTTATTTGGAGTCTGTAAAAAAATATGCCACTAAAGTAAGGCTAACCTCCCGCTGGTTGAATGCTGTTTCTTTAGAAGTTCAGGGTAATGATGTCCAAAAAATAGCTGATTTTCCTTTTGTCAAGAAAATAGAAAAAGTAAAAGTTTATTCTTTCAGAAAGCCGACTCCTCCGCCTTCGGTGGAAGTGGTGGCTGTTCCTCCTGAGGCTGAGCTTCATGTTCATGACTATGGACCTTCTTTTAATCAGGTTGAGCAGATGAATGTTCCGGTTCTGCATGATATGGGTTATAACGGTCAGGGGATTTTGATCTGTATGCTGGATTCTGGTTTCAATAACCTGAATCATCAAGCTCTGGACCATCTGGATATTGTGGCAACTTGGGATTTTGTTAATCAGGATGCCTTTGTGTTTGACGAAGAAGGTCAGATGGGAACCGGAGACCATGGCACCAACACCTTGGGAGCTATAGGAGGATACAGGTCCGGAGAACTTATCGGACCTGCTTTTGGAGCGAGCTTTATCTTGGGAAAAACAGAAAATACAGAATGGGAACGTCACATGGAAGAAGACCACTGGGTAGCTGGTGCGGAGTGGGCAGATTCCTTGGGCGCTGATATCATCAGCAGTTCTCTGGGTTACCGGAATCAGTTTACCCACGGAGAATCCGACTATAATTCAGAAGATATGGATGGAGAAACCACGGTAGTAGCTCAAGGAGCCAACATTGCGGCGAGCAGAGGAATTCTGATTGTCAACAGCGCTGGAAATGAAGGAGCCGCCCAACCTCCCGACAATACCATAATCTCACCTGCGGACAGTCCTTGGGTTTTAGCAGCAGGAGCGGTTGATCCCCAAGGTGACCGGGTGGATTTCAGTTCTACGGGTCCCACAGCAGACGGCCGGATCAAGCCGGATGTTATGGCACAGGGGTCTTCTGTGTATACGGCTCATCCTGAAGAATCTGATGGATATGAATATACTTCCGGAACCTCTTTTTCTTGTCCTTTGACCGCTGGAGTCGCTGCCCTGATTTTAGAGATGAATCCTACTTGGACTAACCAGGATATAATGGACGCCCTGAAATTAACTTCAAAAAAAGCGAATGATCCGGACAACCGTTATGGATATGGGATTATCAATGCTTTCAAAGCGGCAAGGTTCACTTTGAAAAGTATTCATGCTCCAGATAGTTTTGCCCTTCAAAGGATGGAAAACAATTATGGTTTTTTTGTCCAATATGTGGATCAGCTCTCGTGGGAAAGTGATCAAAGAAACAATGGCAGGGTCAGTTCTTATCGAATATATGCCAAAAGCCTACAGGGTCTGCAGAACTTTTTTGTCCTGATCAGAGAAGTAAACCATAATGTTTTCAGTTTTGCCAGACGCGGGTTGCTGGAAGATGAAACATTTCTTTACAAGATTGTGTCTGTGGACAAGAGCGGAAAAGAGAGTGATCCGACCTACACTCGCTGGTAAAAAGGAGAGAACAATAAAACAAAAGGAAAATCAAATCCAAAGGTGATCATGAAATATAAGAAAAGAGAGTTTTCATTTCTAAAAAAGTCAAAGCTTGTCTTTATCATTCTGATAATTTTTCCTCAGATCTCCCTGGCAACAGATATAACTCTTGGTTTCAACTTAGGTTATCGGGAAATCAAAGATCCGGATTTGAAAGAGATTTACGGAGACGGATATGTCTATAAACCTAATCTAAAATACTTTCCCCATGAAATGTGGGGATTGGAACTCTCCTATGAAGGGGGATACAAAAAGGAAGCTCTGGTGGGTTCTTTCCAAGAAGAAAGCACTCTCAATGTCAGCGGTGTTCAGCTGTGCGGAGTGTTTCGTTTTAGAGCCGGTTTTTTAGAACCATATTTCAAGTTTGGAGTGGCAGCCTTTTCTTATAAGCAGGACATCCAAAGCCAATATGTCCGCAGAAAAGTAGACCATCATCAATGGACTTCTGTGATAGGGGGAGGAGCCCAATTCAAGGTCAGCAGAATGTTGTTTTTTATTGCTGAGTTAGAATACATTCCTTTAATAGTCAAACCCTTTGAAAAAGAGGTTGATTTGGGAAGATTTCGTGGTCTTTTGGGAATAGGTTTGAACATACCCTTAAAAAAACTTCACCACTCTGAATGAGAGCTTACCTCCCTTCAGCTAGAAAATGGAGCAGACCATCTATTCAGATTTTTGCTGCTTTTTTTGTCAGATCTAACAAATCTTCTCTTGCTTTTTTTATTCGTTCTTGAGTGTGTTCTCTCCATTTTTGAGATTTCGCTATTTCGTTTTGACAGTCTTTGATCATATTCTGGACTGACTTTTTACTAGCCCCTCCAATTCCCTTGCGAGCGGCCACAATTTTCTCTGGGTTCAAAGCATCAATTACCGCTTGAGCTGGAATATTTAAAGCAAATCCCAACAGCTCTTTAGAAATTTGATCGATTATCTCTGTTGAAATGTCAATGGCTGGTATATTTTCAGATTTAGCTTTTTCCACTAATTTCTGTACAATATTGTGAGCAGTTCTATAAGGCAAACCTGTCTCCAACATGATGACTTCTGCTATGTCAGTAGCTTGTGTATACCCATATATAAATTTTTCTGACATGACAGATTCATTGACCTTTAAAGAGTTTACTATTCCTGTCATTAAACTTACGGCTTTTATCGTCTGATCTAATAACCTAGGTAGTTCCACATAAGCAAAAATTCGATTATCGGGTTGTCCAGAAGGAGTTCGACCTAGGCTGAACATAGCTGTTGAACCACTGATGCTCATATTCGTCAATCCCCTCAGATAAGCTAAACTATAAGGATTCTTTTTTTGGGGCATTATCACACTGTCACGACAATATTTTTTATCTAGTTGGATAAAGTTAAATTCGCAAGTATGCCATATCTGTAAGTCTTCGGCTAGCCTGTCTAGATTTATAAGAAGATTGGTTGCACACGATGAGATCTCAATTGGTATATCTGCCTGCCACATGGCATCTCTGGTATGAGTTATGATTCCATCGAATCCTAGCAAATCGGCTACCCTTTTTCGGTCTAAGGGAAGACGAGATCCATTCACACTTCCTAGACCTCCGGGGCTTCTATTGATTCGTTTAAAACAGCAATAAAGACGGGATAAATCACGTATTAAAGGATAGACAAAGCCCAATAGATAATGAGCAAAGGTGGTTGGTTGTGCTTGTTGTAGATAAGTATAGTCGGGCATCAATGTATGAATATGTTCTTTGGCCTTTTTGAGAAGAGTATAGCCAAAATTTTCATGTGATTCTATTAAGGAGATCAATCTCTTCCTGACAGCTTTTAGAAACGCAATATTTGTGGCTTCCCTTCTGGCTCGACCTGTTCGCTGCCAGCCCGAAGCTTCTGGGTCGATTTTACAAAGATAAGATTCTCGACAATTATAGAAATCCCCCAGTGAAAGGTCTAAAGGAAACTCAGATAATGGGATATTATGTGCTTTTAAAAGTGTTTTCAGTAACCGACTTCCTGCTTTTTGGGGGATTATATCTTTTTCCATAAGCATAAGAACATGAGCCATATCAGCTAGGCTTAACTCATGGAAAAAATAAAAAGCGCTGGAAACTTCTAAGCGAAAAGCTGAATCAAGAAGCTCAGGAGCTGGATAACTTTTTGATTCTTTTTTTGCATAAAGACTATTCATAAAATTAGTATAGTCCATTCCAATCTCCTCTTATGTTTAACATATAAAGGTCATTTCTATGATCCAAAAAATATCTTTTTTATATCTAACAACAAGTGATAGGCTATTGGTTTGATATCAGATAAATCAATATCTGCCATTCTTATGCCTTTTTTAAGAAGCAAGTTACTATTATTAAAGATGAATAAAAGATTTTTTCTGTTTAAAATATTGGATTCAAAATACCTGATAAAGTAAATCCAAAAATTAATATGAGAGGTGGCTAGAAGAGGATCTATCTCTTTGCCTAATAGATCTGTGTAAGCCATATTATAAACATCCTCATGTTTATTCTTCATTAAACTAGACCAATAAATAAATCGAGGATTAACTTCGAGTAATTTTAACTCGTTGTCTCTATAATCCCTAATGAATTCAACTTGAGAAGGTCCTCTTAAACCCAAGTATTTAATCCAATTTCTCCCCTGTTTTAGGGCCTCTTTATTACTGATTTTTTCTACTAAGGTAGCACTACCGAATTGGGAAGGAAACTGAGCGATCTTTCTTCCTACTAATTCTGCTTTGATTTGATTTTTTCGGTCAACTAAAGACAAATAACTGATTAGATCTTTGTTGTCTCCGGGGATATAATTCTGAAAAATGAAGTTTTCAGGATTATACTTAGAAAGAAATTCATCTAATTCTTTCCGGCTTGATAATTTGACTGCTTTCCAGAATTTTTTATCCCTTACTTTCAAATAGTGATTAGCTCTTTTAGCTATTATGGGATTTTTCAATCTGAAAAAAAATCTATAAATTTCTTCCTGATCTTTGGAAAATAGGCTTTCTGGGTAGGAAAATTCAGAATTTTTGCATATACGGATGAATTTTCTTTTATCTAAGATTTCTTCTAAATCAAAAGATTGGGTGTAGAAACTGAAATGTTTTCTTAACTCAACAGAATTTCTGGAAACAAATAAAATAAACTCGTCTGATATAGGAAATAAAATTCCTCTCTTTTTTAGTTTTTTCCCAAAAAGAATCAATTGATCCAGTAATTTATTTTCTGAATGAAGGGGATCCTCACATTTAACAAAGGTTGAATGCCTTGAGTAAGTGGAAAAGTCCCGCTTTCTATGATGAAATTGGTACACTGGGATTTTTCTTTTACCTAAAGACCGAATAAGGGGAAGAGTTGTTATTTGTCTACCAAAAATTAATGCAGGATTTTTTAAATCCATGGTAGTTTGGTGTAAGTAGTTTTATCTTTAAGCCCACCTCTTTAATCTTTTTTGGAATATATCACAATATATAAATATGGTCAAATCCATTAGTTATTTTATGAACTCTTTTCACCATAGAATTGTTCTCTTTAAGCAACATTATAAAGTCAATGGTGATAAGTATAGAAATCCGTAACATCTAGCTTCTTTTTTACTGCTGTTCGATAAGTTCCAGCACATTGGCTGAATCACGCCATCTTTTTTTTACTCTCACATGAAGGTCAAGAAAAACTTTTGTTTTCACAATGCTTTCGATTTCTTTTCTCGCCTCTGTGCCTATTTTTTTTATCAGACTGCCGTGCTTTCCCAAAATGATTTTGCGGTGGCTGTCTTTTTCTACAAATATATCCCCATGAATATAGGTTAAAGGTTTGCCTTTGGTTTTTCTTTTTTGGATTTTATTTAAAAGAACTGCTGTGACAAAGGGGAGTTCTTTTTGAACATATTTGAGTAGTTTCTCCCTTATGAGTTCAGAAAGAAGAAATCTTTGGGTCTGTGTGGAAAGTTGATCTTTAGAATAGATTCTTTCTGCCTCTGGAAGGTGTTGATATATACTTTGTTCCAGCACATCTATATTGGTCCCTTTTAAAGCGGAGATTGGGATGAGCTCCTTAAATGGAAAAAGGTCCTTGTACTTATCTATCAACAAAAGCACTTTTTCCTTTTTTATGATATCCACTTTATTTATGAGAAGAAATACTGGGGTCGAGATTTTTTTTAGGGTATCGATCACAAATTCATCTCCATGTCCGAATTTCAAAGTGGCATCGATGAGAAGGCATATCAGGTCTGCGGTTTCTAGGGAAGAATAAACAAAACTCATCATTCTTTTATTGAGTTTGTGGAGAGGTTTATGGATTCCCGGATTGTCTATAAATATGATCTGGCCTCTTTCTGTGGTTTTGATTCCTAGGATACTGATTCGCGTGGTCTGAGGTTTATCCGAAATTATGGAGATTTTCTGTCCCAAAAATTTATTAAGAAGGGTTGATTTTCCCACATTAGGACGACCGATCAAGGAAACATAACCGACTTTTGTTTTTTTTGTTTTGCTTCTATTCATTTATCATTTCTTTTTTTCAAATATCATGTTTCTGATTTTTTTCTCTTCCTGTTCCAATCCTTTGGAATGTTCAAATCCAAGAAGATGGAGACACCCATGAATAGTTAATATCTCAAGTTCTCTTTCCAGGGGTTGAGATTGGCAGGAGCTTTGTTCAAAAGCTTGATCAACAGAGATAATGATATCCCCGAGCAAGAATTTTCCGTCAGGGCTTGTTTCTTTGAGGGGAAAACTCAATACATCTGTAACTTTATCTCTTCCCAGATATTTTTGATTGAGCTTTTTTATTTCCTGGTTATTGACAAAAACGAGAGTGATTTCAGGGTCTTTAACTGGATAGTACTTAATCAATTTTTTCAAAAGGTTCTTAAAATGGGTCTGGTTGACCTGGAATCTATTTTGCTGATTGAGAATTTCTATCATTTTTTGGTTTGTTTGTGTTTGTCTTTTTGGGTTTTTTGTTTGGTTTTTTTTCAAAGTTAAATCCTGGATATTCAATTCTGGGATGGTAAACAGTGTCAAGTGTTGTAAGAAATGAAGAAGCAGTGGTTTTGAGTTCTTTTAGGGAGAGTCCACTGTGGTCGAGCTGACCATCAAGAAGATAATTGTTAAATATATCATTAATTAGTCTTTTTATATTATCTTCAGTAGGTTTTTCCAAGCTTCTGGAGGCCGCTTCAATCGAATCAGCGAGCATGACAAGCGCAGCTTCTTTTGATTTGGGTTTAGGACCTGCATATCTGTAACTCTCTTCCCCCACTTTATGCATGTCCGGGTCATATTCTTCTTTGGCTTTTTCATAAAAATACCTCATTAAAGAATCTCCGTGGTGCTGGGCGATGATTTCTTTAATTTTTTTGGGGAGTTTCAACTGGTTTGCTTTTTCTATCCCTACTTTAACATGATTGATAATGACCAAGCTGCTCATACTCGGTTTGAGGTCTTCATGACGATTGCTTTTTCTGGTTCGATTTTCAATGAAGTATTCAGGTCTCTTTAATTTTCCGATATCATGATACATGGCCCCTGTTTTAACCAGTAGGGGATTGATTTTGATTTCTTCAGCAGCATTTTCTGAGAGAGAAGCAACAATAAGGGAATGATGATAGGTTCCAGGAGCTTCTATGGCCATTTTTCTGAAAATAGGCAGATCCGAGTTGATTAGGTCATTGAGTTTTGACTGGGTCAGTATGCCAAATGTGTTCTCAAAAATAGGAATGAAAATAAAAGCAAGGGCTCCGCTCAACACTCCTCCTAGAATTCCCATAATGATTTCGCTGGAAATCAGACTTATGGGGCCAATACTTTCTCTGAGAAGATGAAATATAATAACCACAATACAATTTATGGGTGCCACAAGGAAAACACCTGATTTGAAAGCAGAGGTCATGGACTTTCCATAATGTTTGGCACCAAAAACTCCAGCCACTCCTCCCACTATAGTGAATATCAAAAGGTAAAAATTGGCTTTGAAAAGATGACCCACCATGATGCCGTTGAGCAGGGTAAATATCAATCCCATGTGGATTCCTAATAAGTAAGTAAAGAGAATGCTACCCATTTGAAAGGGAAGAGCATAGTTAAGGCTCTGTGAATATTCCAATATAGGGATATTGGAGTACTGACTGATCAGTTGAACCAGGAAGATTGAGAATTTGTAAATAACCAGGCTGAGCAGGGCAAGAATTCCTGTCATGATATATTTATTGAGGAATCCTTCTTTATTTTTTTGGGCATTAAAATAAGCAAGCAGAGCAAGAAAAAGAATCCCGAACAGTATAAAAGAACCCAGAAAATTGGTAAGCCAGCTGGGTTTGTCACTTAAATTCTGATTGATAGCTTCAATTTGTTTGAGGGCTTCTTTTTCGGCTTCATCTCCTCTTCGGAGAACAACTTTTCCCTTTTTGATATTATAAAATACAGTCTCTATATTTGATCGAGCATTTACTTTTCTTAATTCTGTCTCGATTGGATTGTAGGTAATGTTTTCTTTAACAAACAGATGAGAAAGAGATTCAAGCAAGTTTTTTTTCCTACTTGAAATCTCTAATCCGGAGATTTCTTCGGATAAATTTTCTTTGCTTTGTTTCAAGTCCAGTATCTCGGCGGGCTGAACTCTTTTTTCCTTACCAGTGCTTGTGATCAAAGTAAAACCTTTTTCCTGTTCATTATGAGTGAATAATTTTTTTGAAGCAATGATGCCTATATCTGAATATTTTTTGATGAGATTGATCAAATTCTCTTCCAGATCTGAAGAAAAACCCTCTTGTACCAAAGACCTAATGGTGTTAGAAGAGAAATCCAGTCCATATTTATTAGCCATTTCTTTTCTTAATTCTTCTATTCTGGTATTGGTAGCTCCTTTTTTAACCATTTCCCTTCCTGAGTTAAAAAAATCACGGATTTTCTCCTCTGTATTCAGAAATACATTTTCATCTAAGGTATAAACAGGTAATACCGCCTGAGCTGCTTCTTTTTTTCGTTTTTCCGTTGTTTCAATATCTTCGATGGTCATATCAGCAGGGGCCACCACATTAGTGGAGGCGATTTCTCCCTCTTTAAGTGTAGGAAGGGAATGGGATGGTTTATAGGAGGTCAGCATGGCTATGGAGATAATAAAGATGGCAAAATAAAAATAAGGACTGTTGATTGTTTTTTTTATAAAACCGACTTCCTTATTTTGGGAATGAGAGTTTTTTTTGTTTTTTGGTGAAGGTGACCTCTCTTTAAAGAAGTTGAATTTTTTTATGTTAAATGCACTCATTTTTATTTTCTGCCTTCAGCTTTTTTATAAGCTTTGATTATTTTCTGGACCAGAGGATGTCTCACTACGTCTTTTTCATTAAACTGGGCAAATGAAATTTCTTCGATGTTTGAGAGAATTTTCATCGCATGCAGCACTCCAGATTTTTTTGGTTGTGGAAGGTCGATTTGGGTAATGTCAGCTGTCACTACAAGTTTAGAATCAAAGCCTGTTCTTGTCAAAATCATTTTCATCTGTTCTTTGGTGGTGTTTTGAGCTTCGTCTAAAATGATAAAAGCACTGTTTAAAGTACGTCCTCTCATATAAGCCAAGGGAGCGATCTCTATGATATCTTTGTCCATTAGATTATTCGCCTGATCATAGAGGATTAAGTCAAAAAGGGCATCATATAAAGGACGGAGATACGGATTTATTTTCTGCTGAAGGTCTCCTGGAAGAAATCCCAATTTTTCACCAGCTTCCACAGCAGGTCGGGTAAGAATTATACGATTCACTAATTTCTTTTGAAGAAACGAGAGAGCTACAGCCATGGCAAGATATGTTTTTCCCGTTCCCGCAGGGCCGATTCCAAAAACCAGATCCCGGTGCTCTATGGCTTTAATATATTTCTGTTGGTTGAGTGATTTGGGGGTTACTGATTTCCGGGATAAAACAAGAGGTTTTGTGGGATAGAATTTATCCAGTCCATTGGGATGTTCTTTCTCCAAAAGGTCTAGAGCTATATTAAAGTCTTCTTTTTTCAAAGTCCTGCCTTTGGCTTCGTATTTTTTTAATTGATCAAAATAGTGTTTGGCAAATTTTTCTTTTTCCTCAGGGCCGTCAATGAGTATAGATCTTCCGCGAACTGAGAGGGAAACGCCCAATCTTTTTTCAAGCTTTCTTAGATTTTTATCAAGCACCCCTGAAAAGGCACTATGACCAGCAAAAGGAATTTCAATTTTTTCCATTTTTATTAAGGTTTAAATGTATAGGTGGGATTTGATTGCCATTTTTATTAAGTACATAATAAACATGATATTTCGTCTTTTGTCAAGTCTACCTCTTCTGGATTATTCATAAAAGCTGCCTGCAGCACTTTTTCTTTCTCATGATTTCTATGTTTAGCCCATATTTTATGCTTAAATGATATTCTTAACACTTATTTTTGTCTTTCCTTTAATTTAAGCGCAGGCAGCTTTTACCTTTTACCTTTCACCTTTCACCTTTCACCTTTCACATTTCACCTTTCATATTTCCCTTTTAAAATTTACTTGCAGGAAATAGTTTTATTAATTAATATAATAGACATTATGGGTTTACGAAATGATACAAATTATATTGTATCTGGATTGGAACGATCTGGAACTTCCATGATAATGCAGATTTTATATGCAGGGGGCGTTCCCATTGCATTTGATTCTGGGTCTAGGCCTCCGGATGAAAATAATCCTAAAGGGTATTTTGAGCTTGAGGGGGGCAAGGTCATAAATAGATTAATGGAAGGCACGTTTCCTTTGGAAAAATATTTGGGTAAGTTTATAAAAATAACTTCATTCGGAATGAGGTTTCTTCCAGAAGGAAATTATAAAGTCATTTATACCCAACGGAATATAGAGGAAGTACTGGACTCCATGGAAAAGATGACAAAGAAAGAAGAGGACAGCCGGAACGAGATAAGAGAAAGTTTTCTCAAATTAGACAGGCTGGTTAAGGAAACCTTAAGGAATCGAAAGGATATAGACTGTCTTTTTGTCAATTACAACCAGATTTTGAAAAATCCAGAAAAGAACATCAAACAGATCCGTGATTTCATAAAAGAGCTAGATGTAGATTTGGATAAAATGGCCGAATGCGTAGATCAAACCCTCTATAGAAACAGAGAATTGAATAATTCATGAAAGGGAAAAGAACCATGGCAAAAAAGAAAAAAAGAATATCTGTCCCTGTTTCTATATTCAAACAAATAGAAAAATTAGCTGAGAAAGAGAATATTGAATCTGGAGAAGAATATATTGTCAAGCTGCTTGAGAAGAAAATAAAAGAAGAACAGGGGAGTGGAGATGAGTTCAGCAAAGAAGATGAAGAAAAAGTAAAAAAGAGGCTTAAAGCGCTTGGTTACATGGATTGAATAAAAACCAACTTATTGTGCTCAAAAACAAGGCAAATTAAAAATTCAGTTCATAAAACATTATAGTCAAGGAGCACAAAGATGAAGATAGGGGTGATCGGAACAGGCTATGTTGGAATGGTTACGGCTGTGGGTCTCGCTGACTTAGGACATAATGTCATTGGAACGGATAAAGTCACAAAAAAGATAGAAAAAGCATCCAAGGGAATCGTTCCCATCTATGAGCCTGGTCTTGGTGATTTGTTAAAAAAAAATCTCAAGAACGGAAATCTAAGTTTTAGTCCTGACCTAGAAGAAACCATAAGGTCTTCTGATGTGCTTTTTGTGTGTGTAAATACACCTCAGAGAAAAGATGGGAGTGCGGACATGTCATTTGTAGAGGGGGTCTCACGCTGCATTGCAGAGAATCTTAATGGCTATAAATTGATCGTTGAAAAAAGCACTGTACCGGTCAGGACTTCTTCCTGGATTAAACGAACCATATCTCTCTATAAAAACAAAGAGTATTCATTTGATGTTGCCTCAAATCCGGAGTTTTTAAGAGAAGGTTCCGCTTTATCGGATTTTCTCAATCCTGACCGTATTGTCATAGGCGTGGAATCAGAAAAGGCAAGAAATATCCTTTTAAAGATCTATAAAAAGTATAAAGAAAAAATTCACATCACAAATATTGATACCGCAGAACTCATAAAACATGCCTCCAACTCTTTTCTGGCTATGAAAATATCTTTTATAAATCTTATTTCTGATTTGTGTGAAAAAACAGATGCCGACGTGGAGTTTGTGGCCAAAGGAATGGGATTGGATTCTCGAATCGGGAAGCAGTTTCTTAAAGCTGGACTAGGATACGGAGGTTCTTGTTTTCCTAAAGATGTGAGAGCATTGGTTAAAATAGGAGAAGACCTAGGGATTGGAATGAAGCTGCTCAAAGAGGTTGATAGGATAAACCTGGCAAGAATTGATATGTTTATCAATAAAATAAAAGAAGCTTTATGGATTCTAAAAAACAAAAAACTTGCTGTTCTTGGCCTTTCTTTTAAGCCAAGAACAGACGATATAAGAAATGCTCCCAGTCTTAATATCATCGAAAGGCTATTAGAAGAAGAATCCCAACTTATCTTATATGACCCTGAAGCTATTGAAAACACAAAAACATACTTCCCAGAGAAAACAAAAGGAATTCATTATGCTGAGTCAGCTTTAGAAGCTCTAACAAATGCCAATGCCGCTCTTTTCATAACAGAATGGGAAGAGTTTAAAAAATTGGATCTTTATAAGGCTAAACAATTGATGAGCAATCCCATTATCATTGATGGTCGAAATATATTTGAGCCTGATAAAGTAAGGAAACTGGGGTTTGAGTATTATTCTGTGGGAAGAAAATGATCTCATTTATTCATAAAATATGTATTCAACCCATACAAATTTATTGTGATAAAAGCAGATTATCAATAATAAGTAAGATAGTAATGTTATCTGAGGATTAGAAGGCTCCTTTGGGCGAAAAGGTGACCTTTAAGCTTTTTAATACAATCACGATATCCATCCAGAGAGACCAATTCCTTATATAATATTCATCGATCCTGAGGCGTTCTCTAAAAGGAATATTTGACCTACCGCTGACCTGCCAAAGCCCTGTTAATCCGGGTTTTACCCGGATTATATTGCTGAGATAAGGGTCATTATACTCCAGTTCTATGGGTAAATATGGTCGAGGTCCTACAATGCTCATGTTCCCTTTTAAAACATTAAAGAGCTGGGGAAGCTCATCCAAACTAAATTTTCTGATAAATTTGCCTACTTTGGTGACCCTAGGATCATGATTTTTTAATTTTTTGTATTCTCCCCATTCCTCACGTGCATTTTTATTGGATTCTAGATAATTTTTGAGTCGGGTATGGTTGTCTATATACATGGAACGAAATTTGTATAATTTGAACAATTTATTATTTTTTCCAATTCTTTTTTGAACAAAGAGAATAGGTCCCTTGGAATCCAATTTTATGGCTACTGCTGTGATCAAAAGAATTGGCATAGTCAGGACAATAAGAAAGAAAGCAAATAAAGAATCAAAAAGATTTTTTACGAAAACATTCCAGGGCTTTACCAGATTTCTTTTTAGATTAAGTGTAAATATATCTCCTATCACCTCTATATTTATCCCTTCTGTAATAAAATCCCCGCTTCGCGGGATAATCCACATCGATTCGCAGTTTTTTTCACACTTTGCAAGCATTTTTTTGAATTTTTTTCGGGGCATATGCGGAGTGGCCACCATTATATCTTTGGAACCATAAGCTTTGGTTATTTTTTCAATTTCTGATAAAGGCCCTAAGACTTTGATACCGAAAAATGTCTTGCCTATAAACTCTGTGGAATCATCAATTATGGCTGAGACTTCATAACCCATGGTTTTGTTTTTCTCTATATTTCTTATAACTTGTAGAGTGGTTTCATGAACTCCTATCATGATCAATTTCTTTTTCCAAAGATTAAATTTTACCAAGATTATTTTTACAATAAAGCGAAACAGCGGGAATAAAAATAAACTTATTATCCAAGCCAGTATGACTGTGGTTCTTGAAAATCTTTTTTCAGATCTGGCCAAAAAAATCGCAATCATTATAAAAGCTGAAGATAGAGTAGCACTTTTTAAAAGTGTCTTTACTTCTTCCCAAAAAGGATATCTTTTGGTGTAGAGTTTCTCAAAGCTAAAAATTATAATCCAAACGAGAACCATAAAATAATTGGAGGTATAAGCAGAAAAGGGGATCATTTGGAGAGCATTGTATTTTTTAAAGAGAATAACAAGCAGTTCACCTCTAATAAAGTGGGCAATATAGAAACTTAAAAAAACAGTGAGTATATCTGTTGAGAAGAGAACGAAGAATGAAATAATTTTCTTTTTCATGTTTTCATATTAATGTTATTACTCTTAATAAAATACACCAATCAAAAAAAAGTTGAAAGGAGGATAATGAATTTAGAAATTAAAAAAAATTAAAGGTGAAAGATAAAATGTGAAATGTGAAATGCGAAGGAAGCAAAATCCCGATTTATTTTATTTGAGATCTCGGCGTTTTTTTTATGAATATGGCGATTAGATATGGCATATTCACGAGCCGAGATTGCGGCAGATGCTAGGCATAGGGTATGAAGCCGTGGTTCTTCACTGCGAATGCCCTATAACGAAGCAGATGACGTAAGATCGGGTAGCCAGATAGGTAAAAAACGCCGATAATATGATGGAAGAGAAAACAAAGATGGAGTATTGTTGGAAATATAAATGAAAGACATGTAAAAAATTCGGATCAGAATTTATTTTATTTGAGATCTCGGCGTTTTTTTATGAATATGCCATATCAGCATATTCTGGGTAAAAGTTCTGAAGTCAAAGGCTCTAAAAGTCTTAATCCCCCTGATATTGTTGAGAGCAGAAGTTCTCCGGGTTTTCCTATGCTGTCATCCACAAATCCGATAATTTCTGCCTTTTTGCCTTTTTGGTTTTTTCTTATTTTATTCAGGACTGTGTCTGCTTTTTCTTTGGCCACTACAAGGAGGGCTCTGCCTTCACACGCTAAATATAAAGGATCAATACCTAATAGTTCACTTGCCGCTTGAACAGGGGAAGAAAGAGGGATTTTTTCTTCTTTGATGATAAGTGAAAAGGGTAATTTTTCAGAAAGTTCGGTAAGTACAGTGGCTAGTCCTCCTCTTGTGATATCGCGCATCCAATAAGGGCCTTTTTTCCATAAGGGAATCAGAAAATTTAAAGGAGCGCAGTCACTTTTTGTCTCTGCTTCTATTCCAAATTCTTCTCTTGCCAGCATTATGGCCAAACTGTGTTCTCCCAGCGTTCCTGTAGTGATGATCTTATCTCCAGGTTTGATCTTTTTGGGACAAGGCTTGGCTATTATAGAACCGACCCCAGCGGTATTGATAAAGATTTTGTCTCCCTGTCCCTGTCTTACCACTTTTGTATCGCCTGTGGCGATAAGAACATTGGCTTCTTCAGATGATTTTTTAATTGAGTTGAGTATTTTTTTTACAGAGTTTATTTCAAGTCCTTCTTCTATGATTAAGGAAAGAGAAAGAAATTCAGGTTTGACACCAGAAACGATGAGGTCGTTTACTGTACCGTTCACACTTAAAGATCCTATGTCTCCTCCGGGAAAGAAAATAGGGTCTACCACATAACTGTCTGTTGTGAATCCTATATTATTGGGGAGCAGAGCTGAATCTGTAAGCTCATTCAAAAAGGGATTATTGAATGGTTTGACAATGTAGTCATCAATGAAATCACGCATGAGTTTTCCGCCGCTTCCCATTTCCAGGCTGATCTTTTTCACCTTTGCCTCCTTTTTTTCCACTTATTCATTAGCTTTATTCCCATACTTAAAATAAACCAGGCAAGCTCCCTCATAGGAAACCATGCAAGGCCCTTGGGGAGAGTTGGGTGTGCATTTCGTTGAAAAGAGAGGACATTCAGAGGGAGATATTTTTCCTTGAAGGACATCACCACAGCGGCATCCAGGAAGGTCTTGACTCTTAGATTTTATGTTGAGTTGGAATTTGAGTTCAGCATCAAACCGTTTGTATTCAGGTTTGAGCTTTAATCCACTGGAGGGGATCGGTCCGAGACCGCGCCAGCGGCTGTCTTTTTTTTGGAACATTTGTTCCATGAATTTCACTGCAGATGGATTTCCATCTGGTTTGACCACTCGGGTGTATGTGTTGTCAACTATAGGCTTTGATTTTATTATCTGATCCAGTATTGAAGAAATCGACATCAATATATCTGCAGGTTCAAAACCTGTGATGGCGCCAGGAATAGAGTGTTTTGTTGGGATAAATTGATAAGGCCTTTCTCCAATAATGGCACTCACATGGCCTGGGTAAAGAAATCCTTGGATCTGATTATCTTTGGATTCAACAATTGTTTTAAGGGGCGGAGGAATCAGCCATAAGGCGGAAAGAAGAGAGAAGTTTTTCAATTTGCTTTGAAAGGCGTGTTTCAGGGTTATGGCGATGGCTGGAATAGTGGTTTCAAAGCCTACTCCAAAAAACACTACCTCTTTTTTTGGATAATTTTTAGCTATGTCTAAAGATTCAAAGGGAGAGTAGACAATTTTCACTCGTGAACCTTTCTTGGTGACTGTATTTTGAATAGAACCTTTTTTTGTCGGGACCCTGGTCATATCTCCAAAAGTCGTTAATATAAAATTTTCATTTTCAGTAACCAGATTAATAGCGGCTTCATGTACTTCATTTGGAGTGATACAAACTGGACATCCAGGTCCTGAAAGCATTTTGATTCCTGCTTGTCTGAGCATCTGTTTGAGGCCATAACGGTGAATCACCATGGTATGAGTTCCACATACCTCCATTATTTTTAAAGGGTGGGGTATGGAAAGGGATTTGTTCTTAATGTCAGACAAAAGACCACGGATAACATTTTTCTGGCGTAATTCCTTCATTTATATTTCGCCTGAAATATTGGCTTGGAATCATTTAACATCTGTGGTTCCCTGAAAAACATTGTATTCCCAGGAGAGAAAACAAGTGATAAATTCATTACTTTTTTTTATGAATTGTTCTGGTCAGTGAATTTTGAGTATTCCCTGATCAGCTCTAATGTTTCTTTTGCCTCTTGTTCATTGAGCCTGGAAATGGCAAATCCCGCATGAACGATCACCCAATCTCCAGGTTTCACATTTTCCAATAAAGCGAAGTTTGTTTTGACTTTAGTGCCAAGATAGTCTATCTTACCTTGTTTTTTGTCATCTATGGCAACCACTTTAGCAGGTATTCCTAAACACATTTTTTCCTCGTTATTTGAAATCAAACACCACAAATATCTGTAGATATGAAATGACTCATTAATTTGATTATTCACTGAAGGGAGTATATTTAAAATCATCCACGATGTTTGTTTTAATTTATAAATCAGCCTTTTTTATGAATAATCAAAATATATTATAACTGAGGATATCTTTTCCATCAACCTTTGAAAAACCACCTAGCCTTATTTTGACAATAGAGAAAGCAATTTCTATAATTGTTTTATGAAAGAGAGTTTAAAAGAATTTATCAAACCGGGCAGTGAAGAAGAAGCCCTGATAAAAAAAATAGATTTCTCAAAATTACCTCAGCATGTTGCTGTTATCATGGACGGCAATGGACGTTGGGCCAGGAAGAGAAATCTACCCAGAGCAGAAGGCCACAGAGCCGGATCAAAAGCCGTTAGAGAAATCGTAGAAACCTGCTCTCGGATAGGAATAAAATACCTCACCCTTTATGCCTTTTCTAAGGAAAACTGGAAAAGACCCAAAAAAGAGGTCAAAACCCTTTGGGAGTTGTTGAAAGACTACCTGAAAAAAGAATCCAATGTGCTCGTTGAAAATAAATTCAAGTTGAATGTCATCGGACAACTAGATCAGATTCCAGAAAAAGCCAGAAAAGAACTTAGAAAAGTCATTAACATGACCAAGGATAATGATAAGTTTGTCATAAATCTGGCCTTGAATTACAGCGGTCGCTCTGAGATTATTGATGCCATAAAAAAATTTATAGATACAGATGGAATAAACAAGAATGATTTGAACGAGGAGTTGTTCTCTAAATATCTGTATACTGCTGGGATTCCAGACCCTGACTTGCTTATTAGAACAAGCGGAGAGCTTCGGATATCGAATTTTCTTCTCTGGCAAATAGCTTATTCTGAAATCTGGGTGACTCCGATTTTGTGGCCTGATTTTCACAGACGGCATATGCTCGAAGCTATAGTGGAATTCCAGGAACGGGAAAGAAGATTCGGGGGCATACAGCCGAAAACTTAGATTCCAACACGGCGTAAAGGAGAAAACTGGATTAGATAAAAAAAATCATCTTTAATCCTAATCCCTATTGATTTTTAGGTGACTGATTGTTTATAGTTTGTGGTTCAACAAGATAGAAGCGAGAAAAAATAATAAAAAAGTATGGTATAAGAATGAATGTATGGAAAAGGACGTTAACCGCACTTGTTCTGCTGCCTCTTGTCTTTTTATTAGTCCAGTTTTCATCTGAAATTCTTTTTTTTGTGGTTATTCAGGTGATTATGATTTTATCTCTCATTGAATTCTATAATCTTTTCCAAAAAAAAAGAGTTTATCCAAATAAAGTTTTAGGAATCTTTTTTGCTCTGCTCATCGGGGGGGCTTTTCTTTTTGAAGAATTTACCCTAGGAATGGCTGTGTTTATTGGCTTATTGGTTTTTACAGGGGGATACCTCGTTTCCACAAGATCGATTGAAGAATTGATGGCGTTTCCTACTGAGCTATCCCTAACTTTTTTTGGAGCCTTGTATTTGGGCTTTACCCTGAATCATATCACTTTGCTTCGGCAGGAATATGGTGCTTTTTATATTTATTTTTTGCTAACTGTTGTTTTTACGGGAGATACCGGGGCTTTTTTTATCGGAAAGAAATGGGGAAAACACAAAATGTTTTCTTTAGCCAGCCCAAATAAAACCTGGGAAGGAGGCTTGTCTGGTATTGTCTTTGGGATCATTATGGGTATTGTGGCTGGGCTGGTATTGTTTGGAAATAAATTCCCTTTATGGAAAATAATCCTCATGGCTTTGATGATACAGGTTGTCAGTCAGTTGAGCGATCCTTTGGAATCTCTGTTTAAGAGAGCTTCAGGTGTAAAAGATTCCTCAAAGATATTGCCGGGTCACGGCGGTCTGTTGGATAGATTAGACAGTTTAGTTCTATCTATTCCTTTTTTCTATTATGTGTTGAAATATTTCGGGATGAGCTGATATGAGAAAAGCCAAAACAGTAAAAAATATATCCATCCTGGGATCCACAGGTTCAATTGGAAGAAACACTCTTGAACTTATATCTAATTTTAGGGATCGATTTAATATAGTGGGTCTATCTGCGGGTCAGAACATCAATCTTCTCTACAAGCAAATCTTAGATTTTATGCCTGAAATCGTCTCATTACGCCGTAAAAAAGAAGCTGATCAATTAAAAGAGATGAAGTTTGATCATCAGATAAAAATAAAATACGGTCCAGAAGGAACAGAGGAAGTCGCCGGTTATCATAAAAACGATATCATTATATCCGCTATAACAGGAATCAATGGATTAAAACCCACCATAGAAGCGGTAAAGAGCGGAAAAAGAGTGGGATTGGCCAACAAAGAGTCCATGGTTGCAGCCGGCACAATAATAAATAAAGAGGCGGCCAAATCAGGAGCTGAGGTCATCCCTGTTGATAGTGAGCACAGCGGTGTTTTTCAATGTTTATGCAAGGAAAGCATCCAGCAAGTAAGAAAAGTCATACTCACAGCTTCCGGAGGACCTTTCTTCCTTTTGAATCCCAAAGAAATTAAAAATCAGTCTGTTGAAAATGCTTTGAATCATCCCAGATGGAGAATGGGCAAAAAGATTTCCATAGATTCTGCGACCATGATGAATAAAGGGTTGGAGCTGATTGAAGCAAAATGGTTGTTTCATCTTCCCCCTGAAAAATTGGGAGTGTTGATTCATCCACAGAGTATTGTCCACTCCTTGGTAGAAATGAGGGATGGTTCTGTCCTTGCTCAATTGAGTCTGACTGATATGAAAATTCCGATTCAATTTGCTTTGACTTATCCTGAAAGACTGGAGTCGGTCCTTCCTCCCCTGGATTTGAGTAAAGTGAGATCTCTTGATTTTTATAAGGTAGATTTTCATAAATTTCCTTTAGTTGGGCTTGCTTTTAGAGCTCTTAAAAAGGAGCAGTATTTTTCTATAGCCTTGAATGCGTCCAATGAAAGCGCAGTCAATGCTTTTCTTAAGAAAAAAATCAGTTTTTCTGATATTTGGGAAATTGTTATAGAAATAGTAGAGGAGACAAAGAAAATGGAAATCAATAATATAGACGATATAATAAGAATAGACCAGGAAACCAGAGAAAGAACCTGGAGTAAAATCATAAAAAGGGTTTAAAATGGGATCAATAATCGGAACCATAGCCGCATTTATCATTGTTTTTGGAGTTCTTGTTTTTGCTCATGAATTCGGTCATTTTTTTATGGCCAAATTGGTAGGAATAAGAGTGAAAGTCTTTTCGTTTGGATATGGGAAGAGACTTTTTGGGGTTAAAAAAGGAGATACTGATTATCGGGTCAGTTTGGTGCCCATGGGAGGATATGTGAAATTTGCTGGGGAAGAAGCCATGGTGGAAGGTATGTCTAAGCCGCAGGAGCTTAAACCAGGAGATTTCCTCAGCGCCAAGAGGTGGCAGCGTTTTTTGGTCATATTAATGGGGCCTGTGATGAATATTGTCCTTGCCATTGCTGTGATGTCTTTTATCAATATGGTGGGGACTTCGGTTCCTGTGTATCAAGACCAGGCTCCTGTTATTGGGTGGATCGAGCCGGGCTCCCCCGCTGAGCAAGCAGGCCTTAAACCCGGTGACAGGATATTAAGAATCAATGACAAAAAAACCAAAACCTGGCAGGATGTGGAACTGGCTGTAGGAACCAAGCCGGATAAAACCATCAATATAGATTTTAAAAGAGATGGCAGGGAGCTTGATGTAGATTTGAAGACAGAAAGCCGGACCCAGTATAACATGGGATACGCTGGTTTTTTCGGAAAAGTATACACTCAGGTTCATATGGTTGTTCCTGGTTCTCCGGCTGAAAAAGCTGGATTAAAGCCCGGAGATGTTATTTTAGCGGTGGAACAGGAACCCGTGTATTATTACCAATTCAGTGAGGTTATCGGAAAACACGCAGGGGATGAATTGGGCTTTTTAATCCGCAGAGACGGTGAGAAAAAACACGTGAATATCACTCCCCAGGAAAAAGCAGGCAGAGGTCAAATCGGAATCAGGCTCACCCCCGAATCTACCATGGAACAATACGGATTTTTTGCCTCCATAGCCCAAAGCTTCCACTACAATATCAGATTGATATCCCTTGTATTTAATTTTCTTAAGGAACTTATCACCGGAGAGACTCCAGCCACTCAAGTGGGAGGCCCTCTTGAAATAGCTAATTTTTCCTATGCGGCTCTGAGAGGGGGGGTTATCTCGCTTTTGGGCTGGATCGCGTTCATAAGCCTTCAGTTAGGAGTCATCAATCTTTTCCCTATTCCTGTATTGGATGGAGGACAGATACTGGTGCTTTCATTAGAGGGATTATTCAGAAAAGAATTTAGCCCCAAAGTAAAGCAGGTCATCATGCAGATTGGATTTGCCATGTTCATTTTTATCCTTGTTTTTGTCATCCTGAATGATGTGGTCAAGCGTTTGCCCAATGGTTGGGAAAGTCTGATTCCATGGTAATAACTTGAAAATAAAAAATGTTAACCTGGATTATTCACAAGCCGAGGTTGCTGCAGATGCAAGGCGCAGGGCATGAAGTCGTGGTCCTTCACTACGAATGCCCTGTAACGAAGCAGATGCGGTAAGATCGGCTCGCCTATATGGTAAAAAAATGGCGATTAAAATGAAAGTAAAAACAAACAAAAATATTTCAGTTGTCATTTTTTTAAAAAGTATGCATATCCTTGAGATCAAAACAAATAAATGAACATCGCCAT
>Ga0180434_10002104_pt1 | contig 27312 bp, 19 predicted proteins | sample SS_ome_7_FD_132453 | JGI IMG/M metagenome (GOLD analysis project Ga0180434, IMG submission 132453) | Hypersaline lake sediment archaeal communities from the Salton Sea, California, USA - SS_1_D_2 metaG | ecosystem: Environmental > Aquatic > Non-marine Saline and Alkaline > Hypersaline >... | reverse complement strand
GTGCCGATCCGGGCGTCGGCAAGGTGCTGCCGCAGGGCGTCGCGCCGGCCGCCGGGCACGCGAATGACGTACTGGTTCCAGACGTGGCGGCGCTGCGACGCGGTTTCCGGCAGGCCGAGCACCTGGTTGAGGCCCGCGGCTGCGAAAAGCTCCGTGTACCTCGCGGCGTTTTCTTGACGTTGGGCGGTCCACGGGTCGAGGTGGGGGAGCTTGACGTTCAGCACGGCGGCTTGGAACGAGTCGAGCCGGCTGTTGATGCCCACGACGCCGTGGTAGTAGCGAGGCCGCATTCCGTGGCCCCGCAGCAGCCGCAACCGGTCGGCCAGTTGGTCGTCGTTGGTGGTCAACATGCCGCCGTCGCCGGCCCCGCCGAGATTCTTCGTCGGGTAGAAGCTGAAGCAACCGATCACCCCGAGCGAACCGGCCCGACGACCGGCGAATTCGGCCCCGATGGCCTGGGCAGCGTCCTCGATCACGGGAATGCCGGTTATTTCGGAAAGCCGGGCAATTTCACCCATGTCGGCACATTGCCCGAACAAATGCACGGGCAGGATCGCCTGCGTCGACGGACGCAACACCTCCTCGACCGCCTTGGGGTCGAGATTGAACGTCACCGGGTCGATGTCCACGAACCGCGGCGTGGCCCCTAGCCGCGTGACGGCGCTGGCAGTGGCGAAGAATGTAAAACTGGGCAAGATCACTTCGTCACCCGGGCCGATCTCCAGGGCCATCAGCGCCAGAAGCAGGGCATCGCTGCCTGAGGCGCAGCCGATGGCGTGTTTTGTCTGGCAGTAATCGGCCATCGCCTCTTCCAGCCGCTCGACCTCCGGGCCGAGCACGAACGCGCCCGACTGCCAGACCTGCTCGATTGCGGCAAGGACTTCTTGCTTCAACGGATCATGTTGCCGATGAAGGTCCAGGAGGGGAACGCCGGCCGGAGCGGAGCTTGGGGTGGATGGGTTATCTCGGGAAGCCATCGTGGTATCTCCGACGTGAAGGATCAGGGGGTATTCGGGCGGATACGGTAGATATTTAGGGGCCGTGCGTCAAGGGCGGAAATGGGCAAACCAAGGACCAAGGGCCAATCGGCAATCTGAGATCTGAGATCTGAGATCTGAGTTTCGAGATTCTCCTCGCCTTTAGCCTGCCTGCCGAGGCGTTACAATTGGGAAAGTGGGCCCAGCCGCCCAAAGCCGCCGCACGGTCGCGGATGGTTGGGCCAATAGGATCTCCACGCGCGACCACCAACGAACAAAGGAATTCCCATGAAGGATGTTTTGGCGGTGATTCTGGCCGGCGGAAAGGGCTCGCGACTGGAGCCCTTAACCCGCGATCGGGCCAAACCGGCCGTCCCCTTCGGCGGGGCCTACCGGATCATCGATTTCACGCTCTCGAACTGTCTGAACAGCGGCATCCGCAAGAACCTGGTGCTGACCCAGTATAAGGCGATGAGCCTCGACCGGCACATCAACCTTGGCTGGCAAGGCTATCTCTGTCGCGAGTTGGGCGAGTTCATCGATGTGGTGCCGCCGCAGCAGCGGATCGACGAACACTGGTACCAGGGCACCGCCGACGCCATCTACCAGAACATCTACACCATCGAGAAGGAGCGGCCGAAATACATCATCGTGCTCGCCGGCGACCATATCTACAAGATGGACTACATGGCCCTGGTCCGCCTGCACGTGGAGAACCAGGCCGACATGACCGTCGGCGCCCTGCGGGTCCAGGCGAGCGAGTCGCGGCACTTCGGCGTGATGCAGGTCGATCCGCAGAACCGCGTGGTCGGTTTTCAGGAGAAGCCGAAGGTCGACCCGAAGACGATCCCCGGCGACCCGGCGCATATCCTCGCGTCGATGGGCATTTATGTGTTCAACGCCCGATTCCTCTTCGAGCAGCTTTGCCTCGACGCGACGCGGCGCGAGAGCGGCCACGACTTCGGCCACGACGTGATCCCCGCGGTCATCGACAACCACCGCGTCTACACCTACCCGTTTATCGACGAGAACCGCAAGGAAGACGCCTATTGGCGCGACGTCGGCACGCTGGACGCCTATTACGAGGCCAATATGGACTTGGTCTCGGTCGATCCGATGTTGAACCTTTACGACCGGCACTGGCCAATCCGCACCTACCAGCCCAACTACCCGCCGCCGAAGTTCGTCTTTGCCGAAACGGGCGACGACGGCCGCCGGGGAGAAGCCCACGATAGCATTGTCTGCATGGGCGCCATCCTTTCGGGCGGCCGCGTTTCCCATTCGATCATTGGCAGCGATGTTCGGATCAACAGCTACGCGGTGGTCGAGGATTCGATCCTTTTCGACCACGTCAACGTCGGGCGGCACGCGAAGATTCGCCGCGCGATCATCGACAAGGGCGTGAGAATTCCCGGAGGCGCGGAGATCGGTTTTGATCCCGATTTGGATCGACGCCGCGGATTCACGGTGACCGAGTCGGGCGTCACCGTGATCGCCAAGACCGACGGGGTCGAGAACTTCTTCGACCGGCAAGTCGAAAGTGGCGACGCGCTGGGCAGCTAATCGTAAGCAACGACAGGGAACCAACTCTCCGATTCGCCGTCACACGGCTGCCTCGAAAATAGAATGAGGGTGTCGGGAAATTGAGTGCATCGCTCGTCGGCGTGGTACGCATTGTCATCATTCCAGGCGCCGCGCAAGCGGCACGACAGACTGCGCGGCAGGGACCGGAAAACGCGCCTGCCGCGTTGGTTCATTCGCTGCGTACAGGTCAAGTCCGGCTTCCTTCGTGTTTCGGCCCATCGTACCACGCCGCGGAAACCGAGACCCGTGAACATTAGTGCGCCGCATGCCCGCCGATCGCCGGGAAGGACCGGAGCAGTCTGTCTTGACAGGCCGGGTGGATACGGCTAGTCTGCGTGCCCTTGTCCGGTAACCTTTGGCCTTTGCACGCGATGGATCGCATGCTGTTTTGTTCGGGTCGAATCGTCTGGCTGGCCCTGGCGGCCGTCGCGAGTCTAGTCGGCTGCCACCATGCGGTGCGCCAGCCGGCCAAGACTCTATTGAGCCCTGCCCGCATGTCGCCCGACAGTTGCGTGCTGGAGGTCTTCTTCGTCCGTTTCCCGTTCGGCGACCCGGAGATCAACCGCACCCTGTGGCAGCAGGTCGATGAGCAGCATTTTTGCTCGAGCTTGCGGCAGGATCTGGCGTGTAACGGCTTTCGGGTGGGGGTGCTTAGCGGACGTCTTCCGCCGGAGCTTTCGGAGTTGATGGCTCTAAGCGACAAGCCGCCTCCCCAGGAAGATCTCGAGGCGGTCCCTCTGGAAAGCCTCGAGGGGGAACCTTCCTGCGTACGCCGCCACCTGCAGCTTCGCACTGGCACTCGGAGCGAAATCCTGGCCTCCGGTACCCACGATCTGCTGCCGGTGCTGATGCGTCGCGGTGGCGAGCTTTGCGGCCAGACCTACCGCAAGGCCCAAGCGGTGTTCGGGGTGTGCGCGTTTGCCGAGCCTTCCGGCGAGGTGCGTCTGGAACTGATGCCCGAAGTGCATCACGACGAAGCTCGGCAACGCTGGATCGGCGACCAGGGCGTTTTGCGCTTGGAGACCAGCCGGCCGCGCCGCGTGTTCGAGGAGCTGGCCATTTCGGCCGAACTGGCGCCGGGCGACCTGTTGTTGGTCGGCAGCCTGCCGAACCGCCGCGGCAGCCTGGGCCACCATTTCTTCAGCGAGGACGAGGGCTGCCCCCAACAAAAGCTGCTCATCGTGCGGCTATCCCAAACGCAGCACGACCCGCTGTTCAGCCCGCCGCTGGACCTCGACGCGGTCCCGTAAGCGACGAGACCTACCGCATGCTGGCCGAGAGGCTGTCGTCGCCCGATTCTTGCCGCTGCTTGGCCATGTCGACGGCCGCTTGGGTAATCCGCACGGCGGCCTGCAATTCCTGAGGATGGAAGTAGGGCTGCGTCGCGCCATTGGCATAACGCGTCTGCTTGGCCGCCAGTTCGGCCCAACTCATCCCATTGTTCAGGTGCCAGGCGGCCGCTTGAGCGGCTCGTTGGTTGATCCGGCCGCTGCCGACCATGCGGCACAACTCCTGGACTTCCGGCTTGTCGGTGAAGCTTTCGATGGGTTTGATTTCGTAGGCCATCGCGGGACGGGGTTCCGGCTTGCCGTGCTCCAGACAGACGGTCGTCCCCTTGATCTGGGCGACCCGCTCGGCCGGGATATTGAAGAACCCTCCTCCTCCGCCGCCGCCCATGCCACCCATACCGCCGCCTCCCATGCCGCCGCCGATTCCCTGGCCACCGCCGCCCATGCCACCCATACCGCCGCCGCCCATGCCGCCGCCAAACTGGGCCAGCACCGGCACGCCGGCAAACGCCCCTGGCAAGGCAACATTTAGCGGCCGATCGGTCTTGTTGGTGACCAACAAGCGGCACTCGCTCGAATCCTTCGGGATCAGCTTCGCCTCCACCTCTCCGGCCTCGATCGCCGCAAACAGCTCGACGGTGCCATGCTCCGGATTGAACTCGCCCGGCTTCGGCACACGTGCCGGTCGTTCGGCGTTTGCCAACGCCCCCGCCGCCAGCACCACGGCCATGGCCCCAACCACCATCGTTCGACCCCAGCGGCAACCCGCCGCAAGCCATCCGGTTTGCATCTTCGCGATCATGTTCCTGTGACCTCCACTTGAGACTCGTAGAGCCAATATTCAGAACTGCCGATCAGAGTCGGTCCATATAACCGTGAGGAGGGATCAGCCAGCGCCACCCAAGAAACGCCCGATTGGGGAGTCCTGCTGGTCCTCTTTCGGCCTGTCATCCCGGTTGTCCGTCCGGTACACCCTATCCAGCCTAATCGCCGGCACGGAAAAAGCCAAGCAGAAAACCGCGCTACCCGCCGAAAATGCGTTCCCCGCCACCCTGACGGACCAAGCGGTTGTCAAGATTGGTCGTCGGCGTCATAGTAAGGGTGGGCGGACGGTGCCAAAGTCCGCCCTCCCTCCCCAGAAAACACCGCTACAGAGGTACATTGGCGTGCTACGCTGCATGTTGAGATCGAAGATCCATCGGGCCACTCTGACCGGTACCGAACTGGACTACGAAGGAAGCATCGCGATCGATCGGGATCTGCTCGACGCCGCCGACATGCTGCCCGGCGAGCAGGTCCATGTCTTGAATGTCAGCAACGGCCAGCGGCTGATCACCTACGTGATCGAGGCGCCGGGCGGCTCGGGGACGATGCTGTTGAACGGTCCGGCGGCGCGGTTGGCCGTGCCGGGCGACCTGGTGGTCGTGCTGACCTACGGGCAGTTTTCCGAAGACGAAGCCCGCTCGCATCAGCCGATCGTCGTCCACGTCGACGCCCACAACCGCCACGTTCAGAAGTAGGCGGCCCTATTGCTCGCCGACGAAAATGGTCGGCTCCTGCTCGGCGATCCGGAACCGGGGTTCGTCCAGCGTGAAGGTCAAGCACCCGCCGAGGAAGACCAACGCCGCGGCGCCGAGAAACACCACGGCAAAGCCCATCGCGTCGACCAGCCATCCGACCAGCGGCGAGAAGACAAACGGCATCGCCAGGCAGAGGCTAAGCGTGCTCAGGTAGCGCGGATGCTCGACCGGCGGGCAGATCTCCAGGGTGTAGTTGACCAGGATTCGCAGCACCAGCGGTGCGACGCCCAAGGGCACGAAGACCAGCCAGAACAGGCTTGGGCCTAAGCCGGACCCCACGTAGCCCACCCAGGTGGCGAACAATGGCGCCACCGCCGAGGCAAAGACGAGTATCCGCAGCGTCATGCGGTTGCCGCCGGCGTCGGCCAAGGGGCCCACAAACAGGCTGAAGATGCCAACCGCCGCATTCTGCGTGATCACCCAAACCATCAGATGGGAACCGGTCAGCCCGAGTTGCTCCCGCGCCATCGCCTGATAATGGGGGAGGATGATCAGGCTGCACCCGAACAGCATGGCCACCACGATCAGCCGGCGGAGATTGGCGTCGCGCCGCAACACCCGCCATGTGTCGGCCAGGTGGCTGAACTGTCTTGATCGGACGGTCGGCGTCTGCTCGCTCGGCGGCTCATGGATCAGAAGCGTTAGCATGGCCGAGAGAAAGAAGCAGCACGCCGTGAACCCGAAGATCAACGGGAACCCGCCGAGGGGGCTTGCCAGCCAGCCGGCGAGCAACCACCAGGCCAGCAGCATCGCCGGGATCGATCCCCAGAACGTCGAAATCAGCAGCAGTCGGCCCCGCCGCGTCGGTTGGATCAGTTTTCCCTGCACGGTGCCGAAGGAGACGTGGTACAAGCCGTTGAAGACGAAGAACAGGCCGTACAACCCCAGGAAGATCATTACGACCCAGCCGGCCTGATGCTGCCCAAGCAGGCAGGTGATCGCCAGCAGGGCGAACGGCAGACTCATCAGGAAGGTGAACCCGCCGAGAGCCAGTTTCTTATACCGGGCCGCCTTCAGCCGTCCGGCCCAGAAGACCGGTGGGACGCTCTGACCGAAGCGGTTGAGCACCGGCAGCAGCCCGCGCAACATCCCCGCTCCCGGCCCGACCAGCCAGTCGAGAAACGCCGGCATGATGACGCTCTCGGTTTTGAATATCCAGCCCGCGCGGAAGATCGTCTGGTGCAGCGCCAGCAGGGCCATATTCCGCGACTGGTGGGCTGCGATCTCCGGCTGGGCCGTCCAGGCCGGTGCGGCGGTCAATCCTTGCTCGGTGGGAACATCCTTCGCGGCGGGCTGCATGCTTCCGAATATACCTCACCACGCTGGGGAAAGCTACTGCCGGCCGCCGCCGGCCTCCAGCAACAACTCCAGATAGCTCCGCCGCTCGGTCGGGCCCAATGGAAGCTTCTCGGCCAGCGAGGCGATGGTTGCCCGGGCGGTGTCGAGCTGGTGCTCGTCGACGACCAACTCCAACTCGACGAACTGGCCGACCCGGTCGACCTCGTCGAGCGACCCCTCCACACTGGCTCCCTGCCACGCGATGGCCGTCTTGCGCCGCTGCTTGCGGACGTCGGCCACCTGACGGAACCCGAGCCGCTCGAGCAGTTCCGTCCACCGTTCGAGCGACTGCTGGTCGGCCACCAGGGGCAACTCGAGTTCCTGGCGGGTTTTCGTGGTCGTGTCGATCTTGGGCCCCTTGTAGGTGATCAAGAACTTCTCGCCTTTGCGCCGAAGCCGCAGTGCCTCGTCGGTCTCGGCGAAGTTCCGCGCCGGATGGGCGAAATAGCGGTCCACCTCCTCGTGCGGCTCGGTGAGTTTGGCCCCCATGGCCGCCAACCGCTCGACCACCGCCGCGAGGTCCTCCACCGGAAACTTCTGCTCGACTTCGTATTGCATGGGTTGCTCGCTTGTTGGGTTCTCCCGACCGTCATTCCTTGGTGGCGGTATACAGCCGGTGGGTGCCAATGTACTTCTCCACGGCCCGAGGGGTGCGGTAGCGGATGCTCCGACCGGCCGACACGCGCTCGCGTAGGTCCGTCGCGCTGAGGCCCATCGCCGGCATCTCCACCTGATGACGCCGAAACAGCGCAATGCGCTCGGGCGAGGCAACCGGCGCAAGGCAGTCGAAGTCGGGCTCGCCGTTGCCGGGTCGATGCACCGCGGCGACCATGGCCAGTTCGCACACCCGATCGGCAGCCCGCCAGTGCGGCAGATCATGCAGCATATCGGCGCCGACCAGCAGGAACAGTTCGCGCGAGGGGTCCTCGGCGTGGAAATGCTCGAGGCTGTCGACCGTGTAGCTCACGCCCTCGCGTTGGACCTCGTAGCGATGGACCGCAAAGGCCTCGTGCCCCGCGATGGCCAACTCGAGCATGGCCGCGCGGTGCCGGCCGGGCGTGGCCTGCTGATCTTGTTTGTGGGGAGCGATGCTGGTCGGCAGGAACCAGACCCGCTCGAGCCCGAGCTGCTCGCGGCAGCATTCGGCCAGCAACAGGTGGCCGTAGTGGACCGGATCGAAGCTGCCGCCGAAGATTCCCAATCGCATGGTGGTCAGTGATGGAAGTAGTGGTCGTGCCGGATTGATCGTTCAACGGCTATTTACGCCGCCCGATAGTCGTGGAATACTGAATATCAGTAGCTCCAAGTTTCGTTTAACGGAAGCCGAAGGCGCTGTTTTGCGAAACGGTTTATCCCTCAAAACAGCAGCGCCTTCGGCTTCCGTTAAACGATTTACTGATCAAACTTGAAACTACTGACTATCGTACCAAAATCGCCGAGCGCCCTCTAGCGTCGCCCCCCGCCCCCCCGACCACCCGACCGCATGCCGCAGCAACGCAGCCTTTTCGACACCGAGCCCGAAGCGTGGGAACTCGACGACCAGGACGAACATCTGGTTGCCACGGTGGTAGTGGTCAACGGCCCCGCCAAAGAACTGGACTACCTCATCCCCGACCACCTGTTGGAGGCCGTCCAGGCCGGCTGCCGTGTTCAGGTGCCGCTGGGGAGGGGCAATCGGCCGGTCGTCGGCTATTGCGTGCGATTGGAAATGCGCAAAGTCGGCTCGCGGCGGCTGAAATCGCTGCTGGAGCTGATCGACCCGCGGAGCCTGCTCTCGCCGGCCATGCTTCGGCTGACCCAGTGGATTGCCGACTATTATCTGTGCGACTGGGCTCAGGTGCTCGAAGCGGTGTTGCCGGCGGGCGTACGCAGCCAAGCCGGCACGCGGCTGACCACGGTACTGAGCCTCGACGCGAAGGCCATCGGCCGGATCGACCAACTCGGGCTGCCCGAAAAACAGGCGGCCGTGCTTCGGGCGTTGGCCCAGACGACCGAACCGATGGGGCCCGCCGAGCTTGCCCGGGCCGCCAAATGCACCCAGGGGCCGATCAGCAGCCTGCGTAAGAAGGGGCTGATCCGCTCGCAGGCCGGCCGGGTGGCCAGCCGGCGCGATGCCGAGCCCCCGCCGGCGGCCATCGAGTCGGATTTGCAGCTCAACGCCGACCAGCAAGCCGCCCTGGCGACCATCCTCGAAGCGATGCACGCCCGGGAGCACCGCACCATCCTGGTCCACGGCGTCACCGGCAGCGGCAAGACGGAGGTCTACATCCAGGCCATCCAGGAGGTGATCCGCTTCGGCCGGCAGGCGATTGTGCTGGTGCCGGAGATCAGCCTGACGCCGCAGACGGTCGAGCGGTTCCGCTCGCGGTTCGGCCGGGTGGCGGTGCTGCACAGCCACCTGACCGACGCCGACCGCCATTGGCACTGGCAACAGATTGTCGAGGGCAGCGTGCCGGTCGTGGTCGGTGCGCGAAGCGCGATCTTCGCCCCGACGCCCAACCTGGGGCTGATCGTGCTGGACGAGGAGCACGAATCGACGTTCAAGCAGGAGATCGCCCCGCGCTACCACGCCCGGGATGTGGCCATTGCCCGGGCGGCGGCCGAGAAGGTGCCGCTGGTGCTCGGCTCGGCCACGCCGTCGCTGGAGAGCTGGCACCGGGCCCAAACGGGCGAGTACCGGCTGGTCGAGCTGCCGCGGCGGGTGCTCGATCGGCCGATGCCGGTCGTCGGCACGGTCGACCTGCGGTGCGAATCGCACCAGCGGATGTCGCGCGGCGCGATCAGCCGGGGGTTGCACGGCGCGATGCGAGCGGCGCTGGACGCCGGCGGGCAGGTGATTTTGCTGTTGAACCGCCGTGGCTTCTCGACGCACATCCAATGCCCGGCCTGCGGCCATGTGGTGCGATGTCCGGATTGCGACATCGCGCTGACCCACCACCGGACGAAAGAGACGGCCCTGTGCCACTACTGCGATTATGTGGTGCCGGCCCCGACGGCCTGTCCGCAGTGTGAGTTCAGCGGCATCCGCTACAGCGGCCTGGGCACGCAGCGGCTGGAGGCCGAGGTCCGTGCGCGGTTCCCCGGTGTGACGTGCCTGCGGATGGACACCGACACGATGCAAGGCCGCGGCAGCCACGAACGGGCGTTGGCCCGATTCCGCTCGGGCGATGTGCGGATCCTCTTGGGCACGCAGATGATCGCCAAGGGGCTCGACTTCCCCAACGTGACGCTGGTGGGCGTGGTCAATGCCGACACGGCGCTGCATTTGCCCGATTTCCGCGCGGCGGAGCGGAGCTTCCATCTGGTCACGCAGGTGGCCGGGCGTACCGGGCGGGGCGAAAAGGGCGGCCGGGTGCTGGTGCAGACGTTCAGCCCCGACCATCCGGCCATCCAGGCGGCCCGGCGTCACGACTACGCGGCCTTTGCCAAGGGGGAACTGCCGATCCGCCAGATGCTGCAATACCCGCCGTTTGCCAGCATGGTCCGGATGGTCGTCCGCGGTCCCAAGCAGGAGGCGGCCAGCGCATTCGCCGCGGAGCTGGCCGGGCAATTGAAGGCGGTGCTGGCCGAGCGCGGGATTTCGGCCCGCGTGTTGGGGCCGGCGCCGGCGCCGTTTGCGCGGTTGCGGGGGAAATATCGTTTCCACCTGCAGATGCAAAGCGCGGACGGCGAGCCATTGCGCCATGCCGTCCGCGACGTGACCGAGGCGCTGAAGACGCCCGAGGAGATTCAGTGGATCGTGGACGTTGACCCGCTGGACATGCTGTAAAGGCGGCCAATCTCGCCTAGCTTCACCCACCCGACTGCGTTAGAATACGGAAATTGGGGCAAGTCTAGCGTTCTGGTTCTTCGGTTATGACGTACCAATCGATCAAACGGGTCCTCGGCGAAACGAGCCTGGAGCGGAAGTGCCGGTTCCTGTTCGGCGGCTATCTGCTGCTGCTGATCACCGCAAGCTTCTGGTGGTACGGCAGTCAGATGGAGCAACTGCTCGAGCAGGAAAACCGCAACACCGGACGGCTCCTGGTCGACCGGGCGATGTACATCAAGCACTGGGAGAGCCTCGAGACGAACGAGCAGTTCCTCCCGCTGGTCCAGGAGTTGACCGAGAAGCTCAGCAAGGAGCAGTACGAGTGGAACGTCATCCAGCCGAGCAGCGCCTCGGAGCAAGGCAAACCCCGGGATGAATTCGAGTGGCAGGTGCTCGACCGGTTCCGCGATCTCGAACCGGAGGAAATCGCCTCCGACACGCCGCCGTTCGCCGAACGGCCCCTGCCCGAGCGGCAGCAATATCAATACTACCAGCCGATCTACGCCGATTCGTCGTCCTGTGTCGTCTGCCATAATGCCATGGCCGTGGCTCGGGCTGCGCAGTTGGGGACCGGCAGCGAGCTGAATGAAGGCGACCTGATGGCGGTCGTCAAGGTGACGATCCCCACCGGCAAGACTCAGAAGGCGCTGAACTGGAATCGGGCCGTCCTGCTGGCCACGGCCATCGTGACTGTCTTCCTGGCGATGGTGGCGTCCTACGCGATTGTTCGCTATGTGATCGTCAAGCCGCTGCGGCATTTGCGCGATGTGAGCGACCAGATCAGCCGGGGCAATATCTCGCTTCGTGCCGACATCCACACCGGCGACGAGTTCGAGCTTCTGGCCGTGGCCTTCAACCGCATGCTGCGCCACCTCGTGACCATCCAGGAGGAGCTGCGGCAAGTGAACGCCGATCTGGACGGAAAGGTCGACGAGCTGGCCCAAGTGAACATGCGGCTGTACGAGCTGAACACGATCAAGAGCGATTTCCTCGCCACGATGAGCCATGAGCTGCGCACGCCGCTGAACAGCATCCTCGGCTTCAGCGAAGTGCTCGGCTCGATCGATTCGCTCAACGACAAGCAGAAGCGCTACGTGTCGAACATCCAGAATTCCGGCCGGACGCTCTTGGAGATGATCAACGACATCCTCGACCTGGCCAAGATGGAAAGCGGCCGGATGGAGGCCCGCCCGGCCGATTTCCGGATCGGCCAGTTGATCCACGCCCAATGCGACATGGTCCGGCCGCTGTCGGAGAAGAAAAATATCGACCTGGAGACGCGGATCGAGCCCGACCTGCCGGCGATGTACCAGGACCAGGCCCGGGTGCAGCAGGTCATCAACAATCTGCTGAGCAACGCCATCAAGTTCACGCCCGAGGGGGGACGCGTCCGGATCTCCGCCCGGCGCGAGCCGGACGGCGACCTGCTGATGCAGGTCGAGGACACCGGCGTGGGCATCGCCGAAGAGGACCAGCAGGCGATCTTCGAGAAGTTCCGCCAGGGACGCACCGGACTGCCCGGCGACGACGCCATGACCCGCGAGTATTCCGGCACCGGGCTAGGGCTGTCGATCGTCAAGGAGATCTGCAAGTTGCTCGGCGGCGAGGTCTCCGTCCAGAGCGAATTGGGCAAGGGCAGCACCTTCACCGTGCGGCTGCCGTGGGAGTTGGACGAGTCGTCCCATCTGCGAGCCACTCTGCCCGACGGCTTCGACGAACTTACCCGCTCGCGCTACGAGTTCGCCCGCAACCGCACGTCGCCGGAGACCGGGGTGGGCACGGAAAGTTGACAGGAAGGACCAAGGGTCCAAGGGCCAAGATGGGCTCTTCGATGTCAAATCTCCAATCCGCAATCCGCAGCCCCGCTTCCTACGCGCCCTTGACCTGCAACAGCGCCATCCACCGCTCCTCGGAATCGACGGTCTCCTGAGCGTGGCTGGTGGGCGATTCGGTACGGAAGACCATGCCGACCATCAGCGGCTGCCCCTCGATCTTCATCATGCCGGCGGCCGACGACCAGGGCGTGCCCTTGCCGGCCTCGCCGGGCAGTCGGGCGTGCTGGAAGAATAGATGCGCGAAACCCCGCGTGCTCATCTGCGGCGGCCAACGCCGCACCAGCGGCTTGTGGGCTTTGATCACGGCGGCCAGCCCCGGCACGACCGAGTCGAAGATATCGCCCATCTGGTTCACCGGCGGAAGCTCGCGAACCCGACCGGCCGGGGCCACCGCCACGGCGACCAGCCGAACCGGCACATTGTAGAACTCCAGCGTGGGCGGACCCGGCGGCGGCCCCTCGGTGCCCAGCGACATGACGTTGATCGCCAGGTCCGGGGCCTGCTTTCCCCCGATCTTGTTGCCGCGGAATAGCACGCGACGCACCACCACAAACGCGATCACCCCGATCACCACCAGAATCACCAGCATCAAGTTGCCGGAAAACCACTCGGCCGCCTGGTCGGCGGCCTCTTCCGCCCGACGGACGGCCTCGTCGGCCCCTTCGATCTGCGCAAACAGGCCCAACATCTTCGGCTCCTCCCCTGCGAGTAGGTTCTCGGCGCCCGACGCGCCGAACGATAAGGATACGCCCCGATAGGCTCCTTCATACCGGATCGTTACGAATCTGTCCACAAGGGCATTTCCGCCGGCGCCCAAAAAAAGCCCTAAGCCATTTCTGGCCAAGGGCTTGCGGAGTGAGGCTGTTGGGGCTTGAACCCAAGACCTACGGATTAAAAGTCCGTTGCTCTGCCAACTGAGCTACAGCCTCTCAGGCATTCACAGTAAAGGGCTTCCAACGCAAAGCACGGCATGGTGCGGACACCGGGGGCACGACCTTGGTGGCAAAACCACTTATTCGCAACGAGCGGCTGCCGGCAGTACAGCCTCGGACCCAGAGATTGGTGGTAGTGGCCAACAAATCATTTTAGCACACGGCGGCAGGGCCGCCAACCAATACGAGCTTCCGCTCGAAAGCAAGACCGCAACTTGGTGAAGTTCACGATCTTGCCTGTTCAAAAGACCGGGCGGCAGGGCCGCCAAGGAGTGCAACCCTTCGTCGGCACCTTGCAATAGCGGCCCCCAGCGACGAACCCACATCGTGTTGGTGGCTGAACGCGTGTCCGCGGCTTTCATTCATGCCCTCGGCAAGGATCGGTATTTCGGAGCGGTCGCGTGCGTCGCAATACCGATGATCAGAGCGTCCAGGGCTCCCGCATGGGCCGGGCTTGGGCCAGCTTGGCGGCTTCGGCGTCGTCGAGAATCTGTTCGGTCTTCGGGTCCCAGCGGACTTTTCGGCCAACGCGGACCGCGATGTTGCACAGGTGGCTGATGATGTCGCTGCGGACGGCGTCCTCGATCGGGCTGACGGCCGGTTGGCGCGACTTCACCGCGTCGAGGAAGTTCTGGTCGTGGCGGCGGCTTTCGACCAACTTCTGCTCCGGATCGATCTCCGCCTTCAGCAGCGACTTCGGTTCGGCGTCGATGCCGCCACGCCAAACGCGAACCCAGCCCTCGTCGCCGATGAATTTGGTCGAGTCGCGGCCCGGCTTGAACGTGAAGTTGACATCGCCGAGCTTCCCTTGCATGTCCCAATGGATGACCGAGTCGTAGAGGCTGTCGGTCGGGATCACGCCGGTGCCCTCGACCTCGACGATGCCGGAGATGTCGGCGTCGCTGCCCCAGACCATCAGGTCCAAGGGATGGGCGCCCCAGCCGGCCAGATAGCCGATCGAGTAGTCGTAGATCCAGTAGCTCCCCGGCGGGTTGCAGCGGCCGTTGGCGTAGGGGACCATCGCCGCGGGGCCGATCCAGCGGTCGTAGTCCAGCCCGTCGGGGAGGGGGGCTTCCGCGGTCGATCCGCCGGCGCCGCCGTCGGGTGCGATGACCTCGATCGTGTGGACCTTGCCGATCTTGCCGGCGCGGACCAACTCACACGCCAGCCGGCAATGCCGGGAACTGCGCTGCTGGGTGCCGTACTGGAAGATTCGCTTGTTCTGTTGGAAGACCTTGCGGCAAACCAGGTCTTCTTCGATAGTCACGCCCAGCGGCTTCTCGACATAGCAGTCCTTGCCGGCCCGGGCGGCGGCGTTGGCCAGCGGCACGTGCCAGTGGTCGGGCGTGGCAATGATCACGGCGTCGATATCATCCCGGGCCAGCAGTTCGCGGTGGTCCTGGTAGGCCTTCGATTTGGTCATCGCCGCCATGCCTTCGCGGCGGTCACGGTAGCAGTCGGCGATGGCGACATACTGGGCGTCCTTTGAGCCGAAGAATCCTCGCAGGAGCTGGCGCCCCCGGTTCCCCACGCCGATCTGCCCCAAGGCAACCCGTTCGCTCGGCGCGGCGGTCGTCTCGTCGCCCAGCACGCTCGATGGAATCACTAGCGGAGCCGCAACCGTAGCAGCCGCTCCTTGGAGAACACGACGACGGGTGATCTTTCGCGACATGACAATAAGCTCCTGGGGGGGGTGGGAATCGCAGTCGGCCAGATTTCGGACAGGGCTGACCGCTAAGTGTTTCCGCAGTGTTGGGGGGGGTAGCTGATATCGTGCGAGAACACGAAACAACCTAATGCTAATCGATGCGGCTTTGCCTGTCAAACCGAGACGCGCCCGGCAAGCTAGGCATCTAGCAACCCACAAGAGGGGTGTGCCGGTGTACACTTCCGGCCGAAGTGGGTAGAATACCCGAATAGGACGATCCACTTTCGGCGGCAACATCGCCCTGCTTGTCCCCATGCTCGATTCCCCGAACGCTCCCGAAAAGTCGCCCGCCCAGCGGCTGGCAACGCCCGCGCAGTTCCTCAAGGGCGTGGGGCCGCAACGGGCGGAGCTGCTCGAACGGCTCGGTCTGCGTTCGGCCCGGGAGGTGCTCTTCTTCTTCCCCCGCGACTACCAGGACCTGACCGACCGCCGCGAAATCGACCAACTCGAGGAAGACAAGCTGCAGAGCGTTTGCGGGGTGGTTGAAGATGTCGAGCTGCGCGGCAGCGGGCCCGGCCGCAGCATCCTGGGCGTGTTGGTACGCAGCCGCACCGGCCACCTTCGGGCCGTCTGGTTCAACCAGCCGTTCATGCAGGAGAAGTTCTCCCTGGGCCAGCGGCTGATGCTCTCGGGCAAGCCGAAGTACCGCGGCCTCGTCTGGCAAATGGCCCATCCGAGCGTCGAAACGCTGGGCGAAGACGAAGAGGAGCCCGAAGGCAAGCTCCTGCCGGTCTACTCGCTGACCGAAGGCTTGCAGCAGTGGCAGATTCGCAAGATCGTCGGCGGCGTGCTAGAAGGCTTCGTCGATCTGCTCGACGAGGTCTTTTCACCGGAGTATCTCGAAGCCCATCGGCTCTGGCCGCTGCGTCGGGCATTGCGGGAAATCCACTTTCCAGCCGACGCGGAGAGCCTCCAGATGGCTCGCCGGCGGTTCGTCTACCAGGAACTGCTCGTGTTGCAGTTGGGCCTCGCCGTGCGGCGGTGGCAACAGCACGATCAGCGGCAGGCCGCGCCACTTTCGGCCGACGCACGAATCGACGCCCGCATCCGCCGGCTGTTCCCCTTCGAGCTGACCCCGGGCCAGCAACAGGCCATCGACGAGATCGCGGCCGATATGGGCCGGCCGCTGCCGATGAACCGGCTCTTGCAGGGCGACGTGGGCAGCGGCAAGACGGTGGTGGCGGTCTATGCAATGCTCTTGGCGGTCGCGCATCGGCATCAGGCCGTCTTGATGGCCCCGACCGAGGTCCTTGCCCGACAGCATGCCCAAACGCTCCGCCGCATGTTGGCCCATAGCGAGGTCCGTATGGCACAGTTGACCGGCGGGCTGCCGCCGAAGCAACGGACCGCGCTGTTGGAGCAGATCGCCGCGGGCGGGATCGACCTGGTCGTTGGCACCCAAGCGCTGCTGCAAGAGGACGTGCGGTTCGCGCGACTTGGCCTTGTGGTGATCGACGAGCAGCACAAGTTCGGCGTCCGGCAGCGTGCGACGCTGCGACATGCCGGGCCCGATCCGCACTACCTGGTCATGACCGCCACGCCGATCCCGCGCACCGTGACGATGACGCTCTTCGGCGACCTGGACATTTCCACGCTTCGCGAAAGCCCGCCGGGCCGGCAGAAGGTGCATACCTACCTGGTCACCGAGGACAAGCGCGAGCAGTGGTGGGAGTTCTTCCGCAAGAAGCTCCGCGAGGGCCGGCAGGGCTACGTGATCGCGCCGCTGGTCGAGGAATCGGAGCAGGCGGCGGCGGTCAGCCTGGCCGAGACGTACGAAACGCTGGCCAACGGCGAGCTGGAGGCGTTTCGCTTGGGGTTGATCCACGGGCGGATGCCGCCGGCCGAGAAGGACGCCGTGATGGACGACTTCCGCCGCCAGGAGATCCAGGTGCTGGTGAGCACGTCGGTCGTCGAGGTCGGTGTCGACGTGCCCAATGCGACGCTGATGACCATCGAAAGCAGCCAGCAATTCGGCCTGGCGCAATTGCACCAGTTGCGCGGCCGGATCAGCCGCGGGCGCTACCCGGGCTATTGCGGCGCATTCGCCGACGCCCAGACGCCGGAATCGCAAGAGCGGATGCAGGCGTTCGCGAAGACGACCGACGGTTTCGAGCTGGCCGAGGTCGACTTCCGGCTGCGCGGCCCGGGCGAGTTGTTCGGCACGCGACAACACGGCCTGCCGCCGTTTCGCGTGGCCGACCTGCAGCGCGACACGGCCATTCTCGACGAGGCCCGGCGCGACGCCCAGAAGCTCATCGCCGCCGACCCGGGGCTTGCCCGCCCCGAGCACGCCGGTCTGCGGCGACAGATGCTCAAGCGTTACGGTCAAGCGCTCGACCTGGGCGACGTTGGTTGAGCGGGTTTGGCCGGGGCTGATACGTTCATCCCGCTTGGCCTTTTCGCAGCAAGATTCGCCCGAAGAATGGTTCTCGGATTTCCAGTCATACGGATCCGTTCCAGTTGCGGCGTCGAGGGTAGCCATCGCACTCCGAGTCATGTCTACATTGGATGCCGCTCTCGTTTTGCAGTGGTGTGACGCGAAACAGTCATCGGCATTTGCGACTATGAGCTGAGATGTCCGGAAATCGAAAGGGCAAAGCTCCCGCTGAGCGGAAACCGAATTCGCACGTCTCGCGAGTGCGGCTCGGCAGCAGCCTCGCCCTCCCGGGCTTCTTACACAATGAATTCCCGGACACCCTCACTATAAGCTCGCAAGCGAGTGGATACGCCGCCGGCGCGCGCGGTACCCACTCGCTTGGGCGTCGAGCTTGTATGGCCCTCGGCGTCCTACCGGCCGGCGCGGAGGCGTTTGGTGGCGTTCTCGCCGCCGCCGATCAGGTACATCAGCGGCAAGGGGCGATCGACCCCTTCGACGAAGCAAGGCTTCGCCTGCCACGGCGTGACCGACATGACGTTGGCCAGGTCCATCCAGTACTGCAAGCGGGCCGGAGCGAGGTTCCAGGTCATGTGGAAGTGGTTGGCCGGGGCGTATTGCTTGTACTCGGTCATCGTGGCGTGCTTCGGCACGATCCAGGTGTGCGGCCAGGTGACGTTCGACGCATTGGCCACCGCGTCGGCCACCGGGCCGGGCAGGTCGACCGTCGAGGCCTCGTCCCAGATGAGGCTGAACATGCCGCTGAGCTCGCTGTAGACCAGCCGGCTGGCGATGCCTTCGATGCCGCCGGGGCTGATGAAGGTGACGCTATTGCCGCCGCCGGGGAAGTAGTACAACTCGGCGCCCGGCAGGGAGACCTTGGGCATGATCTGCTCGAGCGAGTCGCCCGGCTTGCCGGCCCAGTTCAGCGAGGCGGAGCCGGAGTTGTCGCCGTCGACGATGCCCTTGGTCACCCAAGGCTCGTCGCCGTTGACCTTCACGCCCCGTTGGTCGGCGATGCGGCAGAGTTCGTTGCCCGGCCAGACCTTGCGGAAGTCCATAAACAGCGGCGGATTGCCGCCGGAGAGCCACGTCTTCATCAGCATCGTCAGCAGGCCCTGCGTGTCGGCCTCGGTGGCGAACGGACGGACGTCTTTCGGGCCGTTGTGGTCGAAGGTGGTGTTGAACAGCGACTCGGCCAGGTCGCAGATCGGCAGCGGAATGCCGCGTCGGTCGGAACCCCATTCGAGCTGATTCATGAACCCGCCGCCGACCGCGTCGACCTCGTCCAGCAGGTCGCGCATGATCAGGTACATCGCCAGCGACTGCATGAACTTCGGCTCGGCGTCGGGCTGCGAGAGGTCGACCCGATCGCCGATGTGCTTGTCGACCCACTCGCGCAGGCCGCGGAGTTCGGACTCGTCGTAGTCCTTCTTGTTAAGCTTGTCGGCCAGCAGTTTCATGTCGAGCCGAGTAATCTCCAGGCCGAACGTGCGGCGGGTGGGGATCACATGGTTCAGCGCGGTTTCCATGCCCATCGAATCGTGGCCGAAAACGACCACGCGCCGCCCCTTCAGCCCGGCGAAGGTCATCGCCGCATAGCACCAATCGACCAGGGCCTGGACCGTCTCGGGCGTCGGCTTGGGGTCCTGGCCTTCGTCGGGCCAGACGCCGACGTTCAGGTGGCTCAACCGCCCCGACTGGGCCAAGGCGCCGTTGACCGCGTGGGCGTAGACCACGCCCGGCTTCGGCGCGCTGTTGCCGCAGGTGATGTTCACCGGCATGTCGGCCGGGAAATGGGCCAGCAGGCTCATCAGCGTCAGTTGCGGGAAGGCCCAGGTGTCGGGCGTGCAGACGAGCGCATCCACGCCGGCGTCGGCGAACTGGCGGGCGACCGCGTCGGCCTGCTTCTCGCCGTCGACCAGCAAGGGCGTCCAGACCACGTCGACCGGCGAGCCGTCGGGCAGCCTCACCTTGGCGGCGATCGTTTCGGCAATGGTCCGCACGATGTTCACCGTCCGCTCGCGCGACGCCTCGTCGACGCGCGGGTCGCACGCCGCCATCACGCCGAAAGTGACCGAAGATTTGCCGGCGGTTTCACTGACTGACAGTTGTCGAGCCTGGGCCATGGTTTCCTCCTTTGGTGCAAATGTCGACCGGAAAGACATCCTTCCCGGCATCTGTTGGGTGCGCTAGAACTTCCTTACCGCACCTCTGCGGGAAAATCGCCTCGCGGCGGCATCCGCGCATGTGGAGTGGCAGACCCCAGTGTGCGCCCTCGTGGCGTTCGACACAAGCCCTCCCGCATAGCATCCCCCGTAGCTTGAGACTCCGTCCCGAGTGGTTCGAGAGGGGATCCCCAATGCTCGGGACAGGAGTCCCAAGCTATGGGGACCCCCACGCACGGGGGTGCTTTACCCCAGGCTGCCCTTGCGGGTTTTGTCACCGGCACGAGGATGGGGTATACTAGAAAAACTTGGCCGCCTCAATCCTCACCACCCGGAATCTCCATGCCAAACCCTACCGTCGAACAAATCGCCGCGGCCGGTATCGTCGGTGCCGGCGGGGCGGGCTTTCCGACCCACGTGAAGCTGGCCGCCAAGGCCGACGCCGTGCTGATCAACGCGGCCGAGTGCGAGCCGCTTTTGCATAAAGATAAGGAAGTGCTCCGCGAAATGGTCGACGGCGTGATCGCCGGAACCGCCGCGGCCGTCGAGCTGGTCGGCGCGAAAGAGGCCCATTTCGGTATCAAGGAGAAGTACCAGAACGTCATCGACCTGGTCCGCAAGAAGCTGCCCAAGAACATGAGCGTCGCCCCGCTGCGCGACGCCTATCCGGCGGGCGACGAGTTCATCCTGGTCTACGACGTGCTTGGCCGCGTGGTGCCGCCGGGCGGAATCCCGCTGGCGGTCGGTGCGGTGGTGATGAACGTCGAGACGGCGCTGAATGTCGCCCAGGCTTCCCAGCAGCCGGTGACGGAGAAATACCTCTCGATCGCCGGGGCGGTGGCCGAGCCGGTCACGCTGCGGGTGCCCCTCGGCGCGACGCTGGCCGAGTGTGTGGCGGCGGCCGGCGGGCCGAGCGTGCCCGATCCGCACTACATCGTCGGCGGCGTGATGATGGGCTACCTCGAAGAAGACCACAACGCCCTGGTCGACAAGACGACCGGCGGCGTGATTGTCTTGCCGGGCGACCATATCGTCGTGCGGCGGCGCAAGCAGGACTGGCAGCAGATTACTCGGATCGGCCGCAGCGCGTGCGACCAATGCAGCTTCTGCACCGAGCTTTGCCCCCGGTGGCTGCTGGGGCATCCGATCGAGCCGCATCGGGCCATGCGGAGCCTGGAGTTCAACCAGATCGGCGAGGCCAATGTGATCGGCACGGCCTTCTGCTGCGAGTGCAATCTGTGCAGCCTCTATTCCTGCCCGGAAGACCTCGACCCGAAGAACGTCTGCACGCAGAACAAGCGGCGTTTGGCGGCCGAGAAGCGGCGCTATGAGAACCCGCCGTTCAACCCCAGGCGGCCGGAGCTGCACATGGAGAACCGCAAGGCGCCGATGGGCCGTCTGATGCAGAAGCTGGGCCTGAAGCAGTTCCGCAACGTCGGCCCCTTGCAGCCGGAGCCGCTGGCGACGGCCACCGTTGGCATCAAGCTGAAGCAGCATATCGGCGCGCCCTGCGAGCCGGCAGTCGGCGTGGGCGAAACGGTCGCGTGCGGGCAAGTGGTCGGCCGGCGGCCGATGGCCAACGGCGTCGCCGCGCTGGGGGCTCCGGTGCATGCCTCGATCGACGGCCGCGTCACGTCCATCACCGACGGCGTCGTCTGGATCGAGCGGACGACGTAAGCCGCCGAAACCTGAACGCGCCATCGCGCCGTTTGGAACATTCGTATTTTCGAATTTGGATTTGTTTCGGATTTCGACATTCGTATTTCGGATTTCTTCGCCCCCTACCCGCTGTTGCCCCTTCGGAGTCACCCCATGCCCAGTGCCAAATCGGTCGGTGCGATTGAGCTTTCCAGCATCGGCATCGGCTACCAGATTCAAGACGAGATGCTCAAGGCCGCGTCGGTCGATCTGCTGATCGCGCGGACGATCTGCTCGGGCAAGTACCTGATTGTCCTTGGCGGGACGGTCAGCGACGTCGAGGCCGCCATTCGGACCGGTCTTACGGCCGCCGACGAGGCGATCATCGACCATCTGGTCCTGCCAAACGTCCACGAGGCGGTCTTTCCCGCGCTGGGGCAATCGGTCTGTTTGACGGCGGAGGAGACCGGAGCGCTAGGCGTGCTGGAGACCTTCAGCGGCGTCAGCGTGCTGGCCGCGGCCGATGTGGCGGCGAAGGCGGCTCGGGTGACGCTCTTCCGCATCCACGTGGCAATGGCCTTAGGCGGCAAGGGGCTCTGCCTGATGACCGGCAGCGTGGCCGACGTCCACGCCGCGATGCAGGCCGCCGCCGCGGAGGTCCGCCAGCGCGGGCTGCTGGTCTCCGACGTGGTCATCCCCCGGCCCGATCCGGCGCTGTTTGGGGACTATCTGTAATAGGGCGTTTCACCCCATGCGGGATGGTAGGGTGGGACGAGCGCAGCCAGCCCCACCAGGACCGGCCGCAGCCGTATTGCCTGCGCGGCTCAATAGTCGGCGTCGTCCAGCGTTCCAGCCGCGGGATCGTCGATATCGTTGGGCCGTACTAGCAACTCATAGATGTCGTCCGCCATATCCAGCTTCAGAAACTGGACGTGGCCGTCGCAGAATGTGGCCAGCACGCCGCCGCCGTGGCGGGATGAGAGGTTGGTCGCAATGGCGTTCTTCGGCGGAGCAGCCGGGGTATCGTCGAAGATGAGTTCGTTGGCATCGGTCGACCCCCAACTCCGTTCGTTGTTGCCCGAACCGCTCGGATCGGCTGGCGTCAATAGGGCTTCGGAGAATAGCAGCGTGGTAGTCGACCCGTCCTTTGTGGTCAGGTAGGTGATCGAGAGTCCTTCGTCTTGGGGCATCACGAGGCCATTGGCGAGATACGCCAGTTCGCCAAATCCCGAGAGATCCTGTTCGGGCGGATCGCTGGGACAGATCAACAAATCAATCTTCGGCGTGGGACGGCTGCCGGCAGGATCCCTCCACTTGTTCCATAGCGGCATGCGATCCATGTGGGGAAACAACGGCACCACCCAGCTCGCCCGCAAGGGCGGATCGGAAACGACCGTACTGACTGACCCCGGAAACTCCCCCCAGGCCGACTCGTAGCTCAGCGCGGCGATGCCAAGCTGCCGCTGGTTGTTCGAGCAGACCACTCGCCGCGCCGATTCGCGGGCCGACTGCACGGCCGGCATCAACAGCGCCATCAACATGCCGATGATCGTGATGACCACCAACAATTCGACCAGGGTGAAGCCGCCCGCTCGCCTCGCTCGGGCTTTCCCGGACACACACGTCTTTCGTTGTCGCCAGCGATTCATCACGTGGCTCCCTCTTCTCTTCCGCTGTTCCGTCGCCCTCTCACCCCAGGCCCCGTCGGTCATTCTCTCATAATCCGCTAAAAAAATCCAGACGCCCCCACAAAAAAATGCGCCGCAGGTCGGGCATTTTTTCAGAATCCCGTTGTTCCAAGTCCGGGAGGGCGAGGCTCCCGCCGAGCCGTCGACTTGCCCCCCCTGTATTGGCGGTTCTTTCGACGAGCCTACGCGATCGGGGAGGAGCATACGGCCCATGCGGCGGTGTCCAGGCAGGCTGTTGTGGCTATCTCAAGAATGGTTCCGCGGCGGATTGCTCCTTTGTGGCCATTTTCTGGAATTTCCCGAGGCCAACGGCTGGTAATTCCTCTTGAAATATGGAACAATGGAGCCGATAGGGGTGCAAGGACAAGGCTCTGGAAACGACGGGGAGATCACGTCGATGTCGAAACTGAATCGTCGCGGTTTTACGTTGGTCGAACTTCTGGTGGTCGTCACGATTATCGGCATGTTGGTTGGGCTGCTGGTCCCGGCCGTGCAGGCTGCCCGGGAAGCGGCCCGGCAGGCCAAATGCATGAACAACCAGCGCGAAATCGGCACAGGAGTGCTGCACTACGAGATCGCCAAGCAGCATTTTCCGGGCTACGTCAACCCGAACAACCACAGTTGGGTTGTGGTCATCCTGCCGCATATCAGCCGCAACGATCTGTGGGCAAAGTATCGCGGCGGCGAGACACCCGAGGTCGAGATCGACATGCTCCTTTGCCCCAACGACCAGATCCATAACGGCTCGGCGCCGCTAAGCTACGTGGCCAACGCGAATCTCTTCGTGGACCGTTCCGCCGGGTTTGGCGCGGAAACGATCGCCCTCTCCGACATCGGCTCGGCCCAGACCACGCCGATGATCAGCGAGATGCTCTCGAAGCACCTCGGCTCGCCGGCCAACGAGGTCGACCCGGTCGGAGCCGGCCGGAAGTGGAACGACACCGATACCGTGGATGTTGGCGCGCCTTTGGGTGTTGTTCCGTGGACTTGTTTCGGCTTCGCGGACACCGGCATTGTCGACGACTATCTCTCGTCGGACCACCCCGGCATGGTCATCATCACGTTCTGTGACGGCCATACCGAGAAGGTTCGTGTTGAAGCACAGGTGGAGGGTCTCTTCGAGCCCGGCCCGTGACGGTCGTCGGCCGGCTTCCGTCGTGGCGAGTTGGCAAGGCCGAGGCTCCGGCCGAGCCGCTGCCGTTGCCGAAATCCACGGCTCAGCAGGAGCTTCGCCCTCCCATTCGATCCCCCGCGAAGGCGGACGAGCCCACGCATTTTCCTCGCAGGCCCCGATGAGCGACCGGCACGATTCCCCCGTTGTTCGACGTCTGGCCCTTGGCGGCCTGCTGGTGGCAACGGCCCTCGCCTACGCCAATAGCTTTTCGAAGGCATTCGTCTTCGACGACACCCCCTGCATCATCGAGAACGTGACGTTGCGGTCGTGGGAAAGCACCTTTTGGCCGAGCGAATGGGAGCTTCCCGGTGGATTGGTCCGCCGGTCGGTGGTTCGCTATTCGCTGGCGCTGAACTACGCCCTGGGCGGCTTGGACCCTTGGGGCTATCACCTGGTCAATCTGCTGATCCATCTTGCCGCCGGCTGGCTGCTGTTCGATCTGGTTCGCCGCACGCTGCTGCTCGCGCGGATGCCCGACTGGCTCCGGCGGGAGGCTTTTCCGATCGCGTTGGCGGCCACGGCGTTGTGGCTGCTGCACCCGTTGCAGAGCGAAAGCGTCACCTACATCGTGCAGCGGCTCGAAGCGGCGATGGGCATGTTCTACCTGGGGTGCCTCTACGCCGTGCTGCGCGGCTCGCAGTCGACGCGGCCCTGGCCGTGGTACGTGGCGGCGGTCGCGGCCTGCTGGTTGGGCATGGGCTCGAAGGAGGTGATGGTCACCGCGCCGGTGGTCGTCGCCCTGTACGACCGGGTCTTTCTGAGCGATTCATGGAAGAGCCTCTTCAAAGCGCGGGGTTGGGTCTATTTGGGCTTTCTGCCGGCGATCCTCTGGATGTTTTTCCAGGTCCTGACCACGTCGAACACCTTCGCCGTCGAACGCGACGTCAGCGAATGGAACCATTTCACCCGCTGGGAATATCTCCGCTCGCAGCCGCGATCGATCCTGCACTATTTCCGATTGGTCGTCTGGCCGACCGGGCAATGCCTCGACTACGGTTGGCGAGCCGTCGCCCCAGCCGAAGCGATGCTGCCCGGCCTGGCGGTCGTCGCCCTGCTGGGGGGCAGTCTCGTGGCGTTGCGGCGGTGGCCGGCCGTCGGGTTCCTGGGCGTGAGCTTCTTCGTGATCCTGTCGATCACGTCCGGCTTGAAGCCGCTGGGCATGATGGCCGTCGAGCACCGCATGTACCTGCCGCTGGCGGCCGTGACGACGCTGCTGGTCGCCGGGTCGTTCCGCGTCGCGATGCCGCCGACGGCCACCGATTCCTCGATCCGGCTTCGGCGTCGGTGGCTGCTCGGCTTCTGGTTGGCCGCCGCCGTGGCGTTGGGGGCGACCACTTTCACCCGAAACGAAGTCTATTCCAGCGGGATCGCCATGTGGGAGGACGTCGTTGCCAAATCGCCGGACAACCCGCGGGGCCAAGCCAATCTGGGCGAGGTCTTGGTGCATGCCGGCGAGTACGAGCGTTCGATCGAACACAGCCGCCGGGCGTTGGAGCTTCAGGGCGATCTGGCCAAGGCCCACAACAACCTGGGGCTGGCCCTGTTCAAGCTGGGACGTTTCGACGAGGCGATTCCGTGTTACCACCGCGCGTTGGAACTGGAACCCTACATGCCCGAGGCGCATCTGAACCTGGGCAATATGTTCCGGCGGACCGACCCCGACCGGGCGATGGCCTGCTTCCGCAACGCGTTGCGGATCCAGCCGAATTACAGCGAGGCCCACAACAACCTCGGCGCGATGCTGGCCCAAAGCCAGCCGCGGTTGGCGGCTGAGCACTACCAGCGGGCCCTTCAGTTGAACCCCGAGAATGCCGATGCCCACTGCAACCTGGGCAATCTCCTGGCCCGGCAGGGTCGCTTGGAAGAGGCCCTCACGCATTACCGGCTTGCTCTGCGGATCGACCCGCAAAGCGCGACCGCCCGAAAGAACCTCGCCGTGGTCGCCCCGATGCTCGAGCGTCAGCGGAACCGGGCCCCCTAGTGGGCTGATTCGTTCATTCGATGATTCGTCGTTCCCGCCTGCCTCGAGAATCGCCCGGGATCGGCGCGTTTTCATCATTCCGGATGCCGCGCACGCGGCATGACCGACTGCGCGGGAATGACGGAAGCGGGGAACTACCTCCCTCGCACATCAACCCAAGAGCATTCACAACGCGAAGATCAATAGGATTCTCCATAGTCCCAAGTTCCCGAGGGCGAGGCTTCCACCGAGCCGTTGGCACTCCCATGAGATACGGCTCAGCCGGAGCTTTGCCCTCCCGAGACGACCAACAGCGATCGCATGCCCATGCCCGTACAACCCCCGCGCTTGATTTTGGCCAGTCGGTCGCCTCGGCGGCGCGAGCTGCTCGCCGCGGCCGGATACCGATTTGAGGTAATCGTGCCGTCGGATGCGGCCGAGTGTGGTGTGTGCAGCGGCGAGAGTCCGGCCGAACTGGTGGTGCGCCTTGCGCGACAAAAGGCGGCCGACGTGGCACAACGGGTCAACACCGGCTGCGTGCTCGGCTGCGACACGGTGGCCGAATGCGAAGGGCAGATTCTGGGCAAACCCTACGATGAGCAACACGCCCGAGCCATGCTCCAGCGGCTACGCGGCCGGGAGCATCGCGTGCTCAGCGGGCTGTGTCTCTGGGGAATTCCGGACCAAGAGCCGCGCACGGGCGTGGCGGTTACCCGATTGCGAATGGACCCGATCAGCGATACCCAGCTCGACGACTACCTGGCCGGTGGCCAGTGGGAGGGCAAGGCCGGCGCGTTCGGCTACCAGGACCGGCTCGGCTGGGTCCACGTGCTCGAAGGCAGCGAATCGAACGTGGTCGGCTTGCCGATGGAGTTGCTCGAGGAGATGCTCCACGGCGATGTCTAGCGACCTTACCTTGTCCGGCGCGTTGCGGCGAGCACCGTGTCCCTGATTCCCGAGCACCCGGCTGCTTCCATCCGTCATTCCCGCGCAGGCGGGAATCCAGCATAACCCGCATCCGACTGGGTTCCCGCCTGCCTCGAAAATAGGCGGTCGAAGGACATGAAGAGCACGAAGCTCGGTTGGGAGCTGCAATCGGATACGCCGAAGGCGTAATACTCCCCAGCCTAGGATCGCGCAGCGCACGCTACGGCCCTCGTGGGCGACCGCGATAGCGGAAGCAGTCGCGAAAACGCGAAAGAGCGAAAGCGCGAAAGGAAAGAAAAATCAGGTAGTATCCGAAGAATGTACCCGGC
>Ga0180434_10002100_pt1 | contig 27343 bp, 47 predicted proteins | sample SS_ome_7_FD_132453 | JGI IMG/M metagenome (GOLD analysis project Ga0180434, IMG submission 132453) | Hypersaline lake sediment archaeal communities from the Salton Sea, California, USA - SS_1_D_2 metaG | ecosystem: Environmental > Aquatic > Non-marine Saline and Alkaline > Hypersaline >... | reverse complement strand
TGTTCTGGCATCGATTAGCTTCTCTAAACGGTCACATTCATTGAGTAATTTTATATCGTCGTCTTTGTGGCGGTCCAGATACGCTCGAGCTTCCTCCAGCATTTCTTTGAGGTTTTCGATAGTTCCAGTGTTCTGTTTGAGCGTCCACCCTACTAAGAAAATAAGTACGTTTGCTGCGTCACGATACTTCTCTATGACCTTGAATGCGTCGATAGCAGCTTGCATGTACCATCCAGCTTCCTGCACGTTCATTTCAGTGGAGTAGCTGTCGAGTGCGTTGATGTACTGTCTTCCTTCTCGGTACAACGTTAACGCGATTCCAGGCATTGCTTTCCGAATAGCTTCTTCTCGGAGCTCATCTACGCGCTGCTTCACTCGGGTCCGTGCTCGTGCGGAAGGAGACTCCTTTGGGGGAGCTCGCTTCTTCACCCTTTGGGCTACAGCGCGTCTGCGCTGTTTAGCCTTTTGAGCTCGGGGGCGTCTTGGAGGGCCCACTCGAGGCTTCACTGCTGGTACCAGGTCTTCCACTTCTTCCCCGTCGGAGTTTCCTTCTTCGATTAGAGAGGGCTCGTCTGATGTGACAATACCACCGAGGAAGGCCAAACGGTTACCCCAAGCGGCTTCTTGGGGGTCTTTTTTACGCTTCTTCGTCACTGTACGGAATGGTGCTAAGGAGGTGGAAGGGTTTCTTTACCTGGTGGTCGTACTGGGCTGCGGTTTCCAAAGCGGTAAGCATAGGTTCCGCTGGACTGGGGAGGTTAGGTGCAGTTCTAGCTTTCTCTAGGATGGTGAGCGCTCCTTGTGCTACCCAGCCGCCGGACCCGATGGCGACGACTTGCGGCTCCGCTACTTCGAGCCAGCAATCCTTGTCGACGATGAGGTACATGCTTCCGTTCATCCCTACCAAGATAGCGCTTCCGTCGTCGGAGTGGCGGTTGAAACTTTTCCACAGACTAGCTTTTTCCAGGATACTGGTAAGGAGCGTTTTAACGTACGAGAATGTGACCGACTTCTCGAGTGTTTCTTCAGCCAGCTCATCGTGAAGTGTGCATAGTACTGCAGCGTCTCCGGTAACTCCGATGAGGACTTGCTCATCGTTGCCTTCGATAGGAACGGTGATGATTTTTCTGGGGGACTTGGCTTCCCAGACAGCTCCGTCGGACAGGGTGAAGGCAGAGTCACACCCCATGTAAACGACGCCATTGTTCTGCAATGCTACGATACAGCTCAATCGAGCACCTCCTCTTGTGTTTGCCGGGCCTCTCGAAGGCCACCAATTTTGTCCATTACCACTTCTTCTACCATCTTGTGAACTCGCTGGTAGCTGTCATCTGCTACGCTTTTCCGCCATTCATTCACAATATGCGGAAGCATGTGTAGTAGCACGTATTTGTTGTGTACGTCAAGATCAGATGGTGAAGCCATTCTTGCAGTACTGAGTGGGGGCGACTCCTCCAAATGGATGTTTATTTGTGGCGCACCTTTGCTGTCGAAAGTAAATGACATACATTTAATCTCGTTGAAGAACCTGGATTGCCGATGAAGGTTTCGATGTAAAGATTGGTCGGCGGGCGCTGCGGCTAGTGCATCCAGTACTTCATCTGAATTCGTTGGGACGATCGCTCGAGCTTTCTTCCCTTCAGCTTGCATCTCTTCGTGCACCTCGTTGAGCGCTTCGTTCAGCTCTTTCGAGATGATTTGGGAGAGTGTAGGGGACGTATTCAGCGTTGTCACGAGGATAGTCGCTGAGAATTTCTTGATGAAGCGAGCTTCGAGGTCGACGTTTTTATTTTTGGCCACGATCGACGATCTCCTTGCATGATAGGTAGCCGATAGCTTCCATCATAGCGATTAGCCGCACAGCTTCTGAGGCGATGCTTACCGCTACCTGGTTGTCTTCGTGGCTTTTGAGGATCTCGGCCACTTCGAGGAGGATATCTTTCCCGAGGAGGTCGTGGAGCGCTTGCCCCATGGTGACCACTCCAAAGAGGAAAGAGTTGTCTTGTGCAGCGAGCAGTGTCTGCAGCTCCTTTGGAATAAGGGGAAGGAGTTGTTGGACACGTTCCAGGTTGGGTGCTTCCTTGACGACCTGTTGTGCGTACTCGAGGTCGAGGGGAGGAAGATTATCTTGGGGTGTAGAATCCATGGTTGTCCTACTAATTTTGCTTGTGGTGTTTGTTCCATAGGAGAATTGGTGGAGTGCCAAGCAGCGCAAAGGTTGTTACGAACGCTGCAAAGCTGGCCAACATTCCTACACTTGCTGCTACGGGTTCAAGGTAGTAGTCTCCTACTAGCTGTGCTTTGATGTACGACTTGAGCGGCAGTGTGAGGAAGAGGCTCAGAAAGAGTGCGGCAGCTCCTCCAACGGCGCCCATGATGGAAGCCGTTCTACTCATCAGAGCTTTCCTCTTTTTCTGCGTCCTCTCGGTCGGTCATGACGTTAGCCGCCATCCAACCTACACCTTCGACTACAGAGGAAACGGTGATGATGAGGCGGTCGGTGGGGTACTGTAGCTGTTCGCCGTTTATCTGGCTTCCGGGAGTGACCACACCTCTGGCTTGCTGTAGGGTAATGAGGCGTCTGCGGACATCGTCGAGTAGTGCTTTGAGACCGATGTCGTGGGCGCATTGAATGCCATTCAGAAAGCCCAGAACGAAGTCGTCGGGCTGCTCTTCCAGCATCTCTTTGATGCCTGTAGGCAGTTGGAGGATAATAGCTCGTGCTTGTGCTGTGTGATGCCATCCTTCAGCTACTTTACGGGCGAAGTCCATCCCGAGGGGCTGCATTTTTACCTTGGGTGGCTTTCCGTCTGCATCATCCGTCGCTGGTGCGGGTTTTTCATCTCCAGCCATTGTGTTGTTCCTTTCACCTGTGACTCTATCTTTTTTGCTTTCCAGTGTCAAGCTTGTTTGTCGACTTTTCTTTGCTAGCGTTAAGGAATCGTTTGAGTTTTTGCTTCAATTGCATCCATTTTAAAGGATTTCGTTTAGCTTGTGCTGCCCAGCGCCTGTAGTTTCGTGAAATATACGTGAGAATACCTATTCCGTTATCTTTTGGTAGTGTTTTTGTGTGCATGATAGCTACTGCATCTTTTTGCTGTTGGGCAATGCGGTGAAGGTGATCTTTTTCACCCGCGTGCAGTTGCAGTAGACCGATTGCTGTGATAACAACCGTAACCAGGATAAAGCTGCTCCTGAGAGCGAGCTCAAGCTTTCTTTTGGGCATCAGGAAGCAGCTGCGCGACTAGTTTAACGAAAACGGGAAGAGGAATCAGCCGACGGGAGCGCCCGGAGAGGCCACGAGATAGGTGGTCGATTTGGTCTTCTTCAATCTGCACCGAGACCAGGATTCTGGTTGGGTCTTCTTGGAATACTTCTTCTACTGTGACCACATTGCGCTCTATCAATGCGTCAAACGCGTCTGAGTGGACGACGATTAGCTCTGGAGAGGGTATTTTTGTGGAACCGGACATGCGACTACCTTCAAGCTGTTTGCGAAAAGCTAACTACTCTGCGAGTCTTCTTCTATTTTACAGTTTGACCTTCGGAAGTAGAGTTCGAGCACGGTGCCGACCGCGGCCACCGCGAGCACCGTAAAAAACCAACCTTCGGGGACAAACCAGGGATTGGTCGGGGTGAGCTTCGCGCACACCGCGAGAAACAGGAGGAACGCGAGGAGAACTCCGGCAGCGTACGCGGTAATGGCAACGCAAAGAAATCGAAGAACCGCTATCAAGGATAACAATCCATAGGGCAGATGGCGTAGACTTCCAGACCGTCGCAGATACCGTTGCCGCAAGTAGAGAGGCAGTCAGGCGGACAATTGTTCATCGTTTCTCCCATATCGCACGAACCGTCACCGCAATTCTGAGCACAATCGAGGCTACAGTTGCTATACGCTTCCCCATAACCAACTGCACAGATACCATCACCGCAGCTTCCGGGGCAATCCTGCTGGCAGGTCACCCAGGTTTCTGCGCCATCGCAAAGATTGTTTCCGCAGACACCAGCACCGCAATCAGCTGGGCAGCTACCCGCGTCCTCTCCATGAATAGCCAGGCACAATCCGTCACCGCAACTGGTGCCACAATCCATAGGACAGCTAATAGGGCCTTCGCTGCCTTCGCAAGTGCCGTTGCCGCAGACGTTGGGGGGACAGTCGAAGGAGCAGTTTAGAGAATTCTCCCCGAGAGAGATCTCGCAGGTACCGTTGCCACACAGCCCGGGTCCGCAATCCTGTGGGCAGCTTTGTACATCCTCAGTGGGTTCGCACAAGCTGTTACCGCAAACGTAGGTGGTTGGGCAGTCCTGCGGGCACGATATGGCGTTGTCGGCAAAGTTGGGATCGCAGACACCGTCACCGCAGATGGGCCACGTACAGTCTTCTCGGCACGCATCCGGTGTGGTGTCGCTATTGAAGACGCCGTTGTCGCACGCCTCGCCAGTTTCTTGAATGCCGTTACCGCAGACGGGGCTAGTGGGCTCGGTTTCGCAGACGGCGTTACAACCGTCCCCGTCGACGGTGTTTCCGTCGTCGCACTCTTCCCCAGTGTCCTGGACGCCGTCGCCACAGTAGGCCACCAAGCAATTCAGCCGACAAGCGTCGGGCTCGGTATCGGAGTTGTCGACTCCGTCGTCGCACTCTTCACCCGGTTCTTGAACTCCGTTACCGCAGAAGGGGTCGGTAGGTTCGGTTTCGCAGATGGAGCTACACCCGTCCCCGTCGACGGTGTTACCGTCGTCGCACTCTTCCCCGGTATCTTGGACACCGTCCCCGCAGAAGGGGACCTCGCAATCGAGGCGACATGCGTCGGGTTGCGAGTTGGAGTTGCTGGAGCCGTCGTCGCAGGCTTCCCCGACCTCTTGGATACCGTTGCCGCAGACGGGGTCCGCCTCCGTTTCGCAGGTACCGGAGCAACCGTCTCCGCTGGTGCTGTTGCCGTCGTCGCACTCTTCTCCGGTGTCCTGCACACCGTCTCCGCAGTAGAAGACGGTGCAGTCGAGGCGACACGCGTCCGGTTCCGTATCGGAGTTAGCCGCGCCGTCGTCGCACTCCTCGCCCCAGTTCTGAACTCCGTCCCCGCACTCTCCTGGGTTGTCGTTCTGGTTTATGTTGTTGGCGTTGGTGCCAGCGTCGTTACCGTTCGTGAAGGTGTCTCCACTCGTACCACAGGCAGCCAGCATCAGTACCATTAGCAGTGCAAAAATTCGTTCCATGGTAAAATCCTCCCAAAAAATCAATGTCCCCAGTATTGACGATGTCAAGAAAGATGTCAAGAAAATTGTGGTGAGGTTGCACGAGTAATGAGCCAAAGAAGCATATACACTTCCTCGCTTCTATCGAGTTCCACGGAGAATTGTTTCTTGTTGTCAGCGTACGCACCGAAAACGCGCTCATCCGGAAAACCCTCGAAGTATACACCATGAATGGATTCTTCCGCATATTTCCCGAAAAGATCGTGAAAATCCACGTCGATTTCCACTGGTGAGTCAACCGACACTTTGTAGTCGTGAAAATTGTCGCGAATAGTGAAAACGACCCCTCCTGGGGTACGTAGTTCCACGACGGGTAGTCTAATAGACTTAGAAGTGTGGGTGCTGATTACTATAGGCTTCAGTGTCTTATACACCTTATAATCTGCGCCTGGGGGACAAACTGCCCACGTCAAACGGTGGAAGAAGTCGAATTGCACGTGTGCAGCTTTCTTCCACACCATTTCATCTGCAGGAACATTCTCCTTGCACCACTCTTCGAGCGTAATGGTCATCGTAACCTCCTTGGATTGCCTTACCAGGCGTGGCCAAGCCAAGCCATACCGTGCTCCACGGTACCAAGCACCACGCAGCCACGCCCGGTAAAATCTACGCCACCGCTTCAGCGTCGTCCTCGACCACCTCCCATCCAGTCACCTGGAACTTCCCGAAGGTTCCCTTCTTCGTAGGCCGGTAGTCGCCCAGCCCCACACGCTTCCCCGCAGCCTCCACGATGTCGTGAATGAGGTTTACATCGAACACATCCTCGTCCACCTCGAGCGTGAACTTCAGCTTCCACTTGTCCAGGCGTGCCCGGTGGCGCAGCACCGCACCCTTCGTGGAGGGATTCACCACCCGGCGGCTGTCCACCTCGAACTTCTTCGTGCCAAACGAGCACGTGAGCTCCTCTACCGTCACGCCTCCCGTGAGCAGCGTCCCACTCGTTGTGGTTACCTTGTTCTTTCCCAGCTTGAAGAACTTCCCGGCCTCGATGAGACACGCCAGGATGTTGGTCCCCGGGAAGTGGAGCATTCCCTTGTTGTCCATGTAGGCGCTCCGTTCCGCTTCCTCCCGTGGCGCGAGCTTCTTCTTGCGCGTCGGGCGGTGCCCCGCCGAGAGCTCCATCTCCGCCGCGTCGGTGAACCGGTTCATGAGTAGGGGGGTTTTTCCTTCGATTTGCACTTTCACAATGGCCATGGCGTCTGTTCCTTTCTGTTCTGTGATCTATTCCTCGCCTAACAATACCCCGTCCCAATGGCCACTAATCAAAGGGGACGGGCTTCGCGCAACATTGCGCGCCTAATCAATGCTTCTACTTCGCTGCCACGCGAAACAGCCCTCCGCGCCCACGCACCCCAGCCACAACACCCACACCCACCAGGGCAGCACAAACAATGCCAGGTAATCGTTGAACGCTACCGCTAACGCTACCAGGAAGAGCACCGGTCCCATTCCTAGCACGGCGACAGTAACGGTAAACACCCTAAATATTTTTATCAAGAAGGTCACCTGATGCCCAGAAACCTGCGTCCTTCAAGATAGCTTCACACTCCTGCCGATAGCCCTTCTTGAGCTCGATTACGTTCACACCCGGGTGGCGCATCAACCACAAACCGAACACGGAATTGGTAGCCACAATAAACTGCACTTTCCCAGAGCACCCCTCACGCTGCACCCACTGCCACAACGGGAGTTTGGTAGGCCAGTCCAGAACAGCGTCAGGCTCGTCGAGAAGAACTGTTGGAGGCCCCTTTTCAATAACAGGCTCGAGCAGCTCTTGCGCCATCTTGATTCTGTGCGCCCATACGTCGTTCACGTTGTTCGGGGTAATTCTCCAATTGATGCTTTCTTCCTGCGAGCGCTGTACTAGACGCATAAAGCGTCCTGCAACCTGCTGCCCTGCAGATCCCTTGTCGGTTGCATTTATGACACCCTCCATCCCAAAATCCCAATCGAATCCACCTCCCACTAGCCCCACTTGTACAGAAGGGTCAAAGTACATCACAGACTTTCCATCAGACTTGATGGACATGTTCTTCCTGGGGGTATTTCGGAAACCGAACCCAAAGAGCTCATCAATTGACTGCTGGGTAACTGTAGAAGTTCCTCCCTGTTCGCAGTGCGTGATCCGCGCCAGCGCTTTTATTACCGTGGACTTCCCCGACCCATTCGGGCCCCAGAGCACGTTGACACACGGCTCAAAGTTGAACGTACGCCGTTTAGGGAACGGTTTCGACCACCACGTAATGGGTGGCTTGTCTCGATTTATTACCTTCAGCTGCTCGATCATCAGTCCACCGCACAGTAGTATCCAGGCATCGGACGCTGCAGGTTGCCCTTTTTAAGCTGACGCTGCAGGTACTTCGAGATGGCGTTGTTGGTGGGAATCGCTTTGCGGGGAACGCTCTTGTTTGCCTCCAAAAGCGCTCGCAAGTCCGTCACCGCGAGCATCTCGTACTCCGCTAGCAGCTTGTCCGCTGGGTCCATCCAAGCTGTCCGAGGCTTACCACCACGGACATTTTTCTTCCGCTTGGACGCGTTCTTACCGTTGCCCTTCTTCGCCCTAGCAACAGCTTTCTTCTCTACCTTTTTGTTCATGAACGGAGACTTGGCTCCATCCCGCCATCGGTAAGCGCCCTTCGCTACTTTGACAAGCTTCTTCTCCTTGGCAAGCTTGTCGATGTAGTACCACACCAACCCGTAAGTGATGTCATTGTACATGGGCGACAGCTCCATGGTCAGATAGGTGACAATGTCCACTACCGAGTGCGCTTTTTTGGTACTGAAGAACTTGCGCGCAATGGCTTTCTTCGCGTCCTTAAAAGAATGCTCAGGAGGAGATTGAGGACGTTTGACCGCTGCCTTCATCTTTTCTACCCGTTGCTTCCCCTCCTCGAGCTCCTCCATGTCTTTCAGCTTTTCCAGTGCTTGTGTTACTGCAGTGTACACGCCACCTGTTTTTACAAGCTCGCGCTGAGCCTGCTCAAGTATGCGCTTCTGCTCCACCATCAGTTTCTGGAGCTCCTCACTCTGCTTGATGAGGAGAGCCCTCGTGTGGACGATCGCTTCCGGTTCTGCTGCCTTCTTTTTTCGAGACATTAATAATCACCTCCGAGAATTGTTTCTCAGTGATACCAACCCCCACTTACGTTGTCAAGAAAATAATAGGAGGGAATAAGCCTTGCGTTGCACCGCCCAGGCTGACAGTGCTACGGTGCACCATAGCGCACGTGGCTACCGTTTCGCTACACGTTCCGTCTTTTCCCATACACGCCACCGAAGATGAACGCCGTCCACCATCTCCATCCGAGCCCAGTGTACCCGCTTTTTCGGACCTTCCTTCCAACCGGTGACCCACTCCTTCTCCGCTTTCTTGATCCACGTCGGCAGCGTCGGAGACATCGGACCCGTTTCTCCCTTCAGCCACACCAGGCACTGGTCTGCCGGGATGTGCTTCTGCACAGCCGTCGTCCAGAAGGAATACTCGGTGCAGCGAGTCAAGAAACGAAGCTGCTCGATGAAACCGGTGAGACGGCTCTTCAACGACCGCGCAGCCTTGAAGTCCTCCTGCGTAGCCTCGTAAGGCGTGTACTCTCCCTCGAGCTCCACACCGTCCACTTTCGCCTCGAAGGCCCACACCTTGATAGCCTCGTCCTCACCTACCTTCTCACTCTTCGGCCACTCCGGCGGCTTAATGTCGAGCTCCTCCCGCAACCGCTTCACCTCCGCGCGCAAAAATCGAAGCTCGTCCTCCAACCGCGAAATAGCAGCCTTCGCCACCAGATAGTACACCCCGTAGAAAGAAGGCCACCGCATCGGGTGTACCAGGTACTGGAACCGCAACTCGTTCGCCGCACCGCTCAGCTTCTCGAACACGTCGTTCGGCAAGCCCGTCGGCATGATGTCCACCGATTCCCAACCCTTGTACCACTTCCCCGTCACGTCCTGCAGCAGCATCGCCCGGTAAGCTCCCACCTCAGCATCCGTCGTCCCGTCTTCCTTGGTTTTCGCTTGGATAACATTCATATCCTCAATACGAATACCGAATGAGAATGCTGCTTTGTTGGAGGTGAGCCCACTCAAACGACCGTGCCGGTTCTCCTTCGACGTGACCCACTCACCCTCACGTTTCGTGGACGCGCGGCGCGATTGGTACTTTGGCAGATTCACTACCACCCGGTTCTCTACCAGCGGCGTGAGAAAAGCTGCCAGGTCCAGGTCGGTTACCGGAACACCATCCGGGTCTACCCAGGCTACTCCGGGCTTCCGCTTGTCGAGGTTGTACCCCCACGCATCCAGTAGCCGTTTGCAGAGGACGCGCATGTCCTCCTGTCTGTTCTTGACGATGTCCAGGTCCCGAGCGTCGATTGTTTTTCTTTCTGACGTTACCATGTTCTCTGTCTCCTGTTGACTATCCTTGCAATGCCTTAGTGGGCATAGGCTCGCTTTGCCACTCCCAGCCTGAGCACACTTCGTATTACTATCTTTACAAGATGAACCTTGGACTACGATACGCTGCCACGCATTAGACGCCATCGCAATATATTGCGCTACGATGCCTTGCACTACTTGGCGTCACCACACTCTGCAACACTCAACCAAGAAACTACTCTTCTTCAATGCGCTCCGGCAAAGCGTACGTGTGCTGCGCCCAGATGTAAGGCTTCAGCAAACTGGCTACTCGTATGTACTCAGGATTTTCCTGCGCCCACTTTTTAGCTCGTTTGGTTGCCTGCTCGAAAATGCTTTGCGCTTGCCTGTATGTAAAAGTGAGTAGGACTTCGTCGTCACCATCGTGATCGATTGCTTTTTGTGCTTCCTCCAGAACAATTAAGCAATCCAGGCAGATAGGTGAAACCAGATACGCACCACTGAACTTGGTGGTACTTTCGTTGAAACGTCTGTCACATTGGGAACAAGTCAGACCGTTCACTGAAGGGAACCGTTGCTCTCGTGGGACCTCTTCCTTCCGTTCGTAGCTCCATTTGTACATAACAAACTCCTTGCAGCGCTTTACTCCACTTCACACTAGCTAGCCACACACCGCCGAGCTCCACAGTACTTCGCCGGGCGACGCCAGGTCAGTCTTTCGACAACTCCAACGGAACACACGTGTCCACACACTGCTCAAAGCACTTCTTGTGCTTCTGCAGCACCTTTTCTTTGTAGCGATCTTTCAGTACGGATTCGGTAGGGAGGTCGAAATAGTAAAGCGCACTGATCACGACAGCCGAGCACAGGATTTCGAGGAAAATAACACGCCAGCCTATCCCGCCCTTCTCGCTGAACCAGTTGTTCAGCAGAGCTGAAAGCACGATTACGCCCATGCAGATACTGACACCCATCACGATGATTTCGTTGTGCGTCAAAACAGACTCCTTGCCTCACCGGTCCACGCTCCACCGAAGCTTGCCCCACGCAGCCCCGCCACTCCGGGCGATGCCTGGTGCGTTTATTTCCTTGCCAAACCATACGTGACCATACCATTCCGCGGGTTGCGGTTCCGAGACGAGCGGCGCCACTCCGGGCCTAGTGATTGCTGATCCGCTTGTGGGGAAGGTTCTGGAAAACGTTTCCGTGCTCGAGTGTTGTGGACACGTCACCATCGTTGTCACTGTACGCGAACCGAAGGATAACCTTTCCTTCATTCTCCTCCAAAAATTTTCGCGCAGCTTCTTCTTGATTTGCATAGATTTCTTTTTCTTCTTCCTCGCGCGCTTTGTCCCTTTCGGGACCTTTTTCTTTGTACTTCTCCCAATAGTGCTTTCTGTACTGCCTACTGGTGTAGCACCCTGGTATTCCGGGGATCTCCTTTTCGATGTAGAACATGTCCCAGTACACGAGGTTGTGCAGATCGTCCGCGATGGTCTCGAGAGAGTAGGGAAGCTTGTGCAGCTGCGCTTGTATGTCATTCCACACGACTTGCGCGAGTGTTTTCGTGGGGACTGGGTCACCGTAAACATCCAGCTCTTGTGTGTCTCCAAACAGAAGCTCCTGCAGGGCGTCAGCACTTTCAGGGATCTCGTCGAACGCCACAATGAAAGAGGAGCTCGAGCTGTTACTCACGAATCCGTTACGAATTTTCATTTTGGTCCTCCTTCTTTTTCGGCACCCAAAAGATTCCCACCCGCTCATACTCCACCCCTTCAGCTTCCTCTTTCGCGCGTTTCTCTGCACGCTTCTGTGCTCGTTTCGCAGCTTCTGCTTTAAGCTTTGCCGTTGTCTCTTGCGTGGCTTCCATCATACGCGCTGTAGCGTCTGTGAGTTTCTCTTCGTCGAGCGACATGAGGATGATCTGAATAATCTCGTCACGGCCTAGAACCTCTTCATTCGCTAAAGGTTCACAGCACCTAGGGCATCCGTAGGCCGCACCTGCATCTTTCGCTCTCTTTTTGAGCTCCTCGTCAGCGAACGCTTCGATAAGCTCAGGCCGCGTCATCGCTGGCTGCTCCTTGTTAGAAAGGCAGCGTCCGCACAATTTCAGAGGGAAAAAGTCAAACATAGAAACCTCCTAACCCATCCTCGTTCCCACGAACAGCTTGATGGGAGCTTCCTCTTTCGACAAGCCCAATCTCTCCCGAGCTTCCCCGGCCGACGCCAGCAGTTCTACCACATCGAACTCATACTGGTCTGGAGGACTCGTGTCACTCCAACCAGCTACCTCGACACCAACCAAGTCTTTGCCGGGAGGAGCTCCGTTCTCCTCGTGATCACATACTGTGTACTTCCCGTTGTGCATCAAGTCGTGGAACTCGTCCTCCCCCTCTTCAATGGAGTTCCAGGTGTGCACGTCGTAGAGGTGCTGTAGGTAATACTGCCACGAGAACTTCTCACGGGGTACCGTGAAGCCCATGATGACGAAGCTGCTGGTAGAACTGTTGCTTACGAAACCTGTGCGGATTTTCATCTTATGACTCCATGACTACCACGAAGGGTAGGTGCTCGAGAAAATCGAAGTTGTTGAACATCTCCTGCTCCACGGGACCACATCCGGAACCGTAGCCCAGCAGGTAGACTTCTTTCGTGTCGTGGGGAGGGAAGCAGCGCATCGAGGCACCGTAGCTTCTAGCTTTCTCTACCATTAATTCGATGACCGCTTTGCCAAACGCTGCTGGATCCTGCTCCTCCAGATCGAACAGCTTCTCCTGTTCTTCCTTGGGAACGTTCATGGTTTGGAGTGCGTCCTCCACATCGCGGATATAGTACCGCTCTCGGCACATAAACACAAGCCTACTAATAACGTCATCAATCTGACGCTGCTCCTGAATATCCTTCCATAGCTGCTCCGCTAACATGCGTGCAGTGATGGTGTCCTCTTCATCATCCCAAGCTCGGGACTCGTAGCCTTCTGGGAAAAAGATTTCCTCCACATCCTCTACCGACTCCGGGCGCGATGGAAGAATGACCACGAAGCTCGAGGAACTCGAATTGCTAACGAAACCGGTGCGGATTTTCATAGCTCACCCCACTCGTGCCAGGTGGCGTAGTTGTCGTCGACTTCCACGTGGTCCAGCGATACGCCGATCGCTTCCAGGAAAGCTTCCATGTCGATGTTGTCCATGATGGTGCTACCCTCGACTGTAGTGTCCGTTTCGTGGATCGCCCACTCATCACTGTCCCGAGGTTTGTAGCGCTGCCCGTATTTCGCGGGGTCTTTTTTGATTTTGTGCAGGTGGCTCTTGATGAGCTTGATTTGGGCAGGGCTTATCCACTCCTTCTGAATTACGAAGGATGAGCTCGAGCTATTGCTCACGAAGCCTACTCGGACTTTCATCGTCTGCTCCTACCAATACATCTGTAACCCTGCCGCCTCGTCACCAGCGGCCAGTATTTTCTTTTTGACTTCTTCCCAAGCGTCGTAAATTTTGTCGTGCAAGTCGTCGTCGAATGCGCACTCGTCGGGGAAGTCTGCATGATCCATCGCCATCTCTACCCACGACATTCCACCATCACCGTAAGTGGCGAACGCCATGAAAGTACGCCCAAGAAGTTTGATGTTCCCCTGCTCAAAGAAGTCCGCGATAGCATCCTCCAACGGAGTTAGCGTCGGCTTTACCTTCTCCCATGTTTCCGTTGTTGCAAGCAACAGGAAGCTTGCAGAGCTCGAGTTGCTAACGAAACCTGTGCGGATTTTCATGCCCGTCTCCTTTACTACCAATCGTCTCCGTTGGTAGTCACCAGGTCTGGATTCTCCATCAGCTTATGCGCCGTGTCCGACCACGCTCTGTGGACGTCCGTACCGAAACGTTCAGAAGGAGGGCCATCGTAGTTATGCGTATCCTCTTCCTCCATCCACGTGGACCAACTCGTAGAGTGGCTACTCCACGTAGAGAAGGACACGATGTCGATACCGCAGAAGTTGTCCTTTTGCATGATGGCTTCCGCTACCGCGATTTGAAAAGGTTCGAGCCCTCTTTTCACCTTCTCCCAGTTCTCCGCTGTCGTCGTGAGAACGAAAGAGGAAGAGCTCGAGTTGCTAACGAAACCAGTGCGAATTTTCATAATACTTTCCTCCTACGTCCATTCCCGGTGGGTGAGCACCGAACCATTCAGATACGTGAGCGATTGGTGTACGTTCTCCTAAAACTCAAAGGTGGCCCCTTTCCCTACGAAGCCCCAAAAGCCTGCTTCTACAGCTTTTTCTTGCCACTCTTCCCATTCTTTAATGATGTTGTCATGATAATGAACGAGCCTCATTTTTCCCTTCGTATCCGAATTGAGCTCACAGAGCTCCTCAAAGTGGGCGTGTACCCCCGATTTAAAGGGAAGTGTTTCTACATCATGAAAAATGATTGCTGCTTCGTTGTAGAAGTCGCGGATCTGGTTGGGCGCATGCTGGGTATCTGTCGTCAGAAAAACTTTTTCATCTGTGGAAGCTCTGAACATGAGTCCGAAAGATGGCTCAAATGTGAACGCATTCACAAAATGGATCATTTGTATGAGGCGGAAGTTTGGGCAGCTGGCTTCGGAGGGGATCACGAAAGATTGGTTGCGCTCGATAACATGGACATCGAAGTACGTATCGAGCGTGGCGCGTTTCACTTGGAGGGAAGCGAGTCCAGCACTCAGACCGCGTTCCCATAGGGCGTCCACCATGAACTCAGAGATGAACATGTCGGGACGCCCTTTGTACCGGGGGTCGAAGTAGGAGGAAAACGCCAAGTATTCCAGGCCACCGATGTGGTCCGCATGCAGATGCGAAATGTACACTCCGTTGATGTCTAGGTAACTAAGTCCTTGAGCTGCGAGGGAGAAACGTATGTCACCACCGCAGTCGATGAGGAGCTTGTAGCCACGGTCGAATTCGATGAGTGCGTTCGTCTGGAAGTTTTCCAGAGTAAAAGCGTTGCCGGTTCCGAGCCAGGTAATTTTCATGGTACACTCCATGTTCTTTTGGGTTCGTCTGTAGGAACCTCGAACGGTGAAAAACCGTACTCTTCTTCAAACACGTACCATACCATCCCGAAGGTCCAGGTACGAAAAATGCTGTCCCGCATACGCTTGCAAGACATACACGTCTTCGCTTCAAACCACGACCCATCGCAGCAACCCTTTACGTGCTCGTAGTGCTCACCGGGACAAATGAGCTCCCAACACTCTCCGCAGCGGTGCTTTTTGCGCGCCTTGCGGATGGTGATTGTACACGGGTCGACAGGTTCCGCGTCGTAACCACCGTCTATGCAGCTCTCGTACACAGGAAGAATTCCTCAGAACTTGATTTGGATAGTCCCAAATGGGTCCGTGTCGCTACCGAAGATGGTGCTAGTACCATCTCGGAAGAAGTCTTTCCTATGAAGGTAAGCGTACCCTCCGCTAACCCTCTCGATTTTCACCCATTTGCTGTTTGCAAACTCCAGTTTCAGCTTCGTTTTTCCATCGGGCGCGAGTACCCAGTAGCTCCCCTCACTCACCCGAGAGATGTCGAGGACGGTGATAAACATTTCGTGGTCGGTCGCGTGGGTGTAAAAACGGAACCGGTCCAGCGGACCGTTCACGAACCCCTTTCCGATGAACAATTGCAGCCTCTCTTTCAGAGTGTCTACAAAAGTGGTCAGCTCCTTCAAGGAGCCGTCGGGGTTAGGCTGCAAATGGTGCCACATCCATTCACGGAGCTGGGTACGCACTTCATCGTCCCATTCCATTTTGGAAAGAGAGTGTGGGCTGGAGGTGATGTGACGCTGAGCGATACGTTTGATGCTACCAGGAACTGTTACTTCTTCCTCTTCCTTTTCAGAGTAGACTTCGTCCCACGTTTTTTGAAGGGTAGTGGGGAAGTCCGCCTTGGTTGGCGCCACGTTAGCAGGAGGGGATGCTGTGTCAAATCCAGCTTCCTTTCTTCTTGAATATGGCCAGAGATGCTCCGGGATCCCGAAAGCTGTCAATTTCGCTTGTGTAAGCTCACCGTATTCATCTGCGTAGCTCCAAATCTTTGTTGGGGGCCCCGAAGTTGTTGTAGGTGTCCACAAGTGCCCACACGATGCGTTCTCAGCGTCGCAGATGGCACACGTACCCTTCTCCACAAGAGCTCCCATCGAGTGGCCTTTGCTGGGCGTTTTTTCTGGCTCCTGTCGCTCGTAGAAGAAACCTTGGTACTTCAGTGACTTCGGCGGCTTGAGCTCCTTGGGCTCGTTGGTACCCCTGATTGCCACCCTTTCCATCATGTGGGCGTGATCTTGTTCACCCGCTGCGATAAAGGTATTCTTGATCGTCTCCCACTTCATCTCCACAGGCTCGTCGAAAATAAACTTTATCTTCGGTCGCTCCAGCAAATCCACCACGAGCTGCGCGGGCAGCCGCATTTTCTCGAAGCCCTCTTCTTGACAAAGAGCAAACTCGCGCTGTACCTGCAAGAGGTCCCATGCTTTTTTGTTCCACCATCTCCCGCGCCTCAACACCTCCTCAACCAAGGATAAGGGAAGCACTATACTTCCGTCTTTCGTAGTCCGGTCGTGACGGTACTTTTTCTGAACGTGCGTATGCCAAGTTACTACCTGCTTAGCCCGAACCAGTAGGTCCTGAAGCTCCTCCGTCAACTTTCCGGGCCAGACGGACTTGTCTCGCGCTTTGATGGAAAACTTGAAGCTGGGAAATTCGTCGTTGTTTTTGTTCGCTGGCATTAGCTTCTCCTCAATAAATGTCGAACTCCGGACACTGCCGACAACCCGACACCAAACACTTCTTACCCTTCGCCGTTGCCAGGAGCTCCTCGCGCCACTTCACCGTCCGCGGATGATACCACACGTCCCGCAGAAAGTCCTCTGCCTCGATCACGTCGATACCCTCGAAGCCGCTTTCTTCGAGGAAAGAACAGGGAAACATACGACCTCTTACATCCACGTAAACCGAGAACAGCGTGGACTCGCAGGGCTCTGCCAACATCTCGTACTGTTCGTAGTTTTCCGAATCCTCCACCGACTTGAGAAATAGGGGTGCGGAGCAGCTGTCGAAGCCGATGCCAACACCCTTGTCCATGGCTGTCTGCACGAGCTTCTGGTACTTAGCAGCGCTTCGGAGTGGTGTAAAGGACTTACCACGCCCAGCGGGTTTGAGGGCGAGGAAGACGATGGCCCTGAGCCCCTTCAGACGCGGGTCGTTCTTGGCGTCCTCGAGGAGCTCGAAGCAAGAGTCGTACGTTTCCTCGCAGAGCAGCTGGTGAATGTTGACCTGCTCGAGACCAGCTTTCGACAGTTGCTCTACGGCGTCGTAGCACACGTCCTTCGGGTCGTACCGGGACACCGCGACCGCGCCACACAGGTTCGCCAGCGCAGCGTACTTGTCGTCGTCCATCCGCGCGCCGTTGATGGTCACGTTTGGGATGACGCCGTTTTCTCGGCAGTGGCTGAAGATGGCCCACAGGTCGGGGTTGGCGTCGATGGAGCCGATGCCAAAGGCGATCTGAGTTAGTGGTTTTGGGAGTTTCTCGAAGACCTTTTTGAAGGTTTCGAGGGACATGTTTTCCCCAGTTGGGCGGTTGGACTTGTAGCAGAATTTGCACGGGGTCCCAGTGATGCCGTCACAGACAGTGGACAGCTCGATATCTGCGAGCTCGGGGCCCCAGGGTGCCATTTCCGGGTCATCCTTTTTGGTGGCCCCCCACCGAGCGAAGAAACCATCGTCCTTCCGAAAAATGTAGTTGTAGTTTTCGGACGCGAGGGCTTTCAGGTGTGAAGACTCTTGGATTCTACAAGTGGGAATGCTTTCTAGGAAGGCCAAGCGGTTTTCAAACGTGGGGTCTGATTTTGTGGTCATAGTAATGTTGCTCCTCGTAATAATTGCCTTGCATTACCAAACAGTGCCTAGCCCAACTCGACGTGAGCACGCCGTACTGAGCGCGGCAGAGTATTTAAGCTACCAGCTCTATTTTACTGCGTCAAGAAAATAATCAGCCATCCAGCTGCGGAATCAGGAAGCTCACGAAGCACACGCCGACGAGAACAGTACCGAATTTGTCGTCCACGACGAGGTCTTTGATGTGGTACTGCTGGTTGGCCATGAAATAGTGCTTGTTGCCTACGATGTGGCTAGACTGACTAGCCGGTCCGTAGCGACGCTCGAACAGACCGTTCATCGACTGGGTGAGCATCTTCCGAGCCTTCTCCGTAGAGCCACACCCTTCGTACTCACAGGCGAAGCCGCCCACAAGTTCGTCAGAACGCTCTTCAGCAGGAAATGTCTTGTACACATCAAACGTGGCCACCCCCGCACAGAGGTGCTGCCCTTCTTCGCCGTTCATCTGGGCCATAATGCACTCGAGCACCATCCCGTGGTGCATGAGGCCCTGCTCCTGTGCGTCCTGGAGGGTGATCTGCTCCGCTTCCTTCGGAATCACACTCGTGTATTTTACGATGTTGCAGTTCTCGATGCCACCCTCGAGCAACGCGATGTCGTAGTCGGTCGTCTCCCACGGATCCGACCCGGGGCCGAAGTTGCTCTGCCCGGCGCCCGCGACGACGATGTATTTCTCGGGAATGCAGCTGGCTGTTCGGATCAGCTTGTGCTCACTCATTCTCGTCTCCTATAATTCTCGGATTCCCGACAGCGTAGCCATGCTTGTCGTACTCCGTGGGCCAACGTTGCAGCGCGAGTATCTGAACTCGCTTCTCATTGGTAATTTTGAGAGCGTGCTGCTCATCTCTGGCTAGCACACCATTCAATACCATGAACTCTGTGCTGTTTAAGCGCTCCTCTACTTCCTTGCTTTCACCGTTGGCCCAAAAGCGTTTGTGCGAGGACTTCCAACCTTTGGAGTCGGGGACGGGCGGACCGTAAAAGGAAACTTTATTTCTGGCTTTGAGAGCGTCTGCGAGTGATTTGCGACGGACCGCGGAAGTCTCACCATCCTTCGACATAAAGACATAGAAGCCGTACTTATCTTTTGGCACCTCCGGGAAGGCTGCGTCAACTTCCCAAGTTTCGACACGGTAATCCGGAGTGTACCGGTAGCTACCATCCTCGTTACAAACGTTTTCACCGTCTTCCTTTTCGGTGTTGTGGAGTTTGCAGAACTCGTGTGCTTTTTCTTTGGTGGAGAACATGGCGGCGATTCCGTAGTCAGAATACTCACCACATGTTACTACATATACTTCCATGGGTTACCTAACCTTGCATCACGTGGGCGTGCTGTGCGCAACCGCGCATGAGCTTGCAGCACTCGGCCGCTCCTCGAGACGTTTATGGGCGTTTGTTGATTTTACGTACTTCGTCGATCGCTTCCAGCACAAACTGCAAGCGCTTCTCGTCTTTAGCTACCAAGCGATTGCGCTCAGCAATCGCTACTTGACGATCACACACGGAGTTTGGGTAGTGCTTGATCCACCCTTCGTGTGTAGTCAGACGTCGAAGTGTGTTCTTGTTGTCACATTTGTACACTCGGTACTCTGTGACAAAAACACCAGCGTCTACTCCCTCAAAACTAAGATGCGCCCTGTATTTGAAAAAATGTTGTACATCGTAATCTCCTTGCGTTGCCTTACTGCACAGCTCCCTACCTTTCCAGACCAGGCGTTGCTCCGCTCTGCAGTAGAATACCTCGTTAAAGCTCGTCGGCTCTCATGCTCTTCTTCCAAACGACCGCTCCGTTCTCGTCGAGAATGCGGAGCTCCGCTTGGACAGCTTTGTCAACTCGAGGAATTTCGTCGTCGCTGGAAGCCCACGAAAAATGGGATGCCAGGGCCTCCGCTACTTGCCGTAGCCTGCTTACCAAGTGCCTACGTTCTTCTGACATCTCGCCTTTCCTTGCACCGCCCGGCCCGACTGTGCTACGCCAAGCCACCTATAGCCTCTATTTTACAATACACCGCGAGTTACTTTAATGGGTCTGTGGTGAAACCCGTTTTGGTACCCACTTTAACTTGGTAGAAGGCACCCTCCAGACAATATCCGCGCGAACACCATCTACCCGGTAGGATAGTCTACCATTGGGATCATCGAGTAGATCTTGGACCCGAAGGACGCAGGCGTTCGCTTTCGCGTGCCATAGTTGGCGGTACGCAGGCGCATACTTGCTGATAGGTCTCCCTGTGATGTAGGAACAGTTGTACGGAACGACCCCGTCGCCAGGAAAGCCGCCACGTATGGCAACGTTCCAATCGTTGTCTGTTCCCATTGGATGACAGTCGCTCATCGCAAGCTCGTACTTCCTGCAGTAACACTTTTCACAAACGTTGTCTTGCTTCTCCTCGAAGTGCTTAACCCTTTCCGAAAGCTTGCGAATCAGCTTGCGCTGCGTAGCCTTCTGCATCTGCAGACGTGCTACCTGCTGCTTGAGCGCACACGCTTGGCCGCAGGGCTGCATTTCTGTAGCACCGCCAGTGCAGCTACTTAGCAAAAACAACCATACAATGATGTACCTCATACTATACGAACTCCTTGCATTGCCGGGCCTTGACATGCCCACGCAAACCCACCCAGTGCTTCTATGGCAGACCAGTACTCGAGCTCAGTCGTCGGATGTTTTTTCAGCATTAGCGTAATCCCTTCAGTAATGCCTCCACGCGATCGGGGGCTAGTTGCTGCAGCCGTTGCTCCGCTCGTTCATAAAAAGCGGGCGGACGTCCTGCTGCAGTAATAGTTAGTACCGCAAGTAGAAGGCTGATGGACAGCCGTTCCAGGTCAACGAGACAAAGAAGCTCATCTACGCACACAAACCTCCCAGCCAACAGCTGATTATCTACCCTGCGGAACAGCATATCGATAGCTGAATCGGTTTCCTCTGCACAACGGTACCAGTCAAGCAGCCAAAGACTGTTCGTGAACTCTCCGTGCTCCACCCAGTAGGCGTACTCTCCCCACGTCATCCCCAGGAAGTCGTGGAGCTCTTTTCCGGACCCTCCCTTGTGCCACTCGTCGATGTAGGCGTCGATTTCTTCGGCGCGCACGAGCCCCTTCAAATATTTGGCTGTGAAACTCTTTGGAGGTCTTACCTGCATTGGCGCTCCACGTAAGACGCTAGGAGCTACCCATTGGGGCGCTTGAAAATACACTCGTAGCCCCAAGTGTTCTTCTCGTTGCGCGCTCGACGGCAGTGGACAAGCTCCCACCCCTTTTCGCCCAGGTCGTTGAACTTGTCGGTCAGCTTGCTGTCGGTGGCGAAATCACCGCCGTACTCCCACTTCTGGGTCTGGGCTTTCGTGGGAACCCCTCCCAGCAGAGTCACCGCGAAGTTGGCCGTGAATACGATAGCGATGATCATCAGCCAGACCCACGTCCAACTCTTTTTGGGAGGGGGCGGGGGTGGCTGCATAGCGTTGTTTTGAGGCATTCCTTGCATGTTGTCTCTCCTTTATGAAGTTCTATACCCAAACAACGTACAGAACGTAATTTACGATGTCAAGAAAATAATCAGTAGTACCGCGCATTACATCTCCTGGCCGTACCCGGCATAAGATGACGCTGCCTTGCTACCACTCCCTGTTCGGGAAAGCCTTCTGCAAAACTTCGCGGAACACTTCCCGTACGAGGATCAATTTTCTGATGTCGTCCCGGTCCAGCTTATTGTTGGCCAGCGCAACGTCGATAGCAGTACAGTTCGCGTGGATGTGCGCCACGGCGAACCTCGCGGTTAGAGTCTCGAGGTCCTCCTGGCTCATTTCCTCGAGCTCTGCTGCCGACAGTTTCTCGAAGTCTTTAATCACTCCATTCATCGTGATACACTCCTTCTCCCCCACATTTCACAGTCTTGGGATCCCCTCTAACGAAAATACCGCTCTGTGTGGGCTCCCCACAGAAGCAGCACGGGAACGGCTTGAGTCGGACGGTGTAGCGCACAGGCTGCCTATCGCTACGTATCCGCCACCAACAATTCTCGCAGATAATGTGCGTCCATCTGGACATGCTATATTTCCTTGCGTTGCGTTTCCTTAGTCAGCCACGCACTAACACGGGTGGCCCCACAATAAGAGTAGTATCAACGTAAACACACCGCTCAGCACAATACCGAGCGCTGCCGACTCAAGTAAGAGATAGGCGTACGCAACAAGCAGCATCCCTGTGGGCGGCGCTCCTCGCATGGATTACTTGTGCTCCTGATGCCACACAATGAGCACCTTGGTTGCGTCATCTATGTCGATCCCCAGGTTCAATATCCTGTCCGCTATCTCGAGGTACCGTTTACGTATAGCACACGGACGCTCCCAGCTGCTGGTGTGCCAGCTACAGCACTCGTCGTCGCACAGCCTAGTGTGTAGCTGTTCCGCGCACTGCTGCAGGTACGCAGTCGTAGGCCGTAGCTCGTTCCTTCTTGTTATGAAATATTTGTCAGCTGCTTCTACGATAGGCCCACCATCTGGTTCGAACTCCACTCCCCTACGCACAGCGTTTATCACGTCAGTGAGAATGTTACGTAGATCGGGGTCCTTTACCTTATGCAGCCGTTTAGCAGCTTTGCGTAGAAGGTCCCACGCTGAGTCTGGCCGCTCCATCTCAACCGCTGTGTGATTATCCGCTTCGGTGTGGAGCCCACACTCCATCCCACAGTGACACACGCACTCTTCGTGCTCCTCCAGATGCACGAGGGGAATAGCTACGTACTTCCGACCGGGGCTCGAGGCGTACACTGTAGGCAGCCAGTCCTCCTTCGGTGGACTCAGCGCGTTCAGTAAAATCGCGAGAGTGTTCCTGTAAATCCAGACTTCTTTGAGAGGCTTGTCTGCCATAAAATCTCCTTGCATTACCGTTCCAGACACCGCCATGGCGCACATTGCGCCTCCAAGGCCAGCCGCACGTCAACTATCCTCGTCATCGTTTATTTCTACTACGTCGTCGGGATTCGTCACGTAATCCTCTAACGACGACAACACGATCGCCATCGTTTGTGTCAAAGTGGTACGTGTAGCGAGGTTAGCTCCCTTGTCCTGAAACTGCTTGAGCATCTTATTCATCCAATGGAGCTCTTTGAGCAGCAGTCCCTCGGTCTCGTCCGTGATGTCACCCGACCGTTTCGTTTTAACATTGTGAGGCAACAGTGATGACATTACTACTTTCTTTTTATAGGTCCTCGGGTGACTCACAATATTTCCTTGCGTTGCCCTACCGGGCCTTACTTCGCCCCGCTGGGCTTTGCCTGGCAGTGGACTGTATCCCAAGTTCGTTTTCTAAGTTGCTGCAAAGCGTTTTTATAGTCTTCCGGCGAATCGAGAGTCCAATCGTGGGTGGAAAGCTCGAAGAGCTCTAGGTCCCGGTTGAACGCTACGTCTAGAATTCGAACGGGCTCGCAAAAAGCGCGTTTACTGTGCAGAAGGATGTCTTTTGTGGGAACGAAGGGAAGGGTGAAGTATCTGTCCATCACTGTCTCCTCTTCGTAGGGCAAGCTCATCCACTTGTTGCGCTTAATGATTTCCACAGACATAAGGAAAGAGGAAGCGTCGGGAGGGGCTTTCCACTCGTCGGGCATGGGGTGCTTCCAGCCAACTTTTATACGGAGGCGACAGTTGTACTCGGGCATCGTTCGTTATTCCTTGCGTCACGTTGCCGCGCCCTACCCCGGTTTGCCAGTGCTAGCCGGGCGCGACCGGGTTTCGTTACTTGTTATCTTCCAAGCGTTCCCACAATTGTTTTACCATTTCAAGTAGCGCTAAATCAAAAGCGCGCCGATGTTGCTCCTCGTACGTCATCGAGATAGCTTTCTTTATTCTTTTGCTACCGACCACCCGCGCCGCCCGCGCTGGACACCTTCCAAGAAGGCAGCCAACTCGGGCAAGCCATTCGACTGGAAAAGGATATCCGATTGGAGAAGAACGTCCCCTTCGGGAGGAACGTGCTCCTCAGCTATAACAGTGGCCCACGTTTCGCCCCACATAACCGCCAATCCGAGCTCTCGAGCAAGTGCACTGCATCGCACTGCCTCACCGTATTTCTCCATCTGTTTCATTTACTTCTCCTCCAGTTTTGCCCAACGGCAATCCGGGCAAAGGTCTTCTCCGCCAGGGCGACCAACGCTCCACCCGAGTTTCCGAAGGTCATTACGCAATTGATGCACAGGTCTGCGTGTCGGTCCCCGGCTCCAACCGAATCGGGAGTGCACCTGGTTGCACCCGTCACAAATAATTCGTAGTTCAATGCTCATTAAAGCTCCTCGCGTTGCCGCACCCAGCGTTGCATAACCGTTCAACGCCTAGCTAAGCATGTCGCCAATCAGGCTGCAACTCCTCGAACGCTTTACACTCCCAGGGACCATCCCGCCTCGGCACGTCCTTTAGGTATTTTACAGGGCCCTCTCGCCGCTCTCGAAACAATCGAGCTCGAGGTTCACCTTCTTCCCGACCGAACCACGCTTGCTGCTCTTGCAGATGACAATACTCGAAGGTCTTGTCACCGCGAGGACCACCCCAGTGAACACAGCGTCGACACAAGCTATTCGCCATCATCTTCCTCCTTCACGTAGCGTCCTCGGTCGCGGCCACCGTAGCCTCCATCAAGAAACTACGCGTAACGCCATGTTATCCCCTCGTGCTCAATAAGAGTAGGCACTAAACGGCTATCATTGCCCAAGTCCAACACGAGCTCGTCCTTCTCAACAGACAAAACACGGAAAAGTAATCTCGCGTAGGCTTTCGTTTTACTCGCCATCATCTTCCTCCCGGGCACGTCTAGCGAGCGCCCGCTTCAACATCCGCTCACCGCACTTTCTAGCTGCACCTCTACTCCTGTGGGCGTGTCGACACGTGGCCACCACTTTCCCGTCATCGTCGAGGACAACAGGATAACAGTACTTGGGCATCTCGTGTACTTTAATCTTCATCACCACAACCCCGATCGCGCGCAACAAGCTCAGCGAGCTCCTTCTTCAAGGCATCCCGCTCAGCCTCCACGCCCTTACGGTACTCGATAGCCATTTCCATGCTCTCGTACAGAATAGCCTGGAACTCCTCGCGCGCCTCATCCAGCCTGGCGGCGTACTCTCCCTGCAGACGCGCAGCCACCGCCCCAGCAGCACAGGATGGACAGGGGTGCCGTACCTCGTTCCCCGAAAACCCGGTGCCCTGGCATTCCATGCAGCAACCCGTTTGCTCAGGAACACCGCGGACGGGGAAACGATACCACTCCATCCCGCTTCGCCCATCCATCTCTGCCTGGTGGTGATCTGGTGGAGCGAAAGCTACGGCTCCAAGGGCTGGGGTTTTTCCGTTGGCTCGCGTTGGCAGCCTAACCCAAACCTCCCCCTGGTCTGCGATCGGCTTTTCCAGCTCTTTGTCCCGGGCTTTCCGCTCCTCCATTTCTGCCTTCAGCGCGTCCCTCGTGCTGCGAAGCTCGTTGACGCGAGCCAGAAGTGCCTCGCTCATCGGCAGGGACAACCGACACATGGCTGAGCTTAATTCCCCCTGTCCGCTCTCAAGGCGCTTTCGCATCAGTCCTACCGTTTCAATTATGTCTGCGATGTTAAATGTACTCATGTCTTCACATTCCTCCACCCCCTCCCTCTGCGGCGGGGCAGACCGGACTGCACAATGAATAAACCAGTCCATCCTGGGGATATCCCAATTAACGCACCCACACGGCGGGGGACCCGCTCCACACAGAGTTGGCCAACAGCCCCCGCACACGGGACAGAGCGGCGTTTTTTCGGGTAGGCGAATCGGTGCCTTTTCCCACGACTCCATTTCCAGGAGGCGGGTGTGTAGCGCATTCCGCTGCGCTTTCCAGTTCTGCTCCACCTTTTTGGCGTGGGCTTCAGCGGCTTCGGCGCGGGCTAGGGTTATCTGGAGTTGGTTACAAACCTCCACAATGTCATAGCCCAGATCGGCAGCCTGTTTGCATCCCTCACACTCCTGCGGTTTCTCGGCGCCGGTTACCTTAATCGGCCCCCACAGGTTGACAGTATTCAGGTCTTCTTTTGTTGTTCCGGCAACGAATGGGCCATTCTTGGTATCTCTGCCAATCCAAACAGTGGGTGGGGCCTGCTCACGTTCCCTTTCTCCTTGAAGTAGGGCTCCGTGAATAGGCACGCGGTAGAGATATAATCCGCAGTGGTCACCGTTGGGGTACTCGCTCCACACGCGCATGTTGTCGCAGTGATCGTGCTCTCCGTCGTCGCCATCTGGCAGGATGTGCTCGTTGCACTCTGGCGGCAACCCCACCCATACCTCCCCAACCCCCTGCGCCTCGGGTTCGCTAACACGCGGGGCTCCGTGAACGGGGACGCGTTTGTATTTCTGGACAGGTTCTGCCCACACGTCCAGCCAAACCGGGACAGTCTCCCCGTGGTGCTTGATGGTAAACAGCGTCCCGTTCCCTCGCTCTGATTCGTCACCGAACACGTGCACCCAAACATCCGAGGCGGTCTCCGTCTCCAATTCCTCTATCCTGTCCAGCGCGGCGCGGGTTATGGAAAGGAGCTCTATGTAGCACTCGCGGATATCCATCTTGGCCAACTTGTCCATCCGCTCTCTCAATTTCTTAGTGTCCATCGTCTTCTCCTTTACTACTCGCTCCTCAACAAAGCTACCACTCCCCGCTTCCGTACCTCCCGACGCCGAAAATAAAACTCCCAGGACCCCGCCACCCTACGAAAGAAAGTCACCCACCGCCGCGCCACTACCAAATCCCCCACCCGCGTCTTCAACCACACCCCCTCCAGCTTCAGCCCACGACAAGAGTCGCAAACGTACAAACGAGCACTAGAGCAGCTCATACTAAACAAGTTCCCCTGCTCCCAGGCTACCCGAGGCTCCTGCGACAACTCTCTCCACCTGTGTCTACACCGTTTCACTGTCGCCCTCCTTCGCACACCCCTCGCTCCGCCGATGACGCGCCCCACACCGAAAACACAACCGCACACCATCGAAGCGCCGCTTCACTTCTCCCGTAGCCCACGACGCACACCCCAACACCCGAGCTCGAGCATTACAGGGACTGCCGTCGTTGTAGTACAAAGGTTTATCTACTGTGTCCCAGTAGGAACTACTCATCGCTTCTCCTTCCACACTCACAAGAAGGACCGTCCTCAGACCACCCCACGTGCGCCTCTCCTAGCAGGCGCCGCATGCACGTGGCTGTGCTGTCGCGCACCTCCACCAAGCCCCACGCTTCCGTGAACGCTCTCTCGCTAAAGAAACCCTGGTCAGCGAAAGCTAGTACCTCGTCGCGCGTCATTTGTCACCCTCATCATCCCACAGAGTCAACTTCACAGGAATTCTTTTATCCATCAAGTACTCCAAACGGCCACTCACCTCCATAGCTACCATGTCATCGGCAGGCAAACGGACAGACAAATCCACGCCAGCACTCTCGCCACCCCACGAAGGAAACTCCAGCCGCACAACCAACCCTTCCAATCCCTTCACACTCTCCGCGAAGTACACCAGAGGATACTTGCGTACACCCTTCCCGGGCAAAGGAGGCTCCGGTGGACCCGGCAACCCCAGAGACCCCTCGGCGCGCGAAAACTCCCCCTCTCCCTCTCCCTCCCCCACAACACTAGCACCCCCAATACACAGTCCATCAGCATCCTCGAAAGCAGGAAGACCCAGACACTCACGAATAGCAGCAACAGGGATACCCACGAGCTCCCCTCTAGAGTTGATACCCTGCTCACTGAACCCCTTACGCTGGTACTCCAGGATAGTGTAAGCACACAGGGCTACGACCTTCTTTA
>Ga0180434_10002099_pt1 | contig 27352 bp, 27 predicted proteins | sample SS_ome_7_FD_132453 | JGI IMG/M metagenome (GOLD analysis project Ga0180434, IMG submission 132453) | Hypersaline lake sediment archaeal communities from the Salton Sea, California, USA - SS_1_D_2 metaG | ecosystem: Environmental > Aquatic > Non-marine Saline and Alkaline > Hypersaline >... | reverse complement strand
GCTCGTATTACAGGGTGGCAAGAGGTGCCACCGCAAGGTTAGGGAAGTGGGCCGCTAGCTCAATGGGAGAGCAACTGACTCTTAATCAGTGGGTTACAGGTTCGAGTCCTGTGCGGCCTACCATGTGTAGAGTACCAGGCGTGAGATGCGCCGTTTGTCGGGAGGTCGTGCCGAGGTGGGGTGCGATTAACCAGGTCCTCAGATGAGATTACCCGTGTCGGGTAATAGCTTCGAAAAGCGGCATTTGTGAACATGTCCACCTGCCCGCAGCACGAGATTAACGGGTCCTGAGGTTACTGTCGAGGGGTTTGCGGGTCCGATGGCAAGGGATTTCGGAAGGTGGACCGACGCGAGTCAGCCTGTGCGCCGACTGGCACTGCGCTGACACCAGAGACCAAGCCACTCCTCGCGGTCAATGGTGCAGTCCACGAATTGCCTTAACTCCCTGTTCGTGAGGCGCATCTGGTGCGAAATGGCTCCCAGAACACGCTTGCTGATTTGGCCCCGCGCACTGTGTGATATCTTCGTGGCTCGGTATTCCTTGCCGTCAATCTCGACAAAGTAGAAGACGTGCTCGCCGCTACGGTCCTCGCACGTCTTTCCCTTCGACATGAGTGCGCTACGTAGGTCTCTGTAGTCCATGTCGTTTGCTGGCTAGACACAGCGCTCGACCAATCTCTTGACGTAGCCGAGCTCCCGCTTGGCGGATTCTCCGAGCTTGTCTTCGCGTCGCTCCAGCGACTCGCGGTACTCGCCGATGGACGCAACTAGATCCTCAATGGCTTCGACATCTCCTTCTCCGGTGCCATATTCTGGAACACCCTCCAGCCATGTCATAGCCAACCACTCGTGACTAGAGGACGGCACCAATTGTACTAGCAACGTGGTTTTGAGCCGCCATTCACCAATTTCTCTACTTGGGATAGCGAGAACCGTTGTAGATTCCTGTGTGTGTGGATTGGGTGTCCCCACTGGCTTCTGGTGAGGCAATTCAATTGTGGGCCCTGAGGACACCTCCACGAAAATGCTCTCGCTGGAGACAAAGGCTGAGGCATGTAGTTCGTTGGTGAAAGTGGTGGGCGTGTGCATTGCTATTCCCCCTTCTGATTGTCAGACAGGCATGGACTAGCTAGTACTTCCAGAATAGGTTCCAGTCTTCCGGCGCGATTCCGAGCTGGTTCAGAATGCTGATGGGCACTTCTGCTTGCACACCGGAGTCTTCCTCGACCTTGAGGACTTGGCGTCGAATGATCATGACCATTGTCTTCAGATGCTCAACGCTCATTCGCACTGTGCCCAAGTCCTGCACTCTTGGAGCTCGCCCAGGAGGTGGGTGAGGTTCGCGCACCTGGAATGACAAGTTGGCTCCGAATGGAGTGATCGTAATCGTGAACTGGTCAGCGAATACGTCAAACTGCCGGTCATCGTTTGAGTTGGCTGCCATGCGACGTTGCTCCTTGGTCATGTTCGATCCGCGAGGCGACAGCGTCAAAGCGGCTAGTCGACCCGACTGGCCCTCGGGCTGCCAGATTCGACGGTGATTGTATACGATTCCCCCCTTGCTGTCAAATTGCCCGAGACTAGCCTCATAGGCAGACTGGCCGCAGAGCTAGCCTCTTTGTCTCTAGGCAGGCGAACAAAGGGGCGACCGCCCGGGCAGTTGACTTCATCCCATCATCCGGTTTGCGAGACACTGCTTGGGCCCCACGATTCCGGCCTAGCCCCTCAATTCGGCGGATTCAGCGTTATCGCTCTCTCTGAACTTGCGCCAGAAGGAGCAGACGAGAAAGCCAATGCCGAGAACCGAAAGCACGGGGACTATCAGGTGGATGCCGGAGACTATCACGGCCATCGTCAGGGGTTGATACCCGGCGTTGTTGAGACAGATGGTGAGCCCGGTGTAGGTACCCGCGAGGGCAGCCGAGACAACGGCGACTCCCAGCATCACGCAAACACCGACGAGGAATAGGCGTTCACTCCTTCCAGCCCCGCGCCGCACAATCCGCACTGCAAAAACCAGGGCGACGGTCCAGACTATCAGATACATGGCATGGGGTAGAAAGCACAGCACCGTGAGCCGAATCTGCATTTGACCCTCCTCGGCGTGCTACGTGCAGACCAATCCGTTTGCATCTCGGTCCCGTGCCTCACCGCGTTAATGTGCCACGCCGCCGCGGAGGCACCACGCAACACATGCCTTTGAAGCAGTAGGCCTGCCATGACGACGGAGCCCCGGGCCGCCCGCGACGCGCCGCACTCTTGCACAAAAATCGTGTACGATATCCGTGTAGTGCAGCATTTGCACTGCGGTTGTCAAGGTGGCTGCCAACTTGCTGCCATCTCGGTGCGCAAGACCTGTGCCGAGCGGAGACATTCACTCCCCAAGCGTCTCGAAGGACACTATCTGGTCGAGGGGTTTGCGGGTCTTGGGGTTTCCCGGGCTTCCGGGGAAGCCGAGCGTCAGCAGGGCAACCACCTTGTATTCGTCGGGAATCCGCAGAACCTGCTTTACCTTGTCCTGGGAGAACGCGCCGATCCAGCACGTCCCCAGCCCCTCACTCACTGCGGCCAGGGTCATGTGGTCCACGGCGATGGCGGCGTCCACGGCATATGATGGGACCCCACACATCATGACGTATTCCGGCTGAGTGGCCACCGCCGCAATGACGACCGGCGCCTCGCGAACGTGACGCTGGCCGTTGGCCGCCTCCGATAGCTCCCGCCGCCGCCCGCTGTCTCTCACGACGACGAACCCCCGGTCCTGCCTGTTGGAAGCCGATGGCGACAGACGGGCAGCCTCGAGGACCTTGTTCAGCTTCTCCTCCGGCACGGGTGTGTCCTGATAGTCGCGGATGCTCTGCCTTTTCTCGATAGCTTCGGTAACGTCCATTGTGTCTCCTTTATTCAGTCAGTCTCGTTCGTGTATGTGTCCGGCACAGGCAGGGCGCTCGGCCCTTGAAGCGGACCGCACCGGCTCGCAGCAAGCGTCGCCGCCGGACGGGATACCCCGCGACTCTCGAGGCTGCGGGGGCCTGCCTCACTCAGGGACGCAGGCTGAGGCCCGCCGGTGATACCAAAGCTGCGTCACCTGTGCGGGGACATGCTCCACGCATGCTACTTGCGAAGGTGCTTGAGGACCTCATCGTGCTCGGGAAACCGACCCGTATCATGCTTGGAGAAGATGAGCTCCCCGTCGACGACGACATCGAAGACCCCGTCGGTACCCTTGATGAGCTCCGCCTCGATACCGAACTCCTTTGAGATCCTGGCCGCCAAACCGGTGGCCTGCGGGAAATAGTCTCAGCGTACGCAGTAGGTGATCGATACGTGCATCTCCTTGATTACTCCTTCATCACGCAATGAACGACTTGTCAAGAAGTATGGCGAACGAGTGCCCAACGTCGCGGTGCCAATCATACCCGTATAGCTAACCAAACACAAACTCCGCACCGGCGCAAAACGGCCGGCGTCTGTCGACGGGGTGCTGGGGAGACCTGCTAGTTCCCTCGTCCACTTGACAGCCGCCCATCAGTCTGCTTAACTTGGCGGCGACAGGTCGTCTACGTGTACTGCCGAGACCACGGTATATGCGGCCTCCGACGAGCGGAGTGCAGGCCGGGGTTCTCTGAGACGCACCAGCGGGGAAGTGTCGGAACCGGTAGACGAGCATGATTTAGGATCATGTGCCTGATGGCGTGGGGGTTCGAGTCCCCCCTTCCCCACATGGCCGAGCCGTCCCGCGCAGGGAGGAGGTCCTATGGCGGATTCAGCGCAGGCTACTGGCCTGAGGTCGTGAGACCGAGGCGGGAACCTTTCATGTAGATAAGGAGGGAACCGGATGGCGAACGACGAGAGAATTGACGCTTCGAACTTCCAGTTGACCGCGGTGATCTTCCTCGTTATGGCCCTTGTGGGTGGCATCATGGCACTCCTGCCCGCCATTTCACCGCTCTTCCATGCCCAGTTCTGGCCGGCACTGCTTGTGGTGGTCTGTGCTCTGGTGTTCTTTCTGTGGGGTGGTGCAGGCAAGATGGTGAAGACGGCCCTGGCCGTCGTGTCGCTGCTGGCCGGGCTGTGGATTCTGATCAACATAGTCGTGGGGATCTCCGATCCCCCGTTTCCCCCCATCGACCTGACGAAGGTGCTGGGTGGTGACCTTTCGGGCCTGATCCCCCTGGGGAATATGCTGGCGATCTACGCGCTGGGTGCGATAGGTGGGTTGGTCGCCTTCCTTGGCTCGATCTTTGGGATCTTCTCTGCCAGAGGATAGACTGTCTTTCGCAGCTTCTGTCGCTGCATAGTACGAGAACCTCCCGGTATTCGTGCTGGGAGGTTCCTTTGTCTTCCGTTCCTTGAGGTCGCCCCTGCGGTATGCTACGATGCTTCCGAGATGAAGCCCAGTCATATCAGGAACTTCTGCATCGTCGCTCACATCGATCATGGGAAGTCCACGCTCGCCGACCGCCTCCTTGAACTCACCGGCACCGTTGAAGGGAGGGACATGCGGGAGCAGTTCCTCGACCAGATGGACCTGGAGCGGGAGCGCGGCATCACCATCAAGTCTTCGGCGGTACGAATGGACTACCGCGCTTCTGACGGTGATCTGTACCAGCTCAACCTGATCGACACGCCGGGTCATGTCGACTTCGCCTACGAGGTCTCAAGAAGCCTTGCCGCCTGTGAGGGGGCCTTGCTGGTGGTGGATGCGACCCAGGGGATTCAAGCGCAGACCCTGGCGAACGTGTACATCGCCATGGAGCACAACCTGGTGCTCATCCCCGTTGTCAACAAGATCGACCTGTCCATCGCGCAGCCGGAGAAGGTCGCCGGGGAGATGGAGAACGTGATTGGCTTTGCCCCCGGCGAGGTCATCTTAGCCTCAGCCAAAGAGGGGGCCGGGGCGAAGGAGGTTCTGGAGGCCATCGTCCGCAGGGTCCCTGCGCCAGGAGGCATGGTTGGCGGGCCGTTGCGGGCGCTCATCTTCGACTCGACGTATGACCCCTACCGGGGGGTAATCGCCTATTTGCGGGTGGTGGATGGTACTGTGCGCAAAGGGATGCGTCTCAGGCTGATGGCGTCGGGGACTGCCTTCGAGGCGCTCGAGGTTGGCGTTTTCAAGCCGTGGCCAACAGCGGTTGATGGTCTGAACGCGGGTGAGGTGGGCTACATCGCCACGGGGATGAAGAACGTCAGGGAGTGTCGAGTGGGCGACACCATCACGGTGGATGACGGGGCGGTGGTGCCGCTGCCTGGCTACCGCCCGGCCAAGCCGATGGTCTTTGCCGGCATCTATCCTCTCGAAGGGGAAGACTACGCCATGCTGCGTGATGCCCTGGAGAAGCTGAGCCTCAATGATGCCGCCCTGGTGTATGAACCGGAGACCAGCGCCGCCCTGGGCTTCGGGTTTCGCTGCGGGTTCCTGGGCACCCTTCACATGGACATTGTCAAGGAGCGGCTGCGGAGGGAGTACAGGCTTGACCTTGTGGCCACTGCGCCCAGCGTGGCCTACCAGGTTGCCATGGACGATGGGAGTGTGCTCGTCGTGGACAACCCATCGAAGCTGCCCACGTCGGGCGGGGTCAGCGAGGTAAGGGAACCCTGGATGAGCATCGGCATTATCACGCCCAGCAGATACATCGGCACGGTCATGGAGCTTCTCCGGGAGCGCCGGGCGCAGTACAAGGCGCTGGACTATCTCCAGGGGCAGACGGCGCAGCCCGCCGAGTCCAGCGCGGACCACCGCGCGCTCCTTCACTATGAGATGCCACTGGCCGAAGCCATCATCGATTTCTATGACCAGCTCAAGTCACGTACCCAGGGCTACGCATCGATGGACTACTCCTTCTCCTGCTATCGCCCCGCTCGACTGGTGAAGCTGGACATACTGGTCAACAACCAGCCTGTTGACGTCCTTTCATTCATTGTACCGGCGGACGATGCCTACCGGCAGGGAAGGGGCATGGTGCAGAAGCTGAGGCGCCTCATCCCCAGGCAGCTTTTCGATGTAGCGGTTCAGGCGGCCGTGGGCAACAGGGTAATCGCCAGAGAGACGGTGAAGGCGTTGCGCAAGGATGTGACGGCGAAGTGCTACGGGGGCGACGTAACCCGCAAGCGAAAGCTTCTGGAGAAGCAGGCGGCGGGCAAGAAGCGAATGAAGAGGATGGGCCGGGTGGAGATTCCTCCCGAGGCCTTCATCGATGTGCTGAAGCTGGAGGAGTAGTGTCTGGCTTCCCTCGGGCGGTCACAGCTCGGCGGCCAGGCCCTTCAGATACTGGCGAAGCTCGGCGCTCGTTTCCGGGTTCTTCAAGGCGAGGGCCAGAGATGCCTTCAGAAGGCTCAGGGGCGTACCGGCGTCGTGGTAGGTGCCTTCGAACTCATAGCCGTACACCGGCTGCTCCGTGAGCAACAGGCCCAATGCGTCGGTTAGCTGGATCTCACCCCCCTTGCCCGGTGGAGTCAACTCCAGCGCGGGGAAGACCTGCGGCGTCAGGATGTAGCGTCCCATTATCGCCAGATCGGAAGGGGCGTCTTCGGGGTCGGGCTTCTCGACCACATCGAGGACCTGGAACACCCGGTCTCCCATCTCCCTGGGCTTCACAATGCCGTACCTTCGGGTGTTCTCTCTGGGGACTCGCCACAGGGCGAGAACGCTTCCCCCGTGGCGGCGGTGGACCTCGAGCATCTGCCGGAGCAACGGTACTCTGGCATCGAAGATGTCGTCGGGCAGCAGAACGGCGAAGGGCTCATCGCCGACCATATCCCTGGCCGCGAGAACAGCGTCGCCCAGCCCGAGTTGCTCCTTCTGCCTGACGTAGCATACGTCGCCCAGGTCGGCGATGCGTCGCACCTTCTGCAGCAGCCCTTCCTCTCCCTTCTGCTCCAGGGCGCGTTCCAGCTCAGGTGATGGGTCGAAATGGCCCTCTATGGCACTCCAGGCGGAAGGGGTGACGACGATGACCTGTTCCATGCCGGAAGCGAAGGCCTCTTCGACGGCGTACTGAAGCAGCGGCTTGTCCACTACGGGCAGCATCGCCTTGGGCACCGCCTTGGTTGACGGCAGGAACCTCATCCCCCAGCCTGCCGCCGGGATAACAGCTTTGCGGACTTCCATTGCAGTGTGCGCATTTTACATTAAGCCTGCGGCGTCAGGCAAGCTCACTCAAGCTTGACAGCAGCTAGCGGGTCGCATAGCATTGAAGTAAGGTCGTGCTAGGCGGGGAGCTAGCGGTGCCCTGTACCCGCAATCCGCTATAGCGGGGCTGAATCCCCGCTCGAGGTCTTGAGCCTCTCGGGACTACCGCTGTTAAGCGGTGCCGAAGGCTGGGTCCTGCGCGGCAGAGCGCTATGAACCCCGTCAGGTCCGGGAGGAAGCAGCGGTAAATAGCTAGCTCTGGGTGCCGCAGGTTTGCCTGGCTGGAGCCGGTTGGCAGGGGCAAGCCGGGGGGCGGGGTCGACAGCGGGTGCACGGCCTTTTCTTTATGGGTGCTACTGTGCTTGTTCGTCGAACCAGGAGCGAGCTTCGGCGTCTCGACGTTCGCGCCAGGAAGGGCTTGGGTCAGCACTTCCTCGTCGACGCGGAGGCGCTCGCCCGCATAGTCGCGGCGGCCGACCTGACCGCCGGCGATACCGTGATTGAGGTGGGGCCCGGGCTCGGCATACTGACCCGGGAACTGGCGAGGAGAGTAGAGAACGTCATCGCCATAGAGCTGGACTCGAACCTGGCCTCTGCTCTCGAGGAGAGCCTCGCTTCATACTCCAATGTCGCCATCATCAATGACGACGTACTGAATGTGGACCCCGCTGCGGCACTGAGTCTGGTGGGAGAAGGTGTTGCAGCCTCATACAAGGTTGTGGCCAATCTTCCATACTACGTCGCTTCCGCCGTGGTTCGCCATTTCCTGGAGGCATCGCCCAGGCCCGGGCTGATGGTGGTCACGGTGCAGAAGGAGGTGGCTCAGCAGATGGTGGCCGTGCCGGGGAAGATGAGCCTGCTGAGCGTTGGCGTGCAGTTCTACGGGAGACCCACTATCGTGGACTACATCCCGGCAACGGGCTTCCATCCCCGGCCGAAGGTGGACTCGGCCATTGTCCGCATCGAGGTCCGCGACGAGCCGGCGGTACAGGTGGAAGACGTGGAGAGGTTCTTTGATGTGGTGCGCGCGGGATTCTCGGGGCCTCGGAAGCAGCTCCACAACTCCCTCGCTCATGGCCTGGGCATCTCATCGTCGGAGGCCGCAGCCCTGGTCGAGAAAGCAGGCTTGTGCAAGAAGCGACGTGCTGAGACGCTGGACCTCGACGAGTGGGCCCGGCTCCACGAAGTGTGTGGCGGGAAGGAATGCTGACCGTCTCCGCCTGCGCAAAGACCAATCTGGTACTCGAGGTTCTGGGGAAACGCTCCGATGGCTACCACGAGGTGGCCACGGTCCTCCAGGAGATCGACCTCAAGGACGTCCTTACCTTTGAGGAGCACCCGCGGATAAGGGTGGAGCCTGCGGATGACCTGGTGCTCAAGGCAGCGAAGCTGCTTGAGGAAGTCGCCATGTGCGGAAAGGGCGCATCCATCTCAATCACGAAGGGCATTCCCGTGGCTGCAGGGCTGGGCGGCAGCTCCAGTGATGCCGCTGCTGTGATACGGGGCCTCAATGACCTGTGGGGCCTGCGTCTTTCTTCGAGCCAACTGGTCTCCGTGGCGTCGAGAGTCAGCTCTGATACTGCCTTCTTCCTCCATGGAGGCACTGCGTTGTGCGAGGGAAGGGGAGAGCGGGTCACGCCGCTGCCTTCTCTGGCGCCCTCCTGGGTGGTGCTCGTGAGGCCTGCTGTCGCGTTGCCGCCAGGCAAGACCGGGACGCTGTATGCGTCTCTGAGGCCGTCTCATTTCACCGACGGGGAGCGAGCGAGAAGGATGGTCGACCTGCTGCGCGAAGGGGGGCCTGTACCTCACGCATCTTTGTTCAATGCCTTCGAGCGGGTCGCCTGCACCGCCTTTCCCGGATTGGAGAGGTACTGGCGACGGTTTGGTGAACTGGGGGCCGAAGCTGTCCACCTCGCGGGCTCAGGGCCGACATTGTTCACCCTGGTGAGCGACGAATCGCAGGGAGCCGAGCTGTATCATTCGCTAGAGAAGGAGGGCTTTGAAGCCTACCTTGTTCAGACAAGAGCAAGCTCCTGAGAATGGGGCGAACCTGGTGGGGGCTGGCGGGCAGCGTCCGAAGCGGCCCATAGGCAGGTGGGTCCTTCTTGCCATCCTCGTCGCCGCATCTCTTGCCATCGGCTATACCATCTATGCCTTCTTCCCGCGCTTCGCTGATTTGACCAGATATGGCTATCTTGGCGTCTTCCTGCTGACGTTCATCTGCAGCGCCACCATCTTCTTCCCCACACCCGGCTTCATCATCGTCTTCGCCATGGTGATGAGCCCTGCCTTCAGTTGGCCGTTGGTGGCTCTGGCTGCCGGGGTGGGTGGAGGTCTGGGTGAGTCCTCGGCGTATGTTGCCGGCTACACGGGCAACGTGATCATTGTTCCCGAGCAGTGGAAGAGGTATCGCAGAGCGGAGGACTGGACCAGACACTACGGCGGCATCGCCATATTCGTCTTCTCGCTGGCACCTTTCCTGCCGTTCGACCTTGCCGGCATTGTTGCCGGAGCGATGAAGTATCCATTCTGGAAGTTCCTTCTGGCCACGCTTGCCGGCCGTTTGATAAGGTCCTTCGCCGAGTGCTACCTGGTATACTTGGGGTGGGTAACGTGGCCTACCGTGCGCGACTTCCTGGCGACGCTGGACTGGTGGGGCTGGCTCCTCGTTGGCCTGTTTGCGGTGGCGCTTGTCGGTGGCGTCGTGGCGCTGGTGTGGTGGAGGAAGCGGGTGGCTGCGCGGCGGAAACTGGCGGACCTGCAGGAGGAGGCGGGGGATCAGCTCTGAAATGATAGTTGACATGCACGTGCATACCGCCCGTGGCGGATATGACAGCTCGCTAACGGTTCCGGAACTGGTGGAGGAAGCGATGATGAAGGGGATTGGAGGGGTATGTCTCACCGAGCACATGCACTTCTGGAGCAAGAGCGAGCTTGACGGTTTCGAGTCGGACCACAACGTTCTCCTCATCGCCGGTATCGAGGTGGAGACCGACATGGGGCATATTCTGGCATTCGGGCTGGACCGCTATGTGTCGGGGATGCACAGGGCGAGGGAGCTGCGGCGCGTCGTCGACGATGCAGGCGGTGTCCTCGTTTTGGCCCATCCATTTCGCATGTTCTTCCACCTTGAGGACTTCAACGCGAAGCCGAAGCGGGAGTGGCCCGAGGCCTTTGCGGATGCTCTGGAGCTGCCTGCCCTGGATGTGGTTGATGCGGTCGAGGTGCTCAATGGCGGCTGCACCGAGCGAGAGAACCGGCTTGCTGTGGAAGTGGCGAGGGAACGGGGGCTGAAAGCCACCGGCGGAAGTGACGCCCATTCAAGTCGCGGCATTGGCTCCTTTGTCACCGTTTTCGAACAGGAGATCAGAAGCCGGGGAGACCTCATTTCCGAGCTGAAGGCCGGGCGTTTTCGCCCCGCCAGAAGGCTGCGGGATGGTGCGGTCGTTCCCTTTGACGACGAAGCCCATAGTGGAACGCTCTGATGAGCACGACCTATGTCTCGCTTGACCTGGAGACCACAGGACTTGACCCCCGCAGTGACAGCATCATCGAGATTGGCGCGGTCAAGTTCGAAAGCGACGCGCCCGTCGAGACATTCCACACCCTGGTGAAACCACAGCGGCCGGTGCCCTATCGCGTTCAGATACTGACCGGCATCACCGCGGAGGACCTGGAAGATGCCCCGCCCGCGGCTGCCGTCCTGGGCGATCTGGTTTCCTTCGTTGGGGAACACCCCATCATCGGCCACAGCGTGTCGTTCGACATTGCCTTCCTCTCTGCGGAGAGGGTCGATTTCGCCAACCGAACCTACGATACGTTCGAGCTGGCCACGGTCCTCTTGCCCGCGCTCTCTGACTACAGTCTATCGGCGGTGGCGGATGAACTGGGCGTCTCCTACTCCACCCGGCATCGCGCCCTTCCCGACGCGGAAATCGCCAAGGACGTGTTTCTCGCCCTGCTTGGCAAGGCTCATGCCCTCGACCTGTCCATCATCGCTGAAATCGACCGGCTGACCCGGGGGCTGGACTGGTCGCCGGCAGACCTTTTTCGCCGCATAGCCGAGGAGAGAATGGCCGATGTCCCGCATGGGCGGGACGAGGCCCCTGCTGCTGGCGTTGAGGCGGAACGGGAAGAGAGACTTACTCCACGCCGGCGCAAGAAGACAGTGGACTCGGAGCTTCTTGCCGACATGCTGGGGTCCGGTGGGGTGATGGAGAAGGCTTTTCCCGGTTTCGAGCATCGCCCTGAGCAGGTACAGATGATGGAAGCGGTCACCCATGCACTCAACGAGGGTGAACACCTCATCGTCGAGGCGGGCACGGGGACCGGGAAGTCCATTGCCTACCTGCTCCCGGCCGCCTTGTTCGCTGTGGAGAACAGGACTCCGGTGGTCATCTCCACCAATACCATCAACCTTCAGGAACAGCTCATTAACAAGGACATACCGGACCTGACGAAGGTGCTGGAGCTGCAGTCCTTGCCCGTCCCGCGCTACGCTCAGCTCAAGGGGCGTAACAACTACCTGTGCCAGCGACGCTGGGCTTCGCTGCGGCGGAGCCAGCCCCTTCCTCTGAACGAGGTCAAGCTCCTGTTACGCACGCTGGTGTGGGCTGCGTCGACGGAGACGGGGGACCGGGCCGAGCTGAATCTGAGGGGGGAGGACCTGTACATCTGGAACAGGATATGTGCCCAGTCGGAGAACTGTCTTGGTGCGCAGTGCCCCTTTCAAAGCCGGGGTGCGTGCTATCTGTATCGGGCGAGGCGGAAGGCCGAGACGGCCCATCTTGTCGTAGTGAACCACGCTCTCCTGCTGTCGGACATAGCCTCTGTCGCTCGGGGCAGAATCGTGCCGGATTATGCCCACCTCATCGTTGATGAGGCCCATCATCTTGAAGAGGAAGCTACGGAGCAGTGGGGCTTTGAGGTTGGCGTGCGCCAGCTTGAGACCTACCTGAACCGCCTCAGCGAGACGGTGGCCGAGGGACGCTATGCCGGCTTCCTATTCGAGCTCGGCAGCCACTTCAGAGGAAGCTCCGTATCGGGTGAGGCTCAGCGGGATATGGTGGAACTGGCTGAAGAGATGCAGGGCGCCGTCGGCGTTTGCCGCGAGCGGGTTGCGGCGTTCTTCGATACCCTGGGGCGTTTCGTGGAAGGTCACGCCCAGGAGCAGGGGCCCTATGAGCGACGGCTGCGTCTCACCAAGGGGGCCCGCAGCCAGCCGGCGTGGGCTGATGTCGAGATACTCTGCGAGAACCTGTGCCTGGCACTGGCGAGTGTCGATGCGGGGCTGAACCGCCTGTACAACATGCTCGAGCCTCTGTCGGACGCCAGCGTACTGGACTACGACGACCTCATGATGGAGCTTTCATTCCTGTCGCATCGCTGCGGCGAACTGGGGCAGCAGGTGAATTCGGTGGTCTCGCTGGAGGGCGAGGGTATGGTCTACTGGGCGGCGACACGGGAACGGAGCGACGGCCTCACTCTGTGCGCCGCGCCCCTTCATGTGGGGAGAATCCTGGAGCGCAGCCTGTTCTCCGAGAAGGAGTGTGTGGTGCTGACAAGCGCCACATTGAGCACGGAAGGACACTTCGTGTACATCAAGGAGCGCCTGGGCCTGGAGGATACCACCGAGCTTCTGCTGGGTTCCTCCTTCGACTATGCCAGGTCAGCGATGGTCTTCATTCCTGAGGACATCCCCGGGCCCGGACAGATGGGCTACCAGAAGGCTGTCGAGCAGGTGCTGATCGACCTGTGCCGTGCCGCTGAGGGGCGAACACTGGCGCTTTTCACCTCTCACTCGGCCATTCGGGCGAGCTACGAGGCGATCCGGACTTCACTGGCGGCGGACGGGATTCTGGCCCTGGCCCAGGGCGTAGACGGCTCCACCAAGAGTCTCCTCGAGACCTTCAAGTCCAATCCTCGAACGGTGCTTCTCGGCACGTCGAGCTTCTGGGAGGGCATCGATGTGGTAGGCGAGGCGCTCAGCGTGCTGGCCATGGCGAGGCTTCCCTTCAGCGTTCCCAGCGACCCGGTTTACGCTGCTCGCGCCGAGCTGTTCGAGGACCCCTTCAACGAGTACGCCGTCCCTCAGGCGGCCCTCAGGTTCAAACAGGGGTTTGGGCGGCTCATCCGCAGCCGCAGCGACCGGGGCGTCATGGTGGTGCTCGACCGGAGAATCAAGGCGAAGTCATACGGCGTCGCCTTCATCGGGTCGCTCCCGCCATGCACGGTGAAGAGCGGGCCGGCGCGCCATCTGCCCCGGGAGGTGGTGGCGTGGCTGGGCCAGAAGTAGCAGCCCCGCGTCTCCCGCGAGGGCGGGATTCATACCGTTCGCGCTGAGCCCTTCGATAGACTCAGGACAGGCTTGTCGAAGGGCAAACCCGATGAAGGCACGAGTTGCCTACTGCCTGTCATTCTGAGCGCAGCGAAGAATCCTGGTGGGGGAGATTCTTCGTCGCTTCACTCCTCAGAATGACATGGTGGTGGGGCTACCCGCGCTGGGCCGTACCTCCGGGGGGCCGCCTGGACTCCGCCCCGCCAAAAACGTAGTTGCCTGATTCATCAGGCACCATTGCCCCACGACTGGGGCGACCACAGGCGCAAGGAGGTGATTTGGAGCACACCTCTTCCGTTTGCCCTGAACACATAGCACGGCGCTGTAGGGGCGTTCAATTGAACGCCCCTACACGAACAACATTTGTCGTGTCAGCCAGGTGGCCTTTCATGTGTCCGAAGGCGACTCGCCTGTGACGAGGTCCGACAGGCTGACCACGAACGGCACGGGGGATTGCCACGAAGGGCTGTCGGTCACAAGGTGGTCTCCCCGCCGGCACATTCATTCCGCCGCTAGTACTTGGATGCCCCTATCTCCTCCATCTTGCCGGTTACGATGAAGGCGGTGCGCTCGCAGATGTTGGTGACGCGGTCGGCGCTGCGCTCCAGGTTGTGGGCCACCCACAGGAGACGCGTGGCCCTGGTAATGGTCCTGGGGTCTTCCGCCATGAAGGTAAGGAGCTCACGAAAAACCTGGTCGTAGAGGGCGTCGACCTCATCATCCTCGACGACAAGCCGCTTGGCACACTCGGCATCGCGGTTGACGAAGGCCCGAAGACTGCGGCGCAGCATATCGTTCGTCTTCTCGGCCATGCGCGGGATGTCGATGAGCGGCTTGAGTGGCGGCTCATCTCCGATCATCACCACGATCTTGGCGATGCCCTCGGCGTGGTCACCGATGCGCTCCAGCTCGGAGGCGACGAAGAGCACGGAGACTATTGTCCGAAGGTCGCTGGCCATCGGCTGCTGGGTGGCGATGAGCTGGATACACTTCTCCTCTATGGCGAATCTCCTCTCGTTTATCTTGAGGTCATCGGCGATAATCTGCTGTGCCATGGCGAGGTCTCTCTTCTTCAGGGCTTCAATGGAGCGGCTGATGGCCTTCTCCACCATGTTGCCCATAGCGAGCACGTCGTCCTGGATCTCCTTCAGGCGTCTGTGGAAAGCTGTTCGTATCTCCATGACTTTCACCTCCGCCGGCCTCTATCCAAATCGGCCGGTTATGTAGTCCTCGGTGCGTTTGTCCTTGGGATTGGTGAAGAGCTGTGAGGTGGGGCCGTATTCGACCAGCGCTCCGGCCCTGTCATCTTCCATCATCAGAAAGGCGGCCATATCGGATACGCGGGCTGCCTGCTGCATGTTGTGGGTGACGATGACGATGGTGTAGCTCTCCGTGAGGCTCCGCATCAGGTCCTCGATCTTGAGAGTGGAAACGGGATCGAGAGCGCTGCACGGTTCATCCATCAGAATGACCTCAGACTCTACCGCCAGCACTCGAGCGATGCACAGCCGCTGCTGCTGCCCGCCGGACAAAGCAAGCGCCGATTGGTGCAGCTTGTCGCTCACCTCATCCCACAGCGCCGCCAGACGAAGGCTGGTCTCGACTATCTCCTCAAGCTCGCTGCGGTGTCTTTTCCCATGCCGCCTCGGGCCGAAGGCTACGTTGTCGAACACCGACATGGGGAAGGGATTGGGCTTCTGGAACACCATTCCCACCCTTTTGCGCAGTTCGACAACATCGATGGAATCCTCGTAGATGGGAATGCCATCAAGCTCCACCCGGCCCTCTACCCTCGCTCCGGGTATGAGGTCGTTCATCCGATTGAAGAGGCGGAGAAAGGAGGACTTCCCGCACCCCGACGGCCCGATGACCGCCGTGATGGCAAGCTGCGGCACATCGAGCGTGATGTTGCGCAGCGCCTGGAAGTCTCCGTAGTACAGGTTCACCCCTTCCGTTTTGAGCTTGGGCGTGTCGATGCCGGCTGTCTTCGCATCGGATGAGCTCTGGTTCGTGTCCATTAACCGTACCTCCGTCGGCGGGCCCGCAGTCTGATAACGGTGGCGAGCACATTGAAGAACAGGACCACCACCAGCAGGACCAGGGCGACGCCCCACATGGTGCTTCTGGGCATGCCCGGGACATGAGCAGCTACTGTGTACAGGTGATAGGGCAGAGCCATGAACTGGTCGAAGGGGGACTGCGGGAGCCCGGGAAGGAGGAAGGCAGCGCCGACCACCAGTATCGGAGCCGTCTCACCGGCGGCGCGGCTCATCGCCAGTACGGCCCCGGTGATTATGCCGGGAAGCGCCTGGGGCAGGACCACGTGTCTCGTGGTCTGCCATCTGGTCGCTCCAATAGCGAGGCTGCCCTCTCTATGCTCCCGGGGCACGGCGAGTATCGCCTCCCGCGATGCGGTGATGGTCATTGCCAGCGCCTGGCAGGCCAGGGTCAGGCTGGCTGAGAGCAGTGACATGCCGAGCTTCATGGCCAGCACGAAGATGCCCAGGCCGAACAGCCCGTAGACGATGCTGGGCACGCCGGCCAGATTCATGATAGCGAGATTGATCATCCTTGTCAGCCAGTTTTCGCGAGAGTACTCGGTGAGGTAGATTGCCGCCAGGACGCCGATGGGAAGGGCAAAGAGAAGGGTGCCCAGCATCAGGTAGAGAGTGCCGACTATGGCAGGGAGAATACCGCCGGCCTTGCCGGCCTGCGAGGGAGGTTGGGTCAGGAACTCAAGGCTGATGGCGCCCGCGCCACTGGTGACTATCTGAAGGATGATATAGAGCACGGAGGCCACAACGACAACTGTGGCGAGGATAAGCAGCGCGAAGGCGGCGCGCTGCGATAGCTGGCGTGGCTTCACGCTTCCTCTGTTCATCTCCCCGCTCCGCTGCCAAACCTTCGTTTCTGTCTCTCAAGCACCCTGTCGGCGACCAGATTGACCGACAGCGTCATGATGAAGAGGATGAGACCGATGGCGAATAGCGCTTGATACTGCAGCCCGCCGCGGACGGCATTGCCGATGCCCGAGGCGACGGCGGCGGTCATTGGCATCATCGGCTGCGTCGGCGAGACAGGTACGGCCAGAGCGCCGCCGGCGACCATGAGCACCGTCATGGTCTCACCGATGGCGCGCCCTACCCCGAGCATGACGGCAGCGGCGATGCCGGAGAGGGCCGCCGGGATACAAACGTGCCTGATGGTCTCCCACTTGGTGGCCCCCAGCGCATAGGACGCCTCCCTGAACTCGTCGGGGACCGCCCTGAGGGCGTCCTCGGATACGCTCACTATGATCGGCAGGCTCATCAACGACAGCATGATGCCGGCGGTGAGGCCGCACAGTCCCGTGTTCAGGTTGAATATGCTCTGTACCAGCGGTGAGAGCAGGAGAAGGCCGATGAATCCCATGACCACGGATGGGATTCCCGCCAGCATCTCGATGATGGGCTTGAGTGTTTCTCTCAGCATGGAGGGTGCCACCTCGGAGAGGTAAGCGGCGCAGGCGACCCCCACCGGAACGGCGATTGCGGTCGCCACCACAGTGACCCACAGCGTGGCTACGAAGAAGGGCGCTATGCCGAAGGTCGGCGGCTCGGAGACAGGATACCATTTGGTGCCGAACAGGAACTCCCAGGGAGGGGTGTAGGCGAAGACAGGCAAGCCCTCCTTCAGCAGGAGGATGACGATGCCAAGCAGGACCACGATGGCGAGCACGCCCGCCATCAGGATCCAGGCCTCGATGAACCTCTCGCGCCAGCGCCACCGCCGCCTCAGGCTCCGGTCGAGAGCGCCGGCGGCGGTGGTTGAAGCTCCTCGCTGCACCATGCGTGTTCTGTCCCTTCTCGCCTATACTCTCCGGGCCGATGTCCGGTTCTACTGCATAAGGTTACCGCAGGGGGACGTAGCCCACATCGGTGACCTTCTCCTGGCCTGCATCGGAGAGGCAGTAGTCGATGAAGGCCTTCCTCACGCCTGCAGGCTCTCCGTTGGTATAGTACAGCAGCGGTCGGGCAATGGGGTAGGTCCCGTCCAGGGCGGTGTCCACACTCGGTTCCACCGCAGGGTCTTCCGGCGTCTGCTTGATACCCAGCGCCTTCACCTCGTCGGTAACGTATCCCAGCCCGGGGTAGAAGATGGCGTTGGGATTCGCCGCCACTTCCCCCACGCCTTCCGAGGTGGACGGCAGGAGCAAAACGGAGGGCCCGTACTCAAGGCTGGTATCCTCCTGTGGCAGGCCCTTCATCTGGATCACGTGCTCCTTGAAGAAGACGTGGGTCCCTGAGTTGGTGTCGCGGGCGATGGCGACGATAGCGGCGTTGTTGCCGCCGACCTCGTTCCAGTTGGTTATCTGGCTGGTGTAGATGGCGGAGAGCTGTGCTATCGTCAGTTCGGATACCGGGTTGGACGGGTGCACCACCACGGAGAGAGCATCGGTGGCAACCTGAATCTCGTACGGGTCCACCCCGTTTGCCTGAGCCTGGGCTATCTCCGTTGACTTGATCTTCCGGGAAGCCTGGCAGATGTCGGTGGTCCCGTTGATGAGCGAGGCGATGCCCACCCCCGAACCGGGACCGCTGACGGCGATGTTCACCCGGGGGTGCATTGCCATGAAGTCCTCGGCCCACACCGCCGTCAGCGGCGTGACCGTGTTGGAGCCGGTGATCTTGATGGAGCCTGAAAGGTCGTTGTCCGTCGTGCTGCCCGAATCGCCGCAGCCGGCTACGAGGAGTGCTGCTGCGAGCAGGCCTGCAAGAGTGAGAAGCAGCCAACTCTTCCTGGATTTCATTGTCATGTCTCCTCCTGTTGTACGGTTACTCGTGCCAAATGCCCAGCGCGCACGCGCCTCGCGCGTACCGAGGTCACCCGCAGTTGGCGAACAGCGCGGCACCGTGGTCACCGTCTCGAGGTGCCCTGATGTCGAGCAGCCACTGAAGAAGGGCCTCGGCTGTGGCCATGTTGGTGGCTACCGGAACGTTGTGGACGTCACACACCCGAAGCAGTGCCGTGATGTCCGGCTCGTGCGGTTGAGCCATCAAGGGGTCACGCAGAAAGACTACCGCCTTCACCCTGCCGCCGGCTACCAGCCCCCCGATCTGCTGGTCGCCACCATGAGGGCCACTTCGCATCAGGGTTACGCGCAGCCCGGTCCTCGCCTCAATGAGCTTGCCGGTACCGCCGGTGGCCACCAGCGGCAACTGCGTCAACTGGGCACGATGGGCACTGGCCAGGCGGACTATATCGTCCTTCTTCGAATCGTGGGCAATCAAAGCTAGTACTGGGGCTTCCATGCCTCACCTCCCTTCAACTTCCCATTGTTGTGTGCGGCTGGGCCACCCTACTGCTCCAAGCATAGCAGGAAGGGCTCACCTTCGTGTTTAAGGGTGGGTTAGACCTGGGTAAAGGTTTCGTTAAGGACCTGGAGCTACCTATGTCGCCGTGGGGAGGGTAAAGGTGAAGGTGGAGCCTTTGCCCTCCACGCTCTCCGCCCAAATCTGGCCGCCGTGGGCCTGAACGATGTGCTTGGCGATAGCCAGACCCAGGCCCGTACCGCCTCCGGCTCTGGCGCGGTCCGCTTTGTAGAAGCGTTCGAAGATACGCGGGATGTCGTCTGGTGAGACGCCGACCCCGGTATCGGCGATGGAGATGAGTATCGCGTCCTTGGTGGCCGTGGCTGTGAGGAGGATGCGCCCGCCATGAGTAGTGAACTTGATGGCGTTGTGGAGCAGATTGAGCAGCACGTATTCCAGTTGCTCACTGTCCGCCATGGCGCGGGGTGAGGGGGAAGGGATATCGGTATCCAGACTGAGTCCGGACCTCTCGACCTGCGGGCGAAGCCGCTGAACCACACTTTCTATGACGTCACCTATCTCGACGGGCTCGATGTTGAAGGCGACGTCGCCGCTCTCGATCCTCGATAACTGGCTCAGCTCATGCACCGTCTGAGCCAGCTTGTCCATTTCGACGTTCACCCTGTCGAGGAAGTCGTGTGCAACAGCCTGGTCGGAGATGGCCCCGTCTTGCAGAGTCTCGGCCAGCGCCTTGATGGAGGCCAGAGGCGTGCGCAGCTCGTGCGAGACGTTGCTCACGAAGTCACGGCGCATCGTTTCCAGGCGGCGGAGTTCAGTCAGGTCCTGGAGTATGATCAGACTCCCTACCTCCCCCTCAGTCTCAATTGGAGTGGCGATCATTCTCAGGAATCTGCGGTCAGGCTCGGTCTCCACCTGCCCGCTCTGCTGCTGGCCGCTCTGCAAGCAACGTTTGAGGACGTCACCCAACTCGTGGTCACGCGCGACCTCCATGAAGGAGCGCGACAGCATATCCCGCTCGGCAAGTCCAAGCATTCTCTGCGCGGCGGCATTGGCCATGGCCACCCTTTCCTGCTCGTCGATTATCAGAGCTCCGTCAGCCATGTTGGACAGGATAGCCGCCATCTTGTCCCGCTCACCCGAAACGGTGCTCACCATGTCTTTCAGCTTCGAGGCCATGTGGTTGAAGGCCTCGGCCAGGTCGCCGACTTCGTCTCTTGACGATATCTGAATCCTGTGGTCGAGCTCCCCCGCCGCTATGCTGGCGCACATCTGGGTCAGCTTCCTCACGGGGTTGGTGGTGACTCTGGCGATCAGGATCGCCAGTACCACGGCGACCGCCGATGCTATGCCGGCTGCAATGGCCACTGCACGGGTGACACTGGCTGTGTAGGCGTTCACCTGCGAAAGAGGGAGGGCGAGCCGAGCGACCCCGATCACCATGCCGCCACTTTCTATCGGAGCGGCGACGTACATCATATGATAGCCGAGAGTCAGGCTGTAGCGAGTGCTTACGCCTACGGTGCCCGACAGCCCTTCGACAACCTCGGGCCTGTCTGCGTGGTTCTCCATTGTTGCCGGGTCGGTATCGGAGTCGCCCAGCACCCGTCCGTCCCTGTCAATGATGGTGACCCTGGCTTCAATCTCCTGGCCCACCTCCTTGGCCAGTGTGTCGAGGCCCTGTGCATCGTCCTCGACGTAGGGGACAGCCATCTTGCTGGCGAGCCGAGCCTGGTTGGTAAGATGAGAGCGCAGGTTGGTGACATAGGTATCTGCGATGAAGTCGGACAGGTAGAAGCCGAGCGCCCAGATCGACGCCAGAATCAACAGCAACAATGGTATAGCTATTCTCCATCTCATGCTGCTAAACATGCGCCTACCCCTCGAATCTGTAGCCTACGCCCCGCACCGTCAGCAGGTACGTGGGATTGCTGGGGTCTGTCTCGATCTTCTGCCGCAGCCAGCGGATGTGGACGTCGACGGTGCGGGTGTCGCCGACATACTCATAGCCCCATACCCTGTCGAGCAACACATCTCGACTGAACACCTGCCCCCGGTTGCTCGCCAGGAACGACAACAGCTCAAACTCCTTTGGACTCAGGGCGATGGGAACGCCGCTGAGCGAAACGCGATGCCGGCCCGTGTCTATCTCGAGGTCGCCGACGGCTATCGGAGGCGGAGCCTCGTGGCCTGAGGCAGCCTCACGCTGTGCCATCTCCACGCGGCGCAGCATGGCCCGCACCCGCGCCAGTAGCTCCCTCATGCTGAAGGGCTTGGTCATGTAGTCGTCGGCGCCCAGCTCCAGTCCCATCAGCTTGTCAACCTCATCGGTTCTGGCGGTGAGCATGAGAATGGGCACGGTCATCCCTTTCTTGCGCAGGATGCGGCACACCTCCAGGCCGTCGAGACTGGGGAGCATGATGTCGAGGATGACCAGGTCGGGTCTGTGGAGTTCGGCAGCATCCAGAGCCTGAGCGCCATCGACGGCGGTGATGACGTCATAGCCCTCTCTGGCGAGGTTGTACTTGAGCACCTCGAGCAGGGTCTGGTCGTCCTCAACGATGAGTATCTTGCTGCCAGCCATTGACGCGCTCCTCCGGCAGTATGTAGCCTGGCGACTGCCAACCAGGAACAGCACTGTCTACTGCGTTTCGACGATCAGCGCGGCGAGTTCCGGGTTTTCGTCCACACAGAGCTTGCAGGCGAAAGCCATGCCGCACGACCTTCTGTCGAACCACACGTGCCCGCAGTTCTCCACATCAGCGTCGACCGACCACGCGATGTGAAACCTCCGACCGCATAGCCGGCACTGCGACGTATTCTGCTCATCGAGCGGCTTTCCGCAAACGTGGCACACTTCCTCCAATGCTGACTCCTCAGTTATGTCTCAGCCGCTGGCGAACCAGGGCCTCTTCTTCCTTCCTGGTATTCACCTTGCCATCCAGCTTCGCCCGGAGAAGCGCCTGGAGCATCCTTCCCAGTGGCGGCCCGGGCTGCAGTCCGAGCTTCTTCAGATCGTCGCCGTCAAGGCACGGCTTCACATGGCGCAGCTCGTCAAGATAGAGCTTGAGGCGCGATCGGGCCACGGGAGAGTCACAGGCCAGGGCGCATGCTGTGACCGCCGCCGGGGAATACGCCTTGAGAAGGCGGTGTATCCCGCTGCGGGGGAGGTCCGGCTCAGTCAGGGCGTCCAGTCCTTGCTTGAGTCGCTGTACCTGCCGCATGTTTCGCTTCACCAGCCCGGAGATGTTTAGGCGGGCGGCGAGCTGTTCAAGCTCCTCGTCACTGAGATGGTACACGACTAGCATGAGGTAAAGGGTCGGGTCTGGCGGCCCCAACTGGCGGGCATGCTGGAATCTCTGGGCCAGCCAGTCGTTGCCGCGCAGTGACGGGTGTATGGCTTGCAGCACGCCAAGCTCTTCAGCGCGGCGCAGGATTCGCTCGGGGTAGTCTTCCGTGAGGTTGAGCTCCAACTCGTGCCTGATTCTGTCGCCGCTGATGGTATCCAGCATGGTTGCATGTTGCCGCAGCAGCTCCTCGGTCCTCTCCTCGAGCCTGAACCGCAGCCTCTGCTCATAGCGAAGCGCCCTCAGTATTCGCGTGGCGTCATCCACGAAGCTCCCGTCGTGCAGTATGCGAATCAAGCGCCGCTCCAGGTCGCTCCTTCCGCCGAAGGGGTCCAGTAGCCGGCCGAATGAGGTGACGCCGAGGTCGATGGCCATGGCGTTTATGGAGAAGTCCCTTCTCCGCAGATCGTCCTCAATGGTCGCCGGCGTCACCACGGGCAGTGCTCCGGGCCGTGGATACGTCTCGGAGCGCGCTGTAGCCATGTCAACGCTCAGGCTCCCGTGGTGAAACTTCACCGTGCCGAATCGATGGTGCACCGTCGCCTTCTCGCCGCTGGCTCTCGCCAGAAGCCGGGCAAGCCTGGGGGCATCGCCCTGCACCACCAGGTCGAGGTCGAGGTTGGGGCGACCCAGCAGCAGGTCACGCACCACTCCTCCCACAAGATACAGCCGCTGCCCCTCACGCTGCGCCAGTTCACCGGCGGTGCGGAGCAGGCCCACGACCTCCGGCGGAAGCTGAGCCTGAGTTGTCGACAGCAGATTGTCCATGTCGTGCCTGGGCTGATTATAGCATTCCCACCTTGACAAAACGAGGGAGCCCAACTATGCTGGCTTCATAGGGGGTTTGAGCTTGACTGATCTTGCCACGCTGCAAGAAATACTGGGTGTTACCTTCGAAAACGTGTCTCTGCTCGAGCAATCCCTGGTCCACCGCTCCTATCTCAACGAGAACCCCGATTTCCACCTGCCTTCCAACGAGCGTCTGGAGTTCCTCGGAGATTCGCTACTCGGTTTCGTCGTCGCGGAGAAGCTGTACACGGAGTCACCTGACCTGTCTGAGGGCAAGATGACCAAGCTTCGAGCCTCGGTCGTGCGAGGGGAAACCCTGGCTCGTGTGGCTACCTCACTGGGTCTTGGCGAATGCCTCTACCTGGGACATGGAGAGGAGGCAAGCGGCGGCCGGCAGAGGAGGTCCAACCTGGCAGGGCTTCTCGAGGCAGTGCTCGGCGCTGTGCTGGTGGACAAGGGCTTCCTCGTGGCAAAGGACTTCGTGCTCAGGCTCTTTGATGCCGAGATCGCTGGCGCCATTGAGGGGCGGGTCACGGCTGACCACAAGTCCCGGCTTCAGGAGGTCGTCCAGGCACGGCATCAGTTGACTCCCGTCTACAGGACCGCCAGTGAAGAAGGCCCTGACCATGCCAAGGAGTTCACGGTGCAGGTGCTCATCGGTGACGACGTTGTCGGCACCGGCCACGGCAAGAGCAAGCGCAGGGCGGAAGTGGAGGCGGCCAGGCGAGCGCTGGAAAGCCTGGAAGAACAGTAGCCCCGGCACCCGGGGGAATCGTCTCTCGTGAGCCTTTTTGTGCTAAAATAGAAAGTTGCGGTTCAGTCGGGGACCGTCACCAGTCAGCACCTCGCCGGGTACACTCTACCGCCTCGCACGAGGGAAGAATGATGTTGACGAGATGACACTTTGAGAAGGGGTGACCTGTGATTGACGAACTGAAGGTTTTTACCGGCAATACTCATCCTTCCTTGGCTCAAGGCATCTGTGACTACCTGGGAATCCCGCTGGGCAAAGCTGAGGTATTCGAATTCACCAATGGGAATACGTTTGTGCGCATTCTGGAGAATGTGCGTGAGAGGGATGTGTTTGCCATCCAGCCGATCTCGGCACCGGTCAACAAGAGCGTGATGGAGCTTCTGATAATGCTCGACGCCTTGAGGCGGGCTTCGGCGGGGAGAATCACTGCGGTCATCCCCTACTTCGGCTACGGGCGCACCGACAAGAAGGACCAGCCGAGAGTGCCCATAACCGCCCGGCTTCTCGCTGACATGATAACGGTAGCCGGCGCGAATCGCCTGCTCACCGTCGACCTTCACGCCGGGCAGATTCAGGGCTTCTTCACCATCCCGGTGGATGAACTCACGGCACTCTACCTGTTCAGCAAGTACCACGAGGAAAAAGGAGCGGAGAACCTGGTAGTGGTGGCCACCGATATCGGCATCTCCAAGCGGTCGCGCGACCTTGCCCAGAGGCTCAATACCCCGCTGGCGATCATCGAGAAGCGGCGGGTGGGCAACGTTGACCGGGCCGAAACGTTGAACATCATCGGTGACGTGAGGGGCAAGCGCGCCCTGTTGTTCGATGACGAGATCTCTACGGCGGGTTCCCTTGTGTCTGGGGTGACTGCGTTGCAGAAAGGCGGGGCTGTTGAGGTCAGCGCGTGCGCCACCCATCCCGGCTTCTGTGGGCCGGCGCTGGAGAGGATCGCGGCAAGCGCGGTTGGCGAGGTAGTGGTCACCGATACCGTACCTGTTGCTGAGAGCAACGGGCTGGGCAAGATGGTGGTGCTCTCGGTGGCGCCCCTGCTTGGCGAAGCCATCCACCGTATCCACAGCGGCCTGTCGATAGGGGCTATGTTCGAGTGATGTCGTGGAGTTATGCGCAAGAAGGAGAAGCTGGTCGACGTATATCGGGCCTCGGGGGAGCTGGAGGCTCAGGTCATAAAGGGCCTGCTGGAGAGCAATGGCATACCCTGTGTCTTGAAATCGGACGCTGCCTCTTCGGTACATGCCTTCACCGTGGACGGCATGGGTGAGTTCAAGGTCGCAGTCCTGGAAGCGATGGCTGATAGAGCACGACAGATAATTGAAGGTAGATGAATATGGTCAGGTTTTTTGGCGGGCTCATGGATTCCAACGAGAAGCAGTTGAAGCGGCTCGAGCCGGTTGTCGGACGCATCAACGGGCTTGAGCCGCAGTTCGAGGCGCTATCCGACGATGAGCTTCGCGAGAAGACTGATGAGTTTCGGGCTCGCCTGGAGAAGGGTGAGTCCCTCGACGGCATTCTGCCCGAGGCGTTTGCTGCGGTTCGCGAGGCTGCCCGGCGGACCTTGGGTCAACGTCACTTCGATGTCCAGCTCATGGGAGGGATCGTTCTCCATCAGGGCAAGATAGCTGAGATGAAGACCGGCGAAGGCAAGACGCTGGTGGCGACGCTGCCCGTCTACCTGAATGCCCTTGCCGGGCGGGGAACTCACGTCGTTACGGTGAACGACTACCTGGCCAAGCGCGACTGTCTGTGGATGGGGCCGGTATATCATCTCCTCGGCCTCAGCATCGCCAGCATCCAGCATGAAGCGTCCTTCCTCTTCGACCCGGACTATGAGTCCGACGACCGTGCCTGGTCGCACCTCAAGCCCGTTGTGCGCCGCGAGGCCTATGAGGCCGACATCACCTATGGCACCAACAACGAGTTTGGCTTCGATTACCTCAGGGACAACCTGGTGGACAACCTCACCCGCTGCGTGCAGCGCGAGCTGCACTATGCCATTGTCGATGAGGTGGACAGCCTCCTTGTCGATGAGGCGCGTACTCCCCTCATCATCAGCGGACCGGCGACGGAGGCGGCGCAGCGGTACCAGACATTTGCCAGGTTGGTGCCGCACCTGCGCCCGGACGAGGACTACGAGCTCGACGAGAAAGACCGTGTGGTAACCCTCACCGACGAGGGCATCTCCAAGGTAGAGAAGATGCTGGCGAAGGAGGAACTGCTCAAGGCACCTAGCCTGTACGACCCTTCCAACTACCTGCTCACCCATTACCTTGAGAGTGCGCTCAAGGCGCACGTGCTCTTCAAGAGAGACCGGGACTATGTGGTGAAGGACGGGCAGGTGATAATAGTCGATGAGTTCACCGGGCGGATGATGCACGGACGGCGCTATTCGGAGGGTCTTCATCAATCAATCGAAGCGAAGGAGGGGGTTGAGGTCCAGCGGGAGAATGTCACGGTAGCGACAATAACCTTTCAGAACTACTTCCGCCTCTACGAGAAGCTTGCCGGAATGACCGGGACCGCCGTCACTGAGGCTGAGGAGTTCCACAAGATATACGACCTTGAGGTGGTGGTCATCCCCACGCACATGCCGATGGTCCGCGTTGACAGTGCCGACCAGGTGTACCAGAACGAGGACGCCAAATTCCGCGCCGTGGCGCGCGACATCGAAGGGCTTCATGGGGCAGGGCGTCCGGTGCTGGTGGGTACGGTGTCGATCGAAAAATCGGAGAAGCTGAGCGAGCTTCTCAAGCGCAACGGCGTACCGCACCAGGTCCTGAATGCCAAGCAGCATGAGAAGGAGGCGAACATCATCAAGCACGCCGGTGAGCCGGGTGCGGTCACTGTAGCCACCAATATGGCGGGTCGTGGTGTTGACATAATCCTGGGAGGCACCCCCGAGGGCCAGAGTCGAGAGGAGTGGCAGGAGAAACACAGCCAGGTGGTGGGACTGGGTGGGCTCCACGTTGTTGGCACTGAGCGTCACGAGGCAAGGCGCATCGACAATCAGTTGAGGGGACGTTCCGGGCGCCAGGGTGACCCGGGGAGCTCCCGCTTCTATGTGTCGCTTGAGGACGACGTGGTGCGACGCTTCGGCGGCGACCGCGTCAAGGGCATTCTGGAGCGAATACGGTTTGACGAAGACGTCCCTATCGAGCATTCCATGGTGAGCAAGGCCATCGAAAGCGCCCAGACCAAGGTGGAGGGCTACAACTTCGATATCAGGAAGCACCTCGTTGAATATGACGATGTGGTGAACAAGCATCGCGAGGTTATCTACGGCGAGAGGCGGAAGATCCTGGCTGGTGCCGACCTCAAGGGCAACATCCAGACGATGGTTGCCGATGAGCTTCGCGACCTTGTTACCTCCCGTCTGGTTGGCGAACGCTCGGAGGAGTGGGACCTCGAGGGTCTGCTCGCCGAGTTGGGCACCTTCATGCCGTTGTCGCCGGAGTTGAGCGCCAGCGGGTTGTCGCAGATGAGCCGGGGCGAGATCGAAGAGGCTCTCGTCCAGCACGCGAGTACATTGTACGAGGCCAGGGAACAGGAGTTCGGCGAGGACAACATGAGGGTCCTCGAGCGGTTCGTCATGCTGCGCACCATCGACCGCCTGTGGATGGACCATCTCACGGTCATGGACGAGATGCGACGTGGCATCGGGCTGGAGGC
>Ga0180434_10002097_pt1 | contig 27357 bp, 30 predicted proteins | sample SS_ome_7_FD_132453 | JGI IMG/M metagenome (GOLD analysis project Ga0180434, IMG submission 132453) | Hypersaline lake sediment archaeal communities from the Salton Sea, California, USA - SS_1_D_2 metaG | ecosystem: Environmental > Aquatic > Non-marine Saline and Alkaline > Hypersaline >... | reverse complement strand
TGATGTTCTTCCATAAATTAATTTACTCATGCACATAGTATATAAAAACATGCTGCCTTTGCAACCAAATAATGTATTTTATTTAATCATATGGTCGCTTTCATCTCGGCTTTAAAAAACCGAAGATTCCCGCTCCCAATTCCTAATTGGGCAAATTCTAGCTGTCTTTTAATTAAAGTCAACCTTGGATTTGGATCAAGTATAAATAATCAAACGTTCTTAGATCGAGTTCGCATTATTTAAAAAACTTCAAAACAAGAACCCTCTTGAGCGAAAATGATAAAAATACATATTTTGGCACATAAAGACTTTATTATTACTCAAAAGGAGCATACCCCTTAAAAAATATATACCCATCGGTATAGATATAATTGCGCGGCAATAGCCCTTCTTGCACCGCCCTTTTGTATATTTTTTTAGAATCCCCATCACCTCCAGACAAATATATAAATCCTTTTATATGCTGATTAAACCTCGGTGAAATTTTGAGCCACCAAACACCTAAAACATCTTGAAACCCTTCTTCTACCGCTTTGAGTATATCTGCAACTATATACCTTTTTTCAAAAGGGATTAATGGTAAATATACGGCAACAATCGAAGACGCATCCTCTGGCACATTGCCTTCATTATCATAATAATTAGCTCCAGGCTCAATGGTATATGCAACTTTAAAGGCCTCCACATGTTGCAATCGAGAATCAGTCTTTAAAAGATGCAAAAACCTACGTGTAAATATAGGCAAATACTCAGGCTTTATCTGAAAATGCAATTTAAACCTATGGGCCCACCCCTTTATAACTTCTTGTTGCATAAGCTGAGCTTTATTTGCATTTTTTTTATAAAATGTATTCAATCGCTTATTATTAAGCTTAAATGGACCAGTATGAGGACGTACACCTTTATCAACATCTATAAATGCAACACTGCGTGCTATGTCATCCAATTTTTCATCTCCCCATATCCTATAATATGCCGTCCAATCCTGCACATATAATGCATCAAAAAACTGAGACTCTTTTTTTTTCAGTTTTGGCTTTTTTACATACTTACTTCTACGATCAAACTGCATCCAATCATAATTTGGCGCTTTTCCCCCCCATGCAATAACCTTGAAATCTTTAGGCGGTGTTATATTATCAAGTTCCTTGTGAAGTATCTCATTAACAGTTTTTATTCTCTCTTTTTCTTTTTCTACTCTTATCTTTTTATTGATATGAGCTAATGTCTCTTTAGCCTGTATTATTTCATCTTGAACATTTTTGTAGGCATTCAGACTATCACCTTGTCTAGCATGAGATGCTTCTATTTGTTTGAGAATATTTTCTTTAAGCGTATATGTTTTTTCAACCTTAGGATATTGCTCACACAAAATCATAAGAAGCCTGGAATACCTACCCTTATCTTCGACACCCAATTTTTCTTTTTCTTTTTTTGCCTCTAACTTTTTATATACCTTCAAAAACTTTTGATATACATCAATAATAACATCACCTTTATTATACAATGCTTGGAAATGCAGTATCTCATCCTCATGCTTCAACCAAGACTGAAATAAAGCTTTTTTCTGCCTCTCTTTTTCTCTCAACATATCTTTTAGGCGACTTACATCCTTCAGATACTCATCGATACGAGCACATATAGAACAATTGCAAAAAAGAAATATACCAACCAACAGAAATAGCATTTTTTTTGTAGGCATAACTCAACCCTTACAGAAAAATTTTTCAGGAAGCAATATCCACTTGCTCAAATGACACTTCTTCCACCTCAGCCTCCTCAGGGGTCAAAGCCCGGACCAACCTGCGTTTTTCATCCTTCAGCCTTATTATCATTTTTGTGAAATATAAAATTAATCCCTTGATAAAGTCTATATCCTTACCAAAAACCATCTTTTCTTCTGCCATCATAGCAGAAGTATCCTTGAGGCTTTTAACAATAAGAGCAACTCTTTTTATTTTAGCACTTAAAAGATCGACAATTTTTTGCTGCACCTCTTTTTTATACTCAGGAAAAGCCCGTATTGCAATAACTGCCTTTAAAAGTTCTTTAATTGTAGAAACCTTATTCTTATTCATATTTGCCTCTACAACATCAAGAAAAGTCTCTTGTGCCCCACGACCAATCATCACAGAGGTAAAACATATTGCAAAACAAATTACACCTATTCGCTTCATATCAACCCTTTTTTATAATACAAAAAAATTATCTAACGAGGTTGCCGCGCAACATTTGACACTTGTATGATCACCTGATTTAAATCTCGCTCAGCCTTTCTCAATTGCGCAATTTTTGCATAAAAACTCAATATCAAATTTTTAATATCATTCAAAACAGGAAACCGCGGCCCCTCTTCCTGAGACAATATATTAACGGTATTTTTAAGCGACTTGATAATGAGATTTATCTTATTAATCTTATCTCGCAAAAAAAACAATAGCTTGGTATGCACATGCTTTTTATGATGAGGACTCCTTCTAACTTCCACAACAGCTTTTACCAAATCCTTAAACATTGGCTTATCACTTGCTTCCACTAAATCTATATACCTACTTTTCACAACTTGTTGTGCATATATGCAACACGAACCTGAAATTACACATAATACACACAAAATACCTATTACACTTTTTACTCGCATGGCTACCCCCTTTACCTATTTTCAATCTCTCTCCAACTTTATCATATCTATTTCTTAGACAAAAAAGCAATGATTAATTCTATTTGAATTTAAATGGGGCCACTATAAAGAAAAACCCTTTACTTTTTATTTTACAACTTTCTAAGCTAATAATAGAAAATAAAAAGCCAATAACAAAAAGGGGAGTGATGTCATTTAATGTTTCAAAATCATCAGGGTTCCACGAACCATTTAAAATAGAAAAAATAAAAAAATCACTCATTAAATCAGGCGCATCTGAACAATTAATCCAAGAACTAGCAGACCAGATACAACAGCTCAAAAAAGTAAAAAGCACCAAAGAAATATCGACATTCATCTTGGACTACCTACAAAAAAAAGACCCGGGAACCGCTGCCCGATACAACCTTAAATACGCACTCATGGAACTGGGACCCGCAGGATACTCATTTGAAAAATATATTGCAGAACTATTTAAATACCAAGGATACGAGACACAAGTAAATCAAGTTATTAATGGCAAATGTATAGACCATGAAGTAGATTTTGTTGCAGACAACAAAAAGGAAATTCTTTTTGTTGAATGTAAATTCCATAACCGCAGAGGCGTAAAATCGGACGTTAAGGTCGCATTATACATAAAAGCACGACTTGAGGATATAAAAGAGGAATACAAAAAAAGCGATGAACGACGAGAACCTAAGGCTTTAATCGTCACAAATACGAAATTTACCAGCAAAACAATAAGATATGGAAAGTGTGCCGGCATTCAAATGCTTGACTGGTCTTACCCAAAAGATGCATCACTTGCAATCCTCATAAAAAAACTGGGCTTATACCCTATAACAACCTTAACCTGTTTGAATAGAAAACAAAAAAGATCCTTTATTCAACATGGATTTGTACTCTGCCGCCAGGCAAAAGACAATATAGCTCTATTAAAAGAATTAGGGATCTCTGAGCATCAAATTAAAGCAATTTTAAAAGAATCTAGTTCATTGTGCCCCAAAAAGAAAGAGCGCTAATCTTGCAAGATTAGCGCTCTTGTTTTTTAACTAACTGGCACTATCTCTTCTTACTTCATCCACGGGAAAACTTTGAATCTTCGAGTCGGCCCAATACGCATCTCAGTCTTTTTCACTTCTTCTGCTTCTGCCTCTTCAGGCTCCGCCTCAAGAATTTCTTCTCTGATGAAGACTCCTCTTCCTTTAATGTCTTCTTTTTCTCCTGATAGTATTTTTGTTATCTCACCATTCAAAACGAAATATTCTGCTTCTCGAGGAGTAAATGGATAATCATCTTTGATTTTTATCTCAACACGTGTCCCTGAAGCTAAATCATCCTTTTTAACACCTTCACCTACTATACATCGAACTAGAAAAGGAAAACCTTTATGCTTCACACGCACTATAATGATATCATCACGATTACTCCCGCGTGCCAACTTAAAAACAGTAACAACCCCTAAGCATTTTTCACCTTTTTTAAAATTTGGTCGCTTATCTTCAGGTAGAATCCTTACTATTTTATAACCCAGATTAGGAACCTCAGCTACAACAGCAAATAGACCATCTTCATAAGAACGCCCAATTAAACGAGACCTCATTTTCTCAGGAACAAAAACTCTCCGATTACCCCTCAAAAAAACTGAAAACTTATGGCTAGGACGAAGAGAGCGACGAACAATCCCTTTACTCCTCCTCCGACGAGCAGTCCTCTGCCTCAGTTTAAATACAGCAAACATCCCCCATTTTCCCCCCTTATATAGTCCTGAATCGTCCGAATTAGATCCCAGAAAGCGCGCTAAATATTCTCCTGGTTCTAACCCTTGCTCTTGCCCCTTTTGCATGCTAAACACCTGAGTATTTCCTACAAACAAGATAACAGCCAATACCAGTAAACCAACTTTTTTTATATTCATTTTTCATCCTCCATTAAAAATGGTTAAAAAATAATTACTCTACACCTTCAATAACAATATAGCAAATATTGCAAATAGAAATCAATCTTTTGTTTTTTTTTTTTGATTATGCCGCCCGGAGAAGGTTTTTGGCGAAAAAACAATCTTTTTTCTGAAATATCAAATTAAAACGCTCGTAGAAAAAGTAAATTCATTGTGCGAGTGTCTATAAAATAAAGAGCGCTTTTGCAAACCAGCACCCTTGTTCTTTTTGTTAAATAGGTATTATCACTTTTTACTTCATCCATGGGAAGACTTTGATTTTTTTACAAGTCGGCCTAATGCGCACCTCAGCTTTCTTAACTTCTTCTACTTCTGCCTCTTCAGGATCTCCCTCAAGAATTTCTTCTTTGACAAATGTCGTTCTTTCTTTTAATAAGTCATATTCTTCCAAAACTTTTTCTATATTAGCCCTTCCACCACGTCTTATTCTTACCAAAACAGGCATTTTGGGCTTTAAATCGACATTCTTAATATCGCCTACGGGGAATCCTACTATATAATATGAATAACCCCCTAATTGAACAAGAACAACAACAGCTTTTTCATAAATTTTCGATTTATAAGGAGTAAGTATTGCTTTATACACACAACCGTGCAATAATTGTTGCTTTTTCGGTATTACGTGTATATGACCATTAATAAGAAATCTTGAATTAAAATTACCAGGACCCCATTCTCCTTTCACAACAAGCCATGAACCCCGGGTTACTTGCTGGCTTAATTTCTTTTTTTTAAAAAGGTAATGTTTAGGCACTAAAAAACCATCTTCATATTGATTCACCCTAACCCTTATAAGACCTTTATCAGGAAATACCTCTTGGACAAACGCGATACTTTGCTTCAACTCTTTTATCTTTGGCTTTTTCCGACACGCACAAAACACACCTGTATTCACCATAAATACCAATATCAGTAAGCTAATTTTTTTTATGTTCATTGCACATCCTCCATTAAAAATTATCAATAAAACAAGATATCTACACCTTCAATAACAATGTAGCAAATATTGCAAATAGAAATCAATACTTTGTTTTTTTTGAAATACCCTACCTGGAGAGTTTTGTCAAAACAAAAAGAGTTCTTTTATAAAGATTCTAGCGGCTTTTTGCCGACACTTCCTCTTAATCATTAAATACAGCAAAAACAGTTCCTATTGACTTTTCACTCGGATAAAACCATACATATACACGAGAGCCCACTTTTATTTTTTTCTTTTTTTCAACTTCTGTAGGTGAAATATCAAGCATAATATCTTTTTTATCCTTTCTGGATAATGTAAGATTATTTCCATCCTTCTTCATCACCGCACCCATAAGAAGTACATCCATTATCCAGCCCTTTGATGGATATTTCGGAAAAATTTTTATCCTAACTTTGTCTCCAATGGCAATTCTTGAAGGATCTACCTTTCCTGCGTGAAGAACCTTACATGAAATTAGCTTCCCTTGATCTAATACCTGAAATTCCTCCCCAGATTTTGTTTGCACAATCCCAGTTGTAGTAGAGGGACCTACTTTACCTTTTGTTGAAAATACATTTTTCCCAAATTCTGGAAACAAACTCTCATTAACAATTTTTTGGAAAATTGCCTCTGTCTCCGTGCCACCAGTCGCTTCAAACAATGTCTGTGCCTTTCGATCAGGAGTGGTCCTTTTTAAACCCCTCTGAATAAATTCAAAGGCTTTATTCATGCGTAAAGAAGAAGTTTTTCCCTTCACCATCTTTACCCAGGTTCCATCATGTTTTTTTGCAACGGACATTTTAACGCTACTTTTAAATACATGATCGAAAATTGAATAAAAACTAGCAAGCCGACCACCTTGATTACCCTTAACGCTAACAATATCTTCTATTAAAAACATTTTTGGAGGAAGATTTTCATCATCAGGAAGAAACTCATATTTAAACATAAGATTCTTCATAATTATCTTTTTTAAAAAATGATGAGCAGCACCAGCAATCATTGAAATAATCTCTGGCATCTTACCGGATATTTCTATAGGAATATTGATAATACTTGGATATAATAAAATAGCCTTTTTATTATGTATTTTTATTGGAGAAACATCTTCAAACTTTATACCCTTAATAAATTTGAGAGGCGGAAGCATTTCTTGTCTTATGATTTTTTTCCCTGTTTTTTTCTTAATTGACACAACTTGTACTTTTCTCATCATCTTCTCAAGCTCTTCAAGTTTTTCTTCTTCTTTACTTTCCTTTGCATCTTTTTTTAATTCTTTTGCTTCTTTTCTAGCCAACTTAAATCTGTTCCGCAGCTCATGCCTCACTAGATAAGCATTTGTTATAATTTCCACATCCTTATCAACTTGCACGGCACTCCAAAATGTGTCTATCCCAGGAAACCGAATAGAAGGGAAGTTTACTAATTTATTCCCGTACACACTCTTAAATATTTTTTCAAACGACCTCTTAGTCCATCCCATCTTTGCAACGTCCCTTACATCGGCAAAAACATATTGTAACCCGTTAAAAAAAACTTTAAAATTTGTAGAAAAACCTCTACTTGGCCTATCAGGCAAAGTTCCTACCGCTATAGGAAACTTCAAATCTCTTTTTTTTAATATCAGCTTATTTCCGCTAATTACCCCCTTAGCATGCATCATAATAGCATTCCAACCACCCGCATAACAAGACGAAACAAACAAAAAGAGACATTTTTTTACGTTATCTATAAAAGAGCTATATTGCTTAAAACTGAGTCCAGCCATTTTAGATAATTTCTTATATTTATAATCATAATACCCATGCCCTTCCAAATAAAGAAACTTTCTATTAGGAATCATATCTAAAAAAACCCTAAGCACCTGCTCATCAACAGGATCTTGATCTTTCATTTTAAAATGATCAGCAGCTTTTTGCCAACCTATGTTATATTCTATCTTATATGCAATGCTATTGGGCTTAGCAAATGTGATCTTATGAAAAGCATCTTTTTTTACAAGAAAAGCAAACCTCGCATTCTCTTGACTATTCGCTATTTTATTTAAAATATAACCACCTTTTTTTAGTTTATCTATACAGCTCTTTATAAGAGGCAATTCATTCATAAAAAATTCAATAGCTACACTTCTATGCAACAACTTTTTATCTTTTGTTCTTTCATATTCTTTTTGCAGCTCTCCTAAGCGTTGTTTACGTTTTACCTCTATTGTATCTATATCTTTAAGCACAACCCCTAATACATAAGCAAATGAGGGACTTGTTATGATAACTTCAACATCATTTTTTATTGCATGTAATACAGATTTAAAAATAACATCAAGACCTTGCCTCCCATAGTGTTTACCTAACACAAAAGATTTACTCATTGAAGAATCTTCTAGAAACATACAACAGTTAACAATTTTTGACTCTGAAAAAACCCCATAAGAAAATGAAAAACAAAAACAAAAAATAAGCCCAATATATTTTTTTATATTCATTACACACTCCTTTAATACATATCTTTTATTTTAGAATAAAATATACAAAAAGAAGTTTGCAATAGTATTAAACCTCTTACTTCATCCATGGAAAAACTTTAAATGATTTTGGCCCAATACGCATCTCTGTCTTTTTTACTTCTTCTGCTTCTCTTTCCTCAGGCTCTATCCCAAGAATATCTTCTTTGACAAATGTTGTTCTCTCTTCTTCTAAGCCATCTTTTTCTTCCGGTAATATCTCTATTATTTCACCGATTATCTCATAAGGCTGCCCTACACTTATTATCTTTACTCTAACAAATGTTTTATTTGGAATTATCTTGTTAAAGCTATGACTAACAGCAAAGTTATCAGGACAATTAATAGGAACATCAACATTATCTAACTTAAAAGCAACGATAGCTCTAAACCCCTTACCTCCTGCCTTTCTCTCCTCGTACCCGCACTTAGAGCAAACTAATGCTCGCAATATGTCTCCTTTTTTAAAGTTTAATTTTAGTCTTTTTTTTATTCTCCACTCACTTCTCTTTCTACGCCCCCGTGTACAACTTATCTTTTCCACTAAAACCCAAGCCCCCTCAGTCAATCGAGAAAATGCTCCCTTTTTGCCATATACCTCTATATCTTCTATATAGTGAAAAACATCTCGGCCACCTAGTAATCTTATGTAAACGCGAAAAGGTCTCACCTTTTTAACAAATCCAACTCTAATCATTTCTACTTTTTTTGGATATTTAGCTGGCTTTGACTTTTTCATCGAAAATAAACATATATTTCCTGCAAATAAAATCGTTGTCAATGTAATTAAGCTAACTTTTTTTATGTTCATTTTTCATCCCCCTTAAAAATTATTAATAAAAACAATACGCTATATCTCTAACAACAACATAACAAATATTACACATAGAAAACAAGGGATTGGTTTTTTTTAACAGAAAAACTTTGGAAACAAAAAAACAAGAAAATAGCCCGGCAAATGCCGGGCTATAGCTATATCAATCAAATTATTTTTAGCTTAAATTGAGCCACCACCCATTGATCCGCCACCAACCATGGCTAGAAGTGCACTAATGCCAACCACAGCAACACAAACTGGCACTGCAGCAATTACCATTCCCAATGTTGACGCTCCCAAGATACCACCAACAGTATAACAAGCTCCATCGAAACCTTTTTCCATGCCTCTTCTAACCGGCTTACAAGTTGTTCTGAGCGGCCATGTAACCGTTCTCACGCCCCAATTTACCACACCTGCACCTTGTGCACATGCTCCGGGCTGATTTAACAAGGCATTATATTTTTCGTCTATCATTTCTTGGGTTAAATTATTGTTATCATTTGCTGCTCTTTCAGACGCTAATCGGAGCAGAACCCACTGGCTCTTCCTATTTAGTTTTTCATCATTAGCAAGCGTCCTTGCTTCAAAATATCTTTCAGCATCTCTCATACTTCCATACTTAACAGCTGCATACAACTCGTCAGCCAACGCATTGTATTCAGTCTCACTTAACTGATGATTTGGCAATCTATCATTTTTAGAAACCGTATAATTAAATCTTTCTAGCAATGCTTCATCTTTCGATACATTTGCATCAGACTCTTTTGCCAAAATACCAAAACAAGAAAGCAGTATTATCGGAAAAAATAACTTTTTATAATTCATAGATACTCCTTAGATCATTGTAATGTTTTATTAGAAATTAACTCATCGGATTTTAACTTTAAATCCGCCTAAAGCGTACCATAAAACAACAACAAGTAAAGAGCCTTTTATGCTTTATTAAAGGGAAAACCTTCTAAAACGAACCACCTAACTTAAGCCAGACGCCCCACATTTTCAGCGCACTGTTTTTTTGTGGAATTTCATAAAATGCACCTACACCAACAAAGGCATCAACGCGCTGCCCTTTATGTTCAAATCCACCTGCAAGATGTGCTTTATGATTAAGAGCTCCTGGTGCTTCTGCAGAATGAACATCCAAATCAGCCGCTCCCACACAACAAAACTTAGGATTCTGATTTTCTGGCAACAATTCATCGGGAGTCGCTTTCTGTTGACAAATCGTACTCAAACATGCAGATCGCGCCTTGGTATCCCCCGGTAAAATAGGTCCCGCAATACCAAAATTGCAGTCAAACTTATGTAAACACTCAATTCGCTCTGATCCATGCCCCCAAATACTATACCCAGCTTCAAGTTCAAAAGATTCAGACTTTACTCTAAATCCAATGGCAAAATCTACAACATTATATGGCCGCACCTTCACCCGTTGTGTAAATATATTTACGGCAGGCTCATACTGTCCCGGCATTGCACCCGGCCGGGTCAAAAGCAAGTACCTACTCCACGGCTTACACTTTAAATCAAATGTACGGTAATGCCAGTTTCTAATGAGAAATACTCCCTCAAGATTTAAGTAGAAGCAAACATCAAATCTTTCATTATCTCGGTTGAGCCCAAACTGAAAATTGACACCCGTTCCGAACGCAAGGTGCCCATTGTATCCAGCAACTGGCTCAAACATATATTTTCCCTCATCCTCTTGGCCTGAAGGAATCAAAAGCGTAGAATAAGAAACAACTTGATTTGGGCCATCATCTAAAAAGGCGCCTCCTAATTGAATATAAATAGGAGCAACATTTAATCTCGACATGCGACCATTTATTTTTCCAAACCGCCAACAACTTTGATTAAATGCAGAAACAATATCTTTTGGACAAACATCGGCCACATTTTGCACCCCCCATTGCGTGAGATTCATATTGTTTTCTATGACAACAATAGGAACAGCTATATTGAGCCAAAAACGTTTCAAAAAATCATACTCTGCAAATCGCTTGAGATCCTGGCTGTACATGACAGTAAAACCTAATTGCTTCTGCTGTGGATTTACCCCCATCGTCCCTCTAAAATCAGACGGCAATCCAAGCCATTCAGCCCTCACATCTCGACACATATAATCGTGATTACTGTCACCAAATACATTTAAACTATTTTTAAAATTGTATAAAAAATATTGAATAGTATCAGGCTCACACATGGACATTTGATATGCTGCAATAACCTGAAAACTCCCCTGCATTGACCCTTTTTTGCTGTGAATGAAGTCGTGCCAAATAGATAACTCCATATCCAAATTTTGACTTATCGGCCGCGTCATCATATAAGATCTACCAGAAAAGCAGTTACCCTCCTCGCATATCGGATTACACTCGTACAGATAGGTGCAAGAACATGAATTTGTAAATATTACTTTTGGAAAAAAAAGAAAAACAAGCAAAATAAGATAAAATTTCTTCATTATAAATTTCCTTCTTTTTGTTCAACTAATCGATATAATCTTATGTCAGGATGAACAGAAAGACAAGTTATTTAAAAGAAATTTTATAGTCTACTTGTTTTATTTGCTTCATTAGCAACTGCAAAAAGAGAAAATTAATAGAAAAAATTTAATTCGTTAAAAACTTTCTTCGTTGTTGTTTTCCTGAACTATATAATACGAGAAGCCTTATTTGCAATAACCTATTTTTCTCTCGCATCTTTCGCTTTTCTTGTTCCAGTTTTTCATTTAATTTTTCAAGCTCGCGGTTTTTTGCCTGTAAATGCGTCACCTTATTTGTAAGGCTTTCTGGCTTTTCAGCTTCGCCATCTATAGACAACATGCCATTCTTTCAAAAGATCGTCGCAGATGAATAGTATGAAACTGAAGTTAATAAGCAAAAAATAGATAATGCAATAATTTTTTTCATAGTATATCCCAAATGTTATAGAACTATTTTGTTCAAATTAATGGGTGAGCACGTAATATAACCAATAACCCGCAAAAAAAGTTCCTCCAGCAATAATCGACCCATAATAACACAAATCACATGGACACGAAAATGAATCAACAGTCTCTTGTTTCTGTGCAACCCTACGCTCTTCAACTCTTTCATTATGCTTTTTAAACAGGTAATCAGTCATCATTTTTTGATCTTGAGACTCTTTTACTCTTTTTTTAAGCGTTTTTTGATCCATCTGAAAATCCATTCCACTTGCAGGACCAGCAATTGACAAAAGAATACAAAGACCTACTAAAATATTTACTTGTTTCATATGTTTGCCCTCTAGTATATCTCCACTTATTACCCAAATAAATAACTTATTATTCCTACTGCTTCCCATCCACAATACAAGCATCCCAACAAAGCACAGGGACACGCCACACTTGCGGCACAAGCAAGCAACTTTTTATCACCCTCTAGTTGTCTTATTTTATTGTTTTTTTCGGCTAGAATCTCTTGGTTTACGTCCCCTGATATCTGTAAAGCTAACTGTAATTTTCTATTTTTTTCTTTAATACGTTTAGACGTTGCAAGCAATTCATTAAACTCAGTATCACTCTCATACTCACTATCAGATTCATCTTCTCCAGAATCTTCTTTCAACAAAGAGGGATTCACTATTTCCTCATTTGACATTATAGTAAGAAGACTTTCATTCTTTTTCTCTGTCTTTATCTCGTCAAACTTTACATCCATGCTACATACAACACATGGACTTAAAGCTATAAAAACAGATAGTATAATTAGTAACTTTTTCATATTCACCCCTAAATTCTTTACATCTTAACACTAATAACCATCCAAGCAAATCTTTATCCTATTAAACTGGTGGCACAGGCCTAACATTAAAGTCTAAATCATTTGAAAAAAGGCCAAGCATCCACAGCCCACCGCCAATTACGGTTCCAACAATACACGTTCCACCCAGAAAACAACCCAAGCAAGAGGTCATCAAAACTCTATCGCATCTTGATTTAAATACCTCATATTGAAGTTCGTTCTCATCCACTGTAGGAACAACTCTAGCATTGATCCTCTGCCTCAGTTGCTGTTGATTCATGGCCTGCATACATGTACCATTCACCAGCAAAAAACCAAGAGCTATATACAATATTTTTTTCATCTCGTTCACCTCAATTTAAAAAGAGTTGGTTTCCGCATCAACACATGCACTGATAACCGCAATAGTAACCCCACATAAAAAGCCCTGTACTAAGCATACCATACGTAATAAGCTTCAATGGAAGCTTGCAACACATAGAAAGGCATGATTCACCCGGTTCTTTAATTTCTTCGTCTTCAAATTCTTGTGGTTCAAACATCTGCCTGACTTCTCTTGCCTCTCTTTCCGTCTGTAACCCAAACTCCAAATCTCTATTTTTTTGCTCCACTTTTTTTAGCAATGATTCGACTTGAAACTTTTCAAGTTCTATATCGCTCATTTTATCTTCAATGTTTTTAAACTTTTTCTCATATCTATTGGATTGTTTTTTCCAAAAGTTAATTTTTTCCTGCTCAGACTCAAGCGCCCTCATAAGCCGCACCTCTCTTGGAGAAACAATCTCTTGCTCCTTTTTTTCTTGCTCTTGCACTAACTCCATACCATGAGTAAAACAGGAGCTTGCAAGCAAGATCATAAATATAAAATAAAGTAATTTATTTTTCATGTTGAATACCTCTCTTTGTTTATAATAACAAAGATCCTACCTAAAAAGGCAGGATCTTCACTACTATATAAAAGCTTTAATCTTCTTCACTTTAAAATTTTACAACTATTTGTCAAGATGCGCAAGAGCCTATTTTTTAGACTGCTTTTTACGCTCATGGGACTTCAAATAGCGCTTTCTGAGCCTGATATGATGAGGGGTTACCTCAATAAGCTCATCGGGACGTATCCACTCCATACAAACTTCCAAATCCATAATACGTGGTGGAGCAAGTTTTACCGAGTCATCAGACCCCGAGGCACGCATATTTGTCAATTTTTTACCTTTTGACGGATTTACATCCATATCATTCTCTCGACTGCTTTCCCCAACAATCATTCCTTCATAAATCTTGTCACCAGGCTTTACAAACAACACTCCCCTTGACTGCAGATTGTCTAGAGCAAAGGCTGTAGCCTCTCCATTCTCCATAGAAACGATTGCACCCTTGATACGAGTAGGAATATCACCCTTGTATGGCTGGTATCCGTGAAAACTGTATCCAGCAATACCGGTTCCGCGCGTATCGGTTAAAAACTGGTTTCTAAATCCAAGCAAACCTCGAGAAGGAATCTCAAACTCAAGTCTGATACGGCCATTTCCGTAATTAACCATATTTTTCATTAACGCTTTTCTTTTTCCAAGATTTTCCATAACAACACCTTGGTGATTGCCATCAATATCAAGAACTAAATATTCTATCGGCTCATGCTTCTTTCCATCAATCTGCTTATAAATAACCTCAGGAGCAGAAACTTGCAGCTCAAACCCTTCTCTTCGCATATTTTCTACCAACACACCAATGTGCATCTGTCCCCTACCAGAAACTTTAAATACTTCAGCCCTTTCAGTAGGTTCAACACGCAAAGCAACATTTGTTTTTAATTCTTTTTCTAGTCGTTCTTTGATTTGCCGAGAAGTAAGAAGCTTACCATCTTTACCATTAAATGGTGAGTCATTTACAGAAATATACACTGTTAACGTTGGCTCATCAATCTTTACATACTCATGAGGCAATGGATTACCAACATTACACAATGTCGTCCCTATTGAAACGGGCTCATTAAATCCTGTAACAGCTATAATGTCACCATAACTTGCCTCTTGAACCTCGATCCTTCTAAGGCCAATAAATTTATATATTTTTGTTATCTTTGAAGGACTGTTTACACAGTCGTCCTTACAACAAACAAACTGTTGCCCAACCGTAATAGTACCACTAAACACTCGCCCAATCGCAATTGGCCCTAAAAACTCTGAATAATCCAAACTGGTAACAAGCATTTGTAAATCATCTTTTTTTGGCTTTGGAGCTGGTATAGTATTGATGATAGCCTCAAACAATGGTTGCATGGTATCAGATTTTTTTTCTGGATCTGTTGTTGCAAAACCAAGCTTTGAAGAACCATATAAAATAGGAAAATCCAATTGTGATTCATCCGTTGCTAAATCCAAAAAGAGATCTTGGATATCGCTTTCTGTTTGTTCAATTGTCGCATCTTTACGATCAATCTTATTTATCATAACAATCGGCTTCAGGTTCAACTGTAAAGCCTTAGAAAGTACAAATCGGGTCCCAGGCAAGACACCTTCCGCAGCATCTACCAAAAGAAGGAAACCTTCTACCATCTGCAGCGTACGCTCAACTTCACCACCAAAATCGGTGTGACCAGGAGTATCAACTATGTTAATGTTATACTCATTTAATCTTATTCCAGTGTTTTTAGCTAAAATAGTAATCCCACGCTCTTTTTCAAGATCGTTAGAGTCCATAACACGGTCCGACTGATCATCTACCTCCAAGGTCCCTGATTGCTGTAATAATTGATCAACAAGCGTTGTTTTACCGTGGTCAACGTGAGCAATAATAGCTAAATTCCTAATATTCTCTCTATTACCTTCCATTTTATCCTCCAGCCCCCATTTTTGGTCGCATTTTCTATCATTCAATTTATCTAACCCTAATTTCATACAATTATTCTCATTGTAACATAAGTGGCAAAAATGTCCAGAAAAATTTCTAAAAAAAGAAGCCACGCCTACATATACATAGGCGTGGTTCAACAATTTCTAAATAAACAAGCTTAAGATCTATGCATTTGATGCTGTATAAGGCAATAACGCCATTGTACGAGCTTTTCTAATCTCTCTAGCAAGCTTTCTTTGATGCAAACAACAGTTTCCAGAGATTCTTGATGGTAAAATTTTACCTCTTTCTGTCAAAAAACCACGAAGAAATGTTGCATTCTTATAGTCTATATTAGCGGCCTGTTCAGCACTTCCACAAAAACGGCAATGTTTTGCCGCTCTAAAAGAACCTCTACGAAACTTCTTCTTGAGCAAGCGCATACTAATTTTTAATTTTATTTTCTTATTTTTTGACATAATTAGACCTCCTGTTTTTCGCTATCATCTGCTGCTGTATCAGCCTCTTTGTTAACAGAACTTTCAACACCTTGAGCTTTGGTCTCTTCATCTTTCTTTTCAACTACAGGCTCTTTCTTAGGCTCTACCTTTTCAACTTCAAGCTCAACAACCTCTACTTTTTCAACAACAACTGCCTCCTCTTTCTTAGGAGCAGAAGCAGCCCTTGATCTTGGCTTCATTTCCTTATCGTCAAGGAAAGCAATAGGTTTTTTTGGTGTATCTTCTAATGACGGTGGCCGTTTGTATTCAAGTGGTTGATCAGGATCAAGTCTTGTACTCATATTTCTCATGACAATAGCATTAAACTTCACATAGAACATCTTATTAATGTCTTTCAAGACACTCTTGTCTTCTATATTAAAACGCATGAGAAAATAAACACCATATTCATTGTTTCTTACAGGATATGCCAAACGGTATTTGCCCCATCTATCAAATTCAACAATTGAGCCCTTGGCTTTATCGATAAGTTTGTCTATCTGTTTTTCCAGAGTAGACTCTTCGTCCTTTGTAATTTCAGGACTAGCTAGAATTAACATTTCATAACGAAACATAGATATATAACTCCTTAGATTAAACTAATTGGAAGTGTTACAACAAAAACACTATAAAGCACATAAATTTGATTAGGAGACCAAATCACTGCTTTATTTAGTAAAAAAGCGCGAACTTCCGCACCCTTATATAAAAATAATACCAGAAAAGCCGTAAATTTCCAACTTTTCTGGTATTAAATTTTCTTTATCAGATCAAATTATGCAAGTTTTTGAATTCTGCTAATAACTCTTCCTATAATTCTGAAATGATCTTTTCCTCTAATCAATGCTACAGGAGGTTGTTTGTGGTTAACAGACTCTAGAACAATAAAATCTTCTGTGTAAGTTACCTGCATGATGTCCTTAACTGGTGTTTCATTGCCATATTCAACAGCTGCAATATCGCCAGACCTTGTCCATACTTCTGGTGAAACTATCAAGTAATCTCCTTTTACAAATGTAGGCGCCATAGCATTGCTTCCTACACAAAGAGAAAACATTGATGAATCAGTTGTATTTAAAACTGGAATAAACACATCTTTAAAACCTGTTGTGATTTGCATAAGCTGATTATTGTAAGGTGAAGGATTTGATGGTATTTCACCTACTACAGGAACCACCTGAACCTTTAACTCTACATCTGCTTTTTCTGGCATGCTTACATTGCTGTCAATATTATCTGTACGCTGACGCCTTTGAGCAAATAAATCTATAGGGCTAACCTCAAAAGCATTTGCTAGCTTCCTAAGACAATCTTCATTCCAACGTCTCGTCCCATTTTTTATATGAGTCAAATAACTCTCAGACATTCCGGTTTTTTCTGCTAATACTTTTGTTGTCCACCCTTTTTCTCTGAGAAGCTCTTTAACTCTCAACTCTGTTGATGTTGAAGCCATAAATTTACTCCTATTTAAGTTTTTTGAATTATGTAGTATGATAAAAACAACTGCCTTTATTCTAATTGTACTCGAATATTTCAGTATGTCAACCAGAAAATATCGAAAATGGTTAAGAAAGTGAAAAATATAGTTTTCAGAAAGAATTTTTATGAAAAAACCGCATGGACAAATAATTCTGTTGTTTGCGGAATAGATGAAGTTGGAAGAGGCTGCCTAGCAGGCCCTTTAGTAACTGCAGCAGTGATATTGCCGCCCAACAAGCACCACCACCTCCTTAAGGACTCGAAAGCACTGAACCAAAAGGAACTTTTACAAGCATACCGCTGGATAATACAAACTTGTAAATGTTCTATAGGAATTGCTAGCAACAGAGAAATCGATAAATTTAACATTTGGCAATCTACACTAATAGCAATGAAACGAGCACTCTTGAATCTTCTTGCACATTCTGACACAACACCTTCTGCCATTTTGGTTGACGCTATGCCTTTACAGCTTTCTCAAACGGCTTATACAGCAATTCCGGTACATAGTTTTGAAAAAGGCGAATCCAAATCTACTTCTATTGCAGCAGCATCAATCGTTGCAAAGGTTTCAAGAGACAGAATGATGAGTAAGTTAGACTCTGTGTTCCCAGGGTACCAATTTAGGCACCACAAGGGGTATGGAACAAAAAAGCACAAAGATGCCATAACCAACAACAAGCATACCATTATACACAGAATTAGTTTTCTAAATAACTGTATAGGCGGAGATTATGAGTACAAAAAACAACTCTCACTTTGCTGAAGTAATAGATAGCTCCCTACAGGAGTGGAAAGCACAATGCTGGACATGGGACACATTTCCCTCATTTGGATCAATTGTAACATTACAATCTGGACTCAAAACTATTTTTGGTATCGTTCACCAAATCCAAATGGGATCAATGGACCCGAATAGATACCCTTTTCCGTATCAAAAAACCCAAGAGGAGTTGATGCGAGAGCAACCACAAATCTTTGAATTTTTGAAAACTACCTTTTCTTGTATTACACTAGGGTATAAACAAAAGGGCAAGCTTTATTATCTTTTATCTCCAGAGCCCCCTAAAACACACACCTTCGTTCAAAACGCAAGCGAAGACGATTGCCGACAGTTTTTTGCAAGTGAAAAATATTTGCATCTTCTGTTTGGATTATCAAATCAAGTTTTTAATCTGGAAGAACTTCTTCTGGCAATGATTAACCAACAAGTTGCACTTAATGTTTTTAGTGGTGAAAAAATAAATAGGTTTATTGATACATTCAACTTGCTTACGGGCAATGACTATAGACGACTAAAATTATTCCTACAACGCATGGAACCATTGTTAAATCAATCTAGACAAAATGACTTTTGTCCTGAGCTTCAAAAACATAAATAAGGAAAAGAAACATGTTTAACTTTATAAAAGATAAACTTAAAAAAATATACAATCAGGTCACCTCTAGAATAAGTGGCTTGTTCTCAAGAAAAAAAATAGATGAAGAGACCCTCAAAGAACTTGAAGTTATTCTTATATCTTCAGATGCTGGAGTCACCACAACAAAACATATACTCGACAAAATCAAAGAACAATTTAAAAAAGGTGAAATAGAGGAAGGCCACAACCTCAAAGACGCACTAGAAAAGATTTTACTTGATATGCTCACCGCAAAAAAGGCCCCTCCAGAGGAAAAAATTTATTTAATGGTCGGCATAAATGGTAGCGGAAAGACAACCTTTACCGGCAAACTTGCAAAAAAGTTTAAAAACGATGGGCACAAAGTGTTACTTGTCGCAGCAGACACATTCCGAGCGGCCGCAACAGAGCAGCTTGAACAATGGGCAACAAAAACCGGTGTCGACATTGTCACAGGTACCAAAGAACAAGACCCAGCTTCCGTTGTCTTCAAAGGATGTGAGACATTTAAGAATAAAGGCTTTGACAAAATCATCATAGATACTGCGGGAAGACTTCAAACAAAAACAAACTTGATGAAAGAACTTGAAAAAATAAAAAAAATAATTAAACGACACCTTCCGGATGACCAAATCAACACGCTTTTGACTATAGATTCCATGCTTGGGCAAAACTCTTTAGAACAAGCAAAAGTCTTTAAAGAAAGCACTGATGTAAACGGCGTTATTTTAACAAAAATGGATGGCACAGGGAAAGGCGGCATAGTCTTTGCCATAACACAAGAACTTGATATACCGATTGCCTATATTTCATTTGGCGAACAACTTGATCAATTCAAGATTTTTGATTCACAAGAATATGTCTCAGAGCTACTTGGATAGCCTATCTCTTGCATTTCAAAAAAAGGAGAATTACTTTTTATAAAAAGTAATTCTCCTTTAAATATATAAAAAAGCTTAAGGGAAATGCACAATTGTTCCCGAGTCATGAACCCGTCCACTTCTTGTAATTTTTTCTCCTAACCTAAAAACTACCGGCCGACCTTCTACGGGCCCCGCAGGAACAGCCAGGTCTGGCACTACAGAGCAAAAAACGTAGCGCCTACGAGCTGGACGGCCCATTATCGCACGAACCCAATAGTTTCCACCTAAAGTTCTAATAATTGTTCCGTTATAAACATGCCCTACTACTACAGGCTCTGAGCCCCTCCCTCTGGGCGGCAAAGATCTTACCTCATGAAAAGACACAAAAGCAACTGCTAACGATAAAATCAACATGCTCTTTTTCATACCCTACTCCTTTTATTTAATATTAAAACACATCCCCCTTTTATTTCAGATTGACACAAGTGGCGTATGAAAATCAAGATTTTTGCACAAAAAAAGCACAACCCCCCTAAAAACCCCTCCTCAAAGGGCTTTAGGCTTTTTGAGCTCCAAGTACCTCAAGTCAAACTGGAAAGACTTAAGAGAAAAAACTGTTTTTATAGGCAATAGACATTCACCTGTGCTTAAGTTTCTATTTCTTTTTTTTCTGCTACAATAACATCAAAAACAAATACAATAGAACATAAGGATAAACAATGAAACTAATCAAAAGACTTCTTTTTGCATCAATAATCTTTGCAAACATACACATACAAGCAATTATCTTTGAAAGCGACAATCTTAAAGACATTTATAATTATGCCAATAAGGATACATTAGTTGTTTTTGATATGGATGACACACTTGTTAGCCCCCCAGGATATATAGGAAGTAGTGTATGGCTTGAATATGAGATAGCTAATCTACAAAAAAAAGGTTTTAGCTTTGACAAAGCGCTTGTATTCATGCTACCTACTTATTTTACTATTCATGAATTTATGCATATTGATTCTATCGGCAATTGCCCAGAAATAATCGACACATTGCAAAAAAAGAACTTGTGCACAATGATCCTTACAAACAGATCAATGCCCATGGTAAACATAACCTTAAGAGAATTAAAAAGGTTGAACATCGACCTTTCCATCAATAGCTTATATAAAAAAGATTTGGATATATCAATACAATACAAAGCAATATTTTCAAACGGTGTTATTTTTGCTGCCAGTAATAATAAAGGGGAAATACTTTGCCTATTTTTAGAAAAAATTGGATACACCCCAAAAAAAATAATATTCGTTGATGATAAACTCAAACATGTAAAATCAGTAGAAGCAGCAACTGAAAAACGGGGCATCGAATTTGTTGGCATTCGCTATTCCTTACAAGATGAGTATAAAAAAAACTTTGACTCGGCTATAGCTGATCAACAATTTCATGCACTAAAAGTTACAATGGGCCTTGAGCCGTTAGGTTAATAAAACTTTTTTATTGACCATGCGCAAAAAAATGATAAAGCTATTGAAAGATAGAATCATAACAAATAAAAAATAGTTTTTTAAAAAAGTGGTGATATGGAAAAAAGAGATGTAGTAATTCTATCAAAACAGATAGAACACAGACTAATAGAACGATATACAGACGAGTCCCTATGCAATCAATATGCATGGTGGATGATCGAATCTGTTAGCGGCAAAACTAAAGCAGAATTAATTGCAGAAAAAGAGATACATTTTACTTCTGAACAAATTGATACTCTTGAAAAATATATCAAACAACAACTTGAAGAAAAAAAACCATTACAATACCTTTTAGGACGCGTCCCTTTTGACAACATCAAAGTTCTGGTAGAACCCCCAACATTAATACCTCGCCCAGAAACAGAAGAAATGGTCTACAAAATCACAGATCAACTCAATAAACTAGAACACAAAAAATTAAATATCTTAGATATTGGAACGGGTAGCGGATGCATCGCAATTTCCTTAGCAAAAATTTTACCTGAAGCAACAGTGTATGCTACAGATATAAGCGATAAAGCTCTTGAATTAGCAAAAAAAAATGCCAAATTCAACGACACCGCAAAGGTTATATTTGTAAACTCAGATGTCTATAATGATATACCACATGACATCAAATTTGACTTTATCGTCTCTAACCCACCCTATGTCACCCAAGAAGAATGGAATAAACTGGATGAATCGGTAACCAAATGGGAAGACAAAAAGGCATTGGTTGCAAACAAAGAAGGCTTGGCCATAATTGAACGAATTGTACACCAAGCGCCAGAATTTCTTACTGTAAATGAAGAAATGGAATCAAAAAATATGAACCGGTTAATAATAGAGATTGGATACCTCCAAGGACAAAAAACCCAAAAAATATTTGAGACAGCAGGCTTTACTTATGTACAAATACTCAAAGACCTGGAGAACAAAGATCGATTTGTAACAGGAAGAATAAGTAATGTGGCCATTCAGACAAATAGAACCTGAGCTTGTTACGGTATCGCTTACCCCACAAGCTATAAATCTTTGTTGGATTACAAAGGAAAAAAATAATACGCATACAAAAGCGTATAAAACAATACTATTCAAAAATCTTGAATTTGAAAAATCAACTATTTTCAATCTCTCAAAAATAAGTGCTACCATAAAACACTTTGTCTCATCCAATAACATAAGAAAACCGCTCCTTGCACTTGCTGTATCAGGTCCAAATATTATTGAAAAAGTAATTACCCTTTCCACCTCAAATCCATCTGATACTGACTTTAACCTGCCGCAACAACACAACCTACAGACACAACACAGCTATCTTGGCCCATCAATACATAACGGATTTGATTTTTATGTATGTGGAATAAAACGAGACGCACTATTTCAATATAACCTACTTGCAATAAAAGCAGGATTAACACCTATCTCTATAACAACACAAACGGCTGCACACCTGCAACTTTATAGACAAATAAAGGGAAATACTTTTCGCCAAAGCCAATTAACATTAGACTTGGCTCGAAACAACAATGATATTCTGCACGCCTTGGACCTAAAGCAAATTGTGCAAGCCTATAATATACCTGACCTGATACAATCAAAATGTAAAAATGATTATACAGATATCGCAACAAACATAGGCTTATTTTTAATAGGAAATGAAACATGAAAGATATAAATTTTGCTAACGGCTTAACAAAAAAAGAGATAGAAGTAGCTCGATGGATGAAAACATCAACCATTATCGTAGCCATTACCATTCTTATTCTCACCATCATAACGATCAGACAACTTCTAAAAATAAACTTAATTAAACAGGAAGTTAAAGAACATATCCATAAAAACAAAGAGCTAAACCAGGTACTTGAAAAAAAAAGAAAACTAATTAAAGAGAAAATAAAGCTGACACAACAATATAAAAAAATACAAGGCCTGCAAGAAACACCAAAAAAGAAAATAGGCCTACTCACTGATATATATAAAGCCTTACCTAAACAAACAAAAATTGAATCAATCACACTAAAAAAAACCAAACTGGCAATCTCAATGGTAGGCGCAAATGATCTGGCAGCTGCAACCTTTATACAAAAAATCTCAGCCTTCCCACAAGTACGAGAAATTAAAATCGCATCCATTAGAAAAAAGCAAAATCAACTTGTTTTCACCCTTACAGGAATCTTAGAAAAGACATAGGCGCAGCCAGACAAAAACATTTCAAATGTGCAATAAATTATTTTTTTGCCTTTAACTAAGATATATGATAACATTTTAAATATTTCTCAAGAATACAATAACAAATTCTTAAAAAGGTAACAAATGACACAACCCCCTAAATATCTTACGTTTCTTGTCTTATGCATGCTTTTATGTTCCGCAACAGCTAATGGAACTTGGTATACACAAAACAACCCCTATCCTTTTGAAACTCAAAATGCACAAATACTGGCAGGATCACTTATATATAACCTCGCAATACATTATGGACTTAAAGATAAAAATATGTTCTGTGACGCGGATAAAGGAGAAGTTGAAGGAATAAGAAAGCTCGCAATCGCAATGGGCTTTCCAAAAGACTTTGCAAACAAAATTGTAATTAAAACTCCAACCCTTGCAAACCCATCATGCAACAATAATTTCTTTGCTTTTTTTGATACTATTATTAGTGGAAGATGCAGCGAACCATTGTTACAAGAGATTCTAAAAGACGAAAATGTTAAAAAGTTTATCTATGCGCACGAGCTATCCCATATTAAATTTAAGCATAGCCTCAAAAAAGTATTGCTTCTTTTGGCTCTTCCGCTTACAATTCATTTTGGATTTAAATATGGAAACAAAGGCACACAAGAAGCAGCTAAAACGCTATTGTCGCTTGAATCTTATAAAAAAGTAAGACCATATCTAGAAAAATTAAGCAAGACAACAAATCACCATCTCTTTAAGCTTATGACTCAAATGGCAACCCTATTCTTTATGTATAGAAAAATGGAAGAAAATGCTGACAAAAATGCCGCCTTATTGGGTCCCGATGTTGCAAAAGGGGGAATCAAATTCCTAGAAACAAATACAAAAATAGCTGAAAAAAATAAAGAAGAAGCATTGGTAAAAACCGGAAAATTACGCCCAGTCATTGAACCATTGATGACCCTTGGCCAATGGATAATGAAACCATTCAGTACACACCCTGCAAATGAAAAAAGAATTGCAAACCTGCAGAAGCATGCAGGTTCGGCACTTAGAAATAATCCACAATTAAAACATATAACGTTTAAGAAAAAAGACACCATAGATGAGTATTTTAAAAAAAATAATCTTAAGTGAAAAGTATAACTCAGATAGTATAAAAGCTTAAACGCTAACAAATAAGAAAACATAAAAATAACTTTATGCCTCAAGCATAACAATATGATTGCAATTACAACACTTGCATTTACATGTTTTTGCACATCTACGTGAAGCAACAAAATAAAAAGTTAAAAGTGCTACACCAAGAACTAAAATAGAAATTTTTCCTAATTGCATGCGAATTCTCCTAAAATCCTCTATTAAACACCAATATATACGTTTAATTTAGTATAAAAACAAATGTTTAGCAAATGCATGACATCTGGAAAAAGCCCTGTTAGGCTTATGTAACAATATATTTAAAAACATGATGATTAAATAGGTTATAAATATGCAAAAAATTAAATTATTACCAGAACATGAAATTCATAAAATCGCAGCGGGTCAGGTTGTTGATAGACCAGCTAACATTGTAAAAGAACTTATAGAAAACTCAATTGATGCTGGCTCTACCCAAATCTCTCTCTATATTGAAGATGGCGGCAAAGAGCTCATTCGCGTATCGGATAACGGATGTGGCATGTTAGAAGTTGATGCAAAAAAATCAATTCAAAAACATGCAACAAGCAAAATAAGAAGCCTAGATGACCTTGAGTCAATCAATACATTTGGCTTTAGGGGCGAAGCCCTGGCAAGTATATCAGCCGTAAGCAAGGTTACTATTTTGACAAAAGAAGAAAAAGCGGAACAGGGCATTAAACTTGAAGTGCAAGAAAGCAATATCACCGATGAATCTCTTGTTCCTTTTAACACCGGAACAGATATCATTGCAAAAAACCTTTTTTACAATGTACCAGCACGACAAAAGTTTTTAAAGAAAAGGGAAACAGAAAATAGACACATAACACAATTGCTTCATTCATTCTGCCTTGACTACCTTGCAATTCACTTCAAACTCTTTATCGATGGCAAGGTGAGTTTAAATTGTCCGCCAACAAAAGATATTGTTTCACGAACGGCGCAAATATGGGGGCACTCATTTGCTGAGCATATGATCCCCATTGAAGTAGAAAAACCAGATAAAAAAATAACAATATCTGGTGCAATCACCAATCATCAATACTTCCGATATGACCGGAGCAATATATTCTTTTTTGTAAACAAACGGTGGATTAAAAATCATCAATTAAGCAACGCTTTGCTGAAAGGCTACCTGAATGCAATGCCACCCGGCAAATACCCTGCAGCTTGCATTTTTATCCAAGTAGACCCAAAAGAGGTTGATGTTAATACTCACCCAAGAAAAGAAGAAGTTAAGTTTTTGCATCCGCGCACAGTCGCAAGCCTCTTGCAAACAACAGTAAAAAAAGCACTGGAAGAACACCTGTCTGCACAGCTACACAAAAAAGTCACCCTTTCATCGCAAGATCAACAAATGCGACCACAGCAAACAGATAACACATACTCATCTGCAAGCTCAAACTTCCAACCATTTAACTTTGATTCATTTTTAAAGCAAAGCGCTCAAAAAACATCTGGCAATGTATATACACCACAGCCTGCAGAACAAAATGTTCCAGAAGAAACTCCTGTCCAACATTCTTCAAGAATTGAACAACTAGAACAAGCGCAACAGCCAACCCCAATACAAACAAGTATTACACCCTCATATACCCAGCATGCTATTGAACAACAACAATACAATATTGTTGGGCAATTTAAAAGAACATACATCCTGATAGAAAAAGAGGATGGATTATTCTTTGTTGATCAACATGCGGCACATGAGCGAGTTTTGTATCAGATATTTTCAAAGAGATTTGAAGAGATGGCAACCGTTAAACTTCTATTCCCACAGATTATCTCCCTCAAAGAAGACGACATTATGGCGTTAGAGAGACATCTAGAAATATTTAAGAGTAACGGCATTGAAATAGAAGTCTTTGGAGAGAATCAAATTATTGTGCAGTCTACACCGGTACACATAAAAGATATAAACATGCAAGAACTCGTCCAGGAAGTTATTGCATGGATCTACGAATATCAAGAACTAGATAAAGATGAGTTCTTTAAAAAAGTAAACGAAAAAATGCACGCACAAATGTCATGCAAGGCCGCAATAAAAGCCGGCGACACAATGACAATTGAACAAATGGAAAAGTTGCTTGCAGATCTTGAAAAAACGGAAAATAGATTTACCTGCCCACATGGAAGACCTACAGGATGGATATTGACAATTCATGATATAGAGAAGAAATTCAAGAGGAAATTGTAACTATTTTGGGGCTGGTTTAATACCAGCCCTCTTTGTTTATTTCTTCCCATTTTTTAACGGCAATTTTTTATTAAAATATTCTATACCCCCGCCTTCTTCTTTTTTAATAGCATCCATTTTATCAAAAGCAATATTAGCTTCTACAATCCACATATTATCTTTTAACTGACGCAACACGTGAACTAAAACGACCAACAACGGTTGCCGAAAGCTAATGTGTTTTATATCAACCCCTATATTCATGAAAGCATCTATAAGCTTTTCCTTTGAAATTACTTTTTGCCTCACCGCCAGATATAAACGATTTAGCAAAAGATTATCAAAATTAACAATCACCGGAAAAATAAGACGTTGAATATCCTGCTTTAAAGCCAAGGGGAGAAACATCTCAAGATCTTTCGAATCCGTTTTAGCAGCATTAATAAGTAATGTAAGCTTATCACTTGAACGCGTGACATCCTCACGGCAATAAATTACCGTGCATCCTAAACCCTGATTAATTCAGCATTTAGAAACTGGTTCCTGCTTCACAGAGCCAACTTGTTTTTTCTTAAAAGAAAAAATAGAGGTCG
>Ga0180434_10002096_pt1 | contig 27366 bp, 39 predicted proteins | sample SS_ome_7_FD_132453 | JGI IMG/M metagenome (GOLD analysis project Ga0180434, IMG submission 132453) | Hypersaline lake sediment archaeal communities from the Salton Sea, California, USA - SS_1_D_2 metaG | ecosystem: Environmental > Aquatic > Non-marine Saline and Alkaline > Hypersaline >... | reverse complement strand
GGTAGGACTGCATGCACGACGATCTTGTCGCCGGGATAGAACGCCTCATGGACGGTGTACCTTCCCTTCGCATAATACCGTTTGAACTCCGTCGTTTCGCCGTCCACGACGGGTGCCCAGTCGATGTCATTGACATCATCGTGATGCCTATTGACAACTTTAGCCGCGTAACGCATGAGGGCCTGCCACCATGTGGGCAGGAACATTACACGGCCATTTGGGTCCCGCAGCATCCTGCTGATTTGCTTGTGTCGGCAGTCGCCCAGCGAGTGCTGGTTGAACTGCAACGTCACCTCTATTTCTGTCATGGGTCCATCCTTTTACCCATCGACTCTCCCGATACTACCCAGCCCCGCCGATCCTGTCAACGGTCAAAACTGACGTGCTGGGTAGTATCCCATATTTTGTATCCACTTGGGAGACGTGTCCCATATTTAGTGGTTCGCCTTCTGCATCATGAGCTGCGTCAAATGGTAGCCCAGACGGCTGTTCTTGTGCATCGCAGCTTGGTCACCGATGAACATGTCGGTGAACGTGCGGGACAGTGCCGCTGGAAGCTGTTCGAGAAACTGGTCGAAACCGTCCGCAATGGCTGCGGAGATTCGTGTCTCCCATTCCTCCGTCTTTACCAGCTTGCCGGCCTTCTTCTCCACACGCTCCGCGAGTGCGTCGCGTAGTTGATTTTTGAAGGACCAGTTCTTCAGCAATTCCGCCAGCTCGCTGGTAAGGATCGCCGTGATCTCTTCGGACGTCAACTGCTCGACGATGGTCGCTGCCAGCTTGTCGCGTACTACCTGATCAAGGTCTTCGGGTGTCAACATATCAATCCCTCATAAGGCAATGCTCTTCGTACGCTGCGATCTCCGTCTCGTGGTGAAAGAAGTCGCGGGCGCGGAACAGCGGTGCTTGTTGCTCAGGCATGGCCTGAGAGTCTAGGTAAAGCTCGCTGAGCCACGTATGCCTCACGAACGCCAAGAAGCGTTGCGATGCACGTAGATCGGCAAGCACAGGGTTGGGCTCGACGTTGGGCAAACCGATGCCCATACGACTGCCCCACACGCGCCACGGAAAGTCGTGGGGTGCTACGCCGATCTCGTCACAGTTAGGGACCGGGATCGGAGTCGCCAACTCGAACTTCGTCGTTACGTCCGGAATCTTGCTGTCATTTTTCCAGCAGCGGAGAACAAGGGCACACCGTTGGTGGTGCCGCCACTTGGCCGCTACACCAGCCACACCGGCTTGGGTCTTCGGATTGAGTCCCAAAGAAGCTTCAAGCTTGCCAAGCCGATCTGGATAGCATGGATCGATGAACCAGCGGGGATCGCGGATGTAGGAGAGAAGGCCGGCAACATGCGCCGGATCGAGTGACTTGATGAAAGAGAGTGCCTTCCACGCGGGATGGCTATTCAACAGCCGTAAGGCCTGCTTGCTGGTTGCCGCGCCGTTCTTCGTGGCTTTCATTACCTCCACGGACAACGCATACGCTCGGTAGTCGTTCTCCGTGAGCTCGTGAAAGCCGCCTTGGCTTGGTGCCTGTGCACACAACCGCATGCGGGCCAAAACCGCCTCAGGGTTACGCCGCTCCGCCTCTGTTACGCAGACGAGCGGCGTTACCACCTCAACGTTAGAGAGCAGATCTTTCTGCTTGAGGTGGTATAACTTAGTGATCAACGCTGCGTTGCTGTGGGAGCCAACAAGCCGGAAGTGTTCATACTCGCGGGCAATGGGACCCTCCATGAACTCTTCTTCGGGCATGTATGACGGCTCGGGCGTGCCGAGGCCGCGAATGTACCAGACCTTGTTGTCTGCCACATGCACCTTCAGCGATTTACGATCAGCTGATTTCATTGTTGAGTGTGATCTGGTGGTCGAAGAGATGTCCAATCCTAGGTTCGTGGGTGACGAACAGGACCTGCAGGCCACGCTCATGGGACAACTCACGCAGGCGTTCAAGTGCCCGCGGCAAGCAGCCAAGATTGTGCTCGTCCAGCCCGGCGGTCGGCTCATCCATGATGAGCAATCCAACCTGGCCGGCAAATGTGGCGTTGACCGTGATACGGAACGCCATAGCCAACACGATTCGTTCGCCAACTGACAATCGACGATCTGGCTGCACACGCACGCCGTCTAAGAAGCGTGCCGTGAAGCCCAGATACTCATCCATTTCTACACGGAACGGAGCCTCGAAGATTTCGAGGGTCTTGTTCACGTCCTCGAGCATCTGCTCGATGTATGTATATGATACCACACGAGGGGCTTCGTTACGATGAAACACGTGCCGAACCTCCTGGAGGTGTGCCACGACTTCCTTCGTACGTTTGGCCGTTTCCAGCGTAGTACGCACGTCGCCGAGGAGATCCTCCCAGCGCTGGATCGTCGCCTGTGCCACCGCAAGGTTGCGGTTTAGCTCGTTGCGGCGCCCAAGCTTGTTACGAATGGATCCCAGCTCGCTGCGTGCAGCATCAGCTTCTTCTGCCAGCACTACTGGCACTTCGCTGATCTGCTGCGTGACATTATCCAACCGTTCGCGTAGCTGCTCAAGAGCACCGCCAACTTTGGCCTGCTCCTGCTCAAGTTCGCTCTTCGCTTTCTGCAGGTCAACCAGCGCCGAAGAGAATGACTCTTGCTCTTCGATGATCTCCTTGCAGTCTTCCTCGGGCTTCGTCGGTTCGGTGAGTGCCGACAACGCCGCCGCCCGTTCCGCAAGCGATACCTTCCAGTCGGTGAATGCCTGACATTCTTCCTGCCACTTCTTGAACTCCTCGACCTCTTCGGCAAGCATTTCCAGTGGCAGCTTGTCATGCTCCGCAGAACTCAGCGTCTCTCGCAGATTGAGCATCTGATCGCCGATGCTGTGGGCATCAGGCAGATCCTGACCGCATGTGGGACATATCGTCGCCATGCTGTCCAGGTCCTTGATACGCTGCCGCAGCGTAGCGCACGTAGCTCGCAGCTTGGTAAGCCGCTCTCGCTGCTCGTCGTCCATGATGGGCTCGTCCGGGATCTCACCGAAGTCAGCCCGCTGCTTCTGGTAGTCGGCCTCGTCCTTGGCGAGTTGCTCGCGAGCTGCCTGGGTCGCATGGTAGGTATGCCACTGGGACAGGTTCTTCTTCGCCGTGGCAACATCGCCAGCGATATGCACGAGGGCATCTGCCAAAGCGTCGCTGTCCGTCTGGACCTCCGTCAGCTCGTCGCTGAGCTCGCCGAGCTCTCCCAGCTTGCCGTTGATCTTGTTCTCTACGATCTGGCGGTCGTTACCGAGTTTGATCCGCTTGTCGTAGTTGGCAATGATCTGGTGCTGGTTGGCAGTATGCTGCTCAACGTCCTCCGGTAGGTCGATAGCCTCGATCTCGGCACCGATATCGTTTGCAGCGTCTTGCGCGGCAGACAACTCGTTGAGGATTGCGTCTTCGGACATCATCGTGGTCGGTACCTCGATGTCGCTGACGAAATCGCCCACGTGCTTCCAGATCTTCTCGGCATTCTCTAGGCCAAAGAGTGACGCCAACGAAGATGCTCTCTCCGATGGCTTCTGGTCGAACATGCTGTCGACGCCTCGTTGCTTCACGAATACGTAGTCGGAGATCTGCCGTTTACTGGCGCCGATACGCCTGCCGATCTCTTCATTGATCGTACCCACGGTGCTCCACGATTGCTCGCCGATCACCAGCTCGTTGGCCGAGGGCTGTAGGCTGCGAGTCACGATCATGTCGTGCTCGCCGTGGGAGAAGTCCATCTGTACGAACGAACTATCCTTAGGACCACAGCCCTGATAGATGTCCGCGGCCTTCTCCCTGTCGCCACCAGAGTCGCCGATCATGGCAAACTGGATAGCACGTAGTAGATTCGTTTTGCCTGCACCGTTGGACCCAACAATCATGTTGAGCCCAGGAACCAGATCGACATTGATCCGGCGGTGCTGGCAGAAGTTCTCAAGTTGAATCCGGCGAATCAGCATCGTCGTCTTCGTCCTCGTCTTGTTCGGGCAGGAGATACTCGAAGAGCTCCATGAGGAGCGCAATCCGCCTCTCCTTGCCGGGAAGGAAGTCATCGGATTTCACCTCGGGCAGCAGGGCAAAGTCCAGCAGCCTGTCAGCCATGTCGCAGTCCATGGGCAACTTCTCAGTGCAGAAGGCGGCCCACTTGCTGGCTTGGCTTGTCTTCGGTGCGATGACGTCCATGACCTCGTTGAGTGCCTCGCCGCATTCCTTGGCATGCCGAATGGCAGCCTCGAGCAGTCGGCGAAACGAACAGAAATTCTCTACAGCCCGATACATCAGGGCTTCATCCACTTTCTTCGACACTAGTTGCTCCTTGTTTGATAATGCCTACGGGTGCGATGGGTGGATCGAGTCGGTGCTTCTCCGGGTCGTCAAAGTAGGAGACGAGCCCTTCGCGGATCAGCTCCGGCGCGAACAGTCGCACCGCCTGTGGAATAGTTATCCCGTACGACCGCCTGTCTTCGCGGTCGTACTGAGCCGGATCTTCCCCCTTACACTCTGGCGAGAGGTTGATCTTCACGTGACCGTACGCCTCACAGCACCATCGCAGATTGCGGATGAACCGCGGCACGATGGGTGTGAAGTGCGATTGGTACAGCGAGTTGAGCATTACTTCGGTACCTCGTAGTTAGACCAGGCGCACTCTACCATGCGCCGCTTCTGTTTTCCTGGTCCGGCAGCATGGTTCGCAATTTCGAACTCGTGCCGAATCCAGCCGTTCTCCTCCAGCTCTGCGATGTACAGATCAGACGAGTAGCCGCTGATAAGGACCTTGCCCTTCAGCTTGCGTATGAACGCAAGGAGCTCTTCGTGCTGCTCGTACGTCATCTCGTGCTCGCCGTAAGTCTTTCGGCTTCCCTTCGCGCGGGTAGCCGGTAGGTACGGAGGGTCGAGGTAGAACATGGTCTTGTTGCCGTCGTGATACTTCATGCATTCGATAGCCGGCTGATTCTCGATCTGCCAGCACTGCACGATGTCCATGATAGTGGGCAGCATATCGTGTATGGTGCCGAGATGCCCGGACACCACATCAGCGATGCCGCGCCGCGTGCGGCTCTTGGACCTGGAGAAGTCCTTCTTCCGCCCGCCGAACGACATCTGGTGAAGGATGTACGCCAGGCGGGCTTTCTCTGCGTCGCAAGCCGCAGCATACACAGCGGGGTCTTGTGCCTTACGGAACTCGGCCTCGCAGTACATGGTCGTCTGCAGCAGGATACGCATTGTATCGGGATTATCTCGCAACTGCGTGAACATGTTGACGAGCTGACAGTTCATGTCGTTGTACACATCGATCCGAGGGGACTGGCGAGTCGGCGACGGCAAGTTCAACTTGACCGACGCCAGACCGCCATACGGCTCTACGTGTTTGTTGTACGTGATGGGATCGGGATGGAGGGCGAGTATCCTCCGTGCCAGATAAGCTTTACCACCGTGGATTTTACCGAGCGGCGCTACCTTCTGGCTCCTCGACTTTTTCAGCTTTTCCTTTGCCATTCCGTCCAGTTTTTACCCTTCGTGGCTGGCGCTTGGTGAGAGCATCCGGATCGAAGTCGCCGAGTTCCTCGACAACGGCGTCCCAGATGGCTTGAAGTGCTGTATGGGAATTGCAGGCCAGTAACTGGTCCTCGTAGTATTGAACGCGATCGCCGAGCTGCTCGAGGGCGTGGCCCACGGGGTGCGTTCGCCGGAGTTGTAGCTCGGCATACGATATCTCGTTCCTGAGTGGCTGGATGGCGTTAGGCGGCCAGCGGTGGAAATCGCTGTTGGTGCTGGTTGCACCGTATGCCCGGTCACCGACGGCGCAGTCTTTAGCCTGCTTGCCGGTCACCCGTGCAACGATGTCCCGCTTGAACGCCTCGCGAAGATCAGCAACTGCCGAGATTTTTTCGTTGAACGCTTTCTTGGCGTCCTCTCGTTCCTGCTCAAGTTTGGAGATCTTGTTATTGCAATTTTCGATCTTCTTGAACAGGTCTTCGCAGTCGTGCCTCGCCATCACCTCTTCATGAGCCTGTTTAGTCAGGCCCTTCTGCCACGACGGGTTCTCGGACTCGATTCGGTCCTTCGCCCGGTTGTGGATCTCTCGGAGCCTCCCGCGGAAGTGCTCCTTTTCCGTCACAGTCAATGCCATCTTTAAGTCTTTCGGTATACAAGTTTTGAAGTTCAGATTTGAAGTCTTTGGTGCGAGCCAGTCTGACTGCGTCGTCGCGGACGCAGGGATTCTCGCCGTACAGCTCGTTGATGCATCCGACCAACCCGCCGCCCAGAACGGCGTGTACACGCCGTTCCGCATCGAGGGTCACCTGTGGATCGTCAACGGGCATAACCTGAAGGAACAAGTGGGCTGTCGTGCCCACGCACGCCTCGATACGAGGCCTCGCTTCCGGAATATCCGCCCGATACCACACACGTATGATGTTCGTGCGGATGTCGATAGGCACGCCTGCTTGTGGGATGCGTGCTGGGTTGTCTTTCCAGGTAGCGATGAAGTGCTCGAGTTCCTCTTCTGTATGTAACCGACAGTGAAACACGCCGCGGCTCTTGATGGGCTGGATGGCAGTCGTCATGTCGTCGTACAGTACGATGACACTCTTGGCTGGCTCCTCGCCTACGTTCTGCATGCACAGAGGGCCGGGCGATAACACGGTTTTGGTGCCGTAGTCAGCCACTATCGTCTTGTGATAGTCGCCGGTAGCGATGATCGCCGGTGTCGCCGAGCTGAACCAGGCATCACCACGATCGTCGCCCATGAAGTCCTTCCAGACCTGATGGGTAAGAAGAAGGTCGACGTTTGGGACGTCATTCAGGGCAGCCTCGACGTCGCGTGGCCGTTGATAATCAAGACCATACGCGACGATACCACCCATCTCGAAAGTCTCTAAATGCCGGTGGTCGGGCCACCCATGGATAGAACACAGTAGCGGTGGGTACGACAATTCGTGTTGACCTTGGACAAACGGCACGCCAATCTTCATATGTTCAAAATTGATCATGGCGCGACGCATTGTCATCAGGGCATCGGACTGCTGTAACCGCTGGTCGAATAGGTCACCGAGGAGGCACACGGCCTCGGGTCGGTACTTCTTAGCAAGATCAACAACCTGCTGGATGCCGTAAGCGGTATCTCCCGTGAGCGTTTCACGGCGGTACCACACCCGGTCCTGGCGTCGGATATGCCAATCCGCTGTAATGATCGCAAGTGGCTTTCTCGGCATTTTGTTCTCCGGAACAATTTTAGTCTTTGAGGGTGCGGATCTTCTCCATGATGTTGAAGAATCCCTCCTCAGTATGGAACTGTTCATCGTCGAAGTCGATGACCGCGGGATCGCGGATCGGCACGACGGGGCCGCCCTCCTGGGTGATGCCCAGGACGAGCACGCGGTTCTCTACTAGCATATTCTTTAGCCGGTCGTAAAACCAGTCTTTCATATCTGTGAGACCGCGAGCGTGTTCCATTACCTGGTCGATGGGTTCGTGCTCCCAAAAGCCCTTATCCCAGACCAGTCTATCGACTTCCGTCATTCCGATCATGCGTATAAGCTGCGCCAGTGCTACTTGATCCCTAGCAAGTGCGTCGGCATACAGCTGTTTGTAGTATAGAGAGGCCACATTCCCCTCCGCTTGAAATGGTGGTGATTAGCGTGTAAACTACGGGATAACACTACTGCAAGGAGGTTATCATGCTCGTGCTATCCCGCAAAGAAGGTGAGCGTATTCGCGTCGGCGACAACATCGTCGTCACCATTGTACGGGCAGGCAAGGAGGTGCGTGTCGGTATCGAGGCTCCCAAAGACGTCAAGATTCTTCGGGAGGAACTGGTCCCGGCAACGCCTGCGCCATCGCCTGCTGTATCTTCGTAAACATCTGCTTCTTAGCAGATACCGCCAGCTTCTGGGCTTGCGAAACGCTTGAACATCCGACAGATTCCCGAGAACCTATAATTTGTCCACGCCCAGAAGCTGGCCAGTAGTCCGCTATGTGGCTACCTCCGTAGAAGAACTGCCAGTGCTGCTGCTCGTCGCTGATACGGATACTGATGCCCTCGAATGCGAGCTCAGTCCGTAGTGTCTCCAGCGACCGCAGGGCTCGGATCAGCTTCTCCCTCCGCAGGGTCTTCTTCGACTGGGACATGCTGTACTTCACGTATGCTGTCAATGATTAACGTGGTGCTCATGGCGGGACCTGGGTCGACCGTAACGAACTGGCCTCCCCACGCTTCCATCTCTGCTGCACCAGGGACATCGGCGTCCTTGAACTCCGGGCCCTTGATCAGCAAATGGGGTTCCAACATGATGATCTCCGGCGTAGGTGTGTCACCATCGAACGGGATGATGGCATCTACAACCGAAAGTTCTTGCAGCATGCGAGCACGCATGTCGTACGACATCGTCGGCTTACGCTTGATGCGCTCTGCAGACTCGTCGCTGTTTAACAGCACAACCAAGAAGTCGCACTTCTCACCCGCCTCGTTGAGCAGGTGGAGGTGGCCAGGATGGAGCATATCGAAGATGCCGTTGGCGACGCCGATGATAAGTCCGTCCTCTCTGGCGGAACGACAGAGCGTCTGGCCGCCTTCGATGCCGGTGTTCTTGAGGAGCTCCGACGCCAGGCACAGCTTCTGGTGCATCACTGCCAATGACACCGGCATAGCGCCCAGCTTCTCCGCCTGGCAAGCGCCGTTGGCGAGAGCATAGTTGACGCCGGTGTGAATATCCCACGGATCTCCGAACATACCCAGCGCGACAGCTGCGACGACGGAATCGCCACAACCACACGTGTCGACGAGGTCAGCAGAGATGGGCTCAAACCGCTCCACGCGTCGCAAGCCGGCTCGTGCAAGCACAATGCCGTCCTCGCCGCACGTGGTAACGCAGTTCTGGATACCCATGTGATCAACAACGTACATACTAGCATCCTCGATGCCGCCGGTACGATCCGCACCGATACCCTCCAGAAGCTCCTTCCGGTTGGGCGTGATAGCTGTGGCGCCGCGGTATTCAGCGAAGCGGCTGGGCACCGGATCGACCACCACCGGAATGTCCACGTTGTTGCAGTAGCTGATGACTTCCGTAACTACGTGGGGCGTGCAAACACCCTTGTCGTAGTCCGAGAGCACCACCACCTGCACATCGTACTTCCGCAGTGCTTCGTGGAACGCATGCATGATCGTATCGTCGTTCGTAGCGAAGAAGTTCGGCTGCTTGCACTGCCGAGACATCAGACGGTTGCCTGCGTACTGCCGACAGTTTATCTGTGGCTGGTAGTTCGGATCACGAATAGCCATGACGTGCTCCGGATTGACGCCGCCGCGCTCAACCGTATGCAAGAACTCGTCGCTGTAGTGATCCGTGCCGATAACTGTGATGAACGCTGCGGGAACTTGCAGCTCGTGCACCGAGAGAAACGCATGAGCTCCACCACCATAACTCATACGCGTGGATTTCAGATCAAGTATCGGGATCGGTTGCGTCTGGTCGGACCGATTGACTTCACCTATCTCACTGATGTCGCAGATAGTCGGCCCGATGACGAGCACGATCTTTGGCCTTTCAACCGCCTCCGTTGAATTTGTCATCTATTTCACTCCTGAAATGGTACGTATCGATATCGAACGAGATCTGCCGCAGTCCGCTGGTTTGCGGAGGACGAGCAGTACATTCCGGGCAAATCCGATTGCCCGCATGTTTAGACAGAAACATCCGCTGGCACCTTAGGCACCGTCGTTGTTTCTCGCTTCGTCTGTCGTCTCGAATGGGCATCCTTGCGGCTCCGACACTCGTAGTCGAATGGTCCGATACGTGCCGTCAGGATAGCTAAAGACATAGTCTTCCTGCAAGGTCCGTATCGGCGGCAACGAGGGATTCGGAGCATTTGGAAAGTCCGGCGTGTCGTCCGGCAACGCAATCCAAGCGTCAATGTAAGGCCCTTCCGAGTTTTCAGTGGAAGCATTTGTCACTGCGATAGCTACGATAGCAGCATCGTGAGGTAACGTTGCGTAGATGCCGGTGCGTATGACACCAGGGCGTACCTCAGGATCCGGCGTGCGTAAGCACTTCCGCATTGACTCCACAATTTGGTCGGGCACGTGCAATATGATCGTGCGCCCTTCCAGTTCTCCCTCGCTGGATTCAGCGACGGTGGGGTGACCGACTTGCCCAGGTACTTGCTGGAGGACATCCATCAGCTTGCGGTCGAACTTCCGCGTGATGTATGTCTGGAGCGTGGTCTGCTCAGGTTCTTCTGGCACCAGCTCTGCCGGTGCGCTGTATGCTTGCTGTGCTTGGTCAACGTACGCTTTGTCGAGCGTGCTGAAGAAGGCAAGCATATGGCTCACAGTCGGTTCCTTCTGATCTTCGAAGTACGTCTGCAAGATGGCAAGCTGGTCTTCAGTGCTCAGCTTGTGTCGCATAACGAGACGACGGAGCGCCTCACTAATATCATTCATCGGCCGCGAAGCCTCCCAAACGTGGTCTGAAACCGCTCGGCAGCAATCTGCTCGAGGAAGTTGGCCATAAACGGGGCATCGGTGCTGAGCCAGTATCGTTGGTAGCGAAAGGCATACCCAACCATCCAGGCCAGCGTGTAGTCGTCGGGATTTTCACGGAGGATGGCCTTCTTGTTGAGGAAGTCCCAGTTCCAGCGCCCGTCACCGATTGCCACGCAAGAGTGCCGTATCAGCCAGTTACCGACGGAATCGTCTGCTAGACGCCCCTCGGCTATGACTGGTGTTACTGTGTACCAGTAGATGCCGCCGTGCGTTTGTCGCAGTTGCCTGCGAAACATGTTGCGTAGCGGTCTGTGCCGGTTCAGTAGGTTGTGGAGTGATACGCTGAGCGTACCATTGTCATCCACGTATAGCGGTTCAGGGACACGTTTGTGTCCTAATGCATAGGAGCGAGCTGCCACACGGACAGTCTCGCCTTTCAGCTCGTCACGGATGAAGCCATGGATCAGTCGATAGATCCGCATCACGTGGCGAGCATGGCAGAAGGGGCAGATCCGTAAGGAGCAAGGCCTCGTGCGGGGCACTATTTGTACCGGCACGGGTGGACAATTGCATGCAAACTCGAGTTTGTCCTCGGTACAGGCCGCCCAACCTGCCGCACTCAGCTCCTTGCTCCTTAGGATCCACCTCCCGCGGATGTGTTGTATTGCTTTGACGATTTCATTCGTCTGCGTGTTAACCACACCGCAAAGCGGCTTGATTACGGAATGGTACGCCGCAGCGCCTGCAGGAGACAGCGGCATCCGTGTGTATCGAAAGCTGACGGGCATCTAACAGAAGAATTCTTCGATGGCCTTACCGAGCTTGCTGAGGAATTCCCGCAGCGTGCTCTGATGTACGGGCAGCGACAAGCACTCCTGGCAAATGTCGAAGGTTTTGCCCTCGGGCACTGCACATTTTGGTGCTATCGGTGTCATCCGGACGATCGTGTAATGATCCTCCTTCGTGATCTGCTTTTCGCAGACGTCGCAAATTTTCTTTTCCATTTTTGTTCTCCGGAACTAAATCGGCAGGACGGCCGTGGATGAGCATGCTGTAATGGGGTGGGGGCGTTCACCACAGCGCTCTGTCCACGACCGCCCCGCACGGTCGGGCTCGAAAACCCTACTCTGCTGCTCCCGCCACCATCGTCTTCGCGGCATTCGTGGCCGCTTCGACGAACTCGTCCACCGACACCTGTGCCATGGCAAAGGTGAACTCGCGCTTGACCAACGCAGTTGCCTGCGCGACAAGCCCGAGCCGCATGAGCGGATCGGTGGTGATCTTCGCTGCTACCATCAGTTCGGTGATGGCGTCGAAGTCGGAGGGAATTGCTAACATCGGCACACCTTCGGGTGCGTCGATCGCGTCCACGATCGGAATCGCCTGGACGGGCTCATCCTCGTGGTTGCCGTTCTTTCTCGCTTCGGCCTTCTCGGCCTTGGCCTGCCTGGCTTTCTTGAGCGATGCCCGCCGTTTCCGGTTGGTGGACTTCTCTTTCTTCCAGGCATCCAACGCTTCCTTCCGTGTCGACACACCGTACTGCTTGCAGAACTTGGTCGTTCCGGAGTAGATGTGGTGCTCTTTGAGATCCGGATACTCGTCGAGATGAGCCTCGACGATCTCCGCGGCTGTTGCCTTGCTACCGTGCTTCTTAATGAGCCGGATAGCGATCTCGGTGTAGTTCGGATTCCCGTTGGGACCCTTACGCGGTTTCTTTGCTGCCATCGGCAGACACCTCCTAAGTGAGGATTGATAAAAAATCGGGCGGCCACGTGGCCGCCCTGTTAAACTCACACTACTTGCCCACGGTGCGTGGACGACGAAGTTTCCGATTACGCTCGCGGATTGTTGCATCCGGATCGTCCGGCAACGGATAACGGTCGGTCCTGTCCGGATTGAAATTGCGCACCAACTTCCCGGACACATAGTAGCTGATGCATCGCGTCACTTTGGCGTAGAGGTTGGCATCAGCACTGCCGCCCTTATTCTTCAGCTGCATGTGACGCATGAGGTACTTCAGGATCGGCGCTTCGTGCCGGCGACGATGGTTACACGTCAGATCGGTGAGCATGATCGCGAAGTTCTCGAGTTTCTCGCGCGGTTCATAGTACCACGCACGCATCAGGGCGGCGGCCACGGGAGCACGTCGACTGAACGCGGGAGCGTTCGCCAACACACGTCGCGTCCACTGGTACGCCTTGTGATGCTTCAGCACCTCCTCGATGCAGACGTTGGCGCTGGGCACGGGTGCGTTGAACTTCATGCCGAGCAGGAAGCGACGCAACAGTGCCTGGCCGTTCTTGCCGAGGTCGGTACCGAGAATGGTGTCCATGTCCAAGGCGGTTCGCGGTCGGATCTGATCGAGTCCGCGGTGCGCCGTCGTGGGCACGTTGAAGTTCACGGTCATCATCTGCGGTTGACCGTTGCGGAGTATCGCCTCGAGCGTGTGCTGCTTGTCGAGCAACACCTTGTTATCGCTGAAGATCGCGGGCTGCGAGGTGAAGAACCACAGGCCCTTCTCCATGTCCAACGCCAATCTGTCGATCCACGTCGGGTACTTCTTGCGATTGCTCTCGTTGCAGTACGTCAACCAGTGCCCCGCCATTTCGGGCGTGATCCAGGTTGTCGTGGTGAACACCAACTGCCCGGTATGCACCGGAGCGTCGGCGGCGATAATCCCGAGTTCCTCCGAGAACTTACTGACCTTGGCGGCGGCAGTATCGATCTGCTTTTGCGTCGGACGCGGCAACGATGCCTGGTCCGTCGCAGAGAGGACATAGGGAACTTCGGCATCCTTCGGAATGCAACGCAAGGCGTCGACGACGCTTGCGAAGTCCCAGTTATCCGGGACGTGCAGAGTCACCTCCCACTGGGTGTCGGGCTGACCCGAGCGGAGCCAGAGAGTCAGGCAACGATCGTCCTTGAAGACTTTCTTGACCTGGAAGCGGCTCCGTGCGTGGTTGTCATGCGTACGGACGTACTCACACGTCCAATCGCCCGAGACGATGCCGGCGGCCACTGCGCAGTTGAGCAGCAGTTGGCCATTGCGGATGCGCGTCGCTTCCATGCCTGGCTCGATATCGCCAGTCATATTGATGGTTGGAACCGAATCGAGACCTACGGCAATACGTGGTCCGCGCAACGCTTTCTCTCGTAAAGAAGTAGTCATTTACTTAATCCTGAGTGGTTAGAACTGGACTACAGACAACTCGATAGTCGCCTAAACAGAAGAGGGGTATATGTTACCCATCTTTACAGAAGTCGAGCGTTTTGGAGCCCGAACTTTATATTAACAACCAAAGTCGAAAGTGCACTTTGGTTGTTCGTTTACGTCTTAGCCTACGTCTAAGACGTAAACGATTACGTCGACGCGCAGCTGTCGCAGCGGTCGACACGCTGAGAAAAGAATAGAAGAGATGAACTGGCCGACAAACCGGCGAGTCAGAATTGGCACAAAGACATCACCGGCTGTCGACCATGTTCAATCGATACCGATACGCTTGTTCGTGTGACGGAACGATTTCATCCGAGCGCGCTCTTCTTTATCGGCGCTTCCCGGATATAGCCTCGGATCGTCGAGATCTAGTTTGCCGTTGATGATCATCCATTCGAGTAGAAGTCGTCGCTGCTCTCGATCCTTGTCAGGATGATCGATCGGGAGCAAGGCGTAGTGGACGCTCATCTTACGATAGTTCTGTTCGACATTCGCGCGGTAGTCTTTATGCTTCGCACACATGTCGATGAAGTTGGTCGCTTTGTTCTGGGTGGCTTCGGCCCAGGTGGGGATTGGACGGTTGTCCTGCGGTATCTGCTTGGGACTCTCCATCCACTCGTCAGGTAGCCAGGTATCGACAGACCAAGCACTGACCTTGGCCTTAACGGGTTGCTCGTTCTTGTCGAGCACTTCGACTTTCGCAGTCACACTTGGAGTGCCGCCGTTGGCGTCGCTGCTACAAGCCCGCGACAGGAGTAAACATCCTGCCGCAATGAAGAATATGCAAAGCATGGCTTCGCCGGTTGACCTTCGGTCACTCATTGTGTCTCCTTCAAAATCCAAATACCCGACCAAGGACGATAACGATGATCGCAGCGATACCACAGATCATTGCGCCAGCGGCCAGCATACTCTGCCGCCGTCGACTACGTGCCTGCGCAATCAGTTCCGCTTCAACTGCTCTCTCCAGACGCGTCCTCCGTCGCTCGTGTTGTTCTTCCTCGTGCAAGGTCTTTCTCCTCGTTGGTTAGCATTGCATCGTTGACGTAGTCTCCGCACAATGTGTAGGTATCATCTCGAGACAACCACACGAAGACAGGATCGTAGGTCGACTTGTCGGTACGCCACTCGGCCACGCCGGCCCAGATGGCTGCTGATTGAATGGTGCGTTGGCCGTAGAGGCAGCCACATATTCCTGAGATAGCGCCTCCTATTATAATGCCGCATAATGCACCTGTGATAAAGCTACCCATCGGTCTTACTCCCTGGCGTTTCGACGCCGTCGCTGTAGAAGCGATCAAACTCCCAGCCGTACTCGCCACGCCATTCGAATACCGTGGCGCCGGTCGTTGTGACGCGCTTCCTAGCTGCCTGAAATTGTTGGGCGCGATGTGCCGTGCTGGCTGAGCCCGCCCAGAAGCCAAGCCCAAAGACGATGAGCAGGAGCGGAATGCCGATCACGACACAGATGCCGATGATGTTTCCTATCATGTCACCCTCCGTAGTTACTTCTGATATAGGTGAGTGTAAGTCTCGCATCCCATGCGCTCGATGGGATCTGCATTTCTGCCGCCAACAGAATTGGTGACGGACTGTGTTTCTTCTCCCAGATGTCACCGCGTACCCAGACCTTGCAGATCACGAGGTCGCCGATGTTGCGGAAACGGTTGGAGAACCGGATGATATCGTTTGCGTGCTGCATGACGTGGAAGCCGGAGCGGTACTTGGTAGCCGTCCGGCGATCCCCGTCCCATGCAGTCTTTTGATCTGCCTCGATCCATTCGTCAAGAGGCAGTACGCGTGAACCCTGCACACCGTGGAAGAGGGTGGCAGGCACGCCATTTCTGTCCCTGAGCATACGCCAGCAGACTCGCCACTTACATGGCGACGTCGCCAGGGTAGCCTGGGAAGAAGATTTCGATTTCACGCTGAGCGGACTCCGGCGAGTCGCTGCCGTGAATGATGTTGTGATGCGCCGACTTGGCAAAGTCGCCGCGGATGGTGCCCGCCTGTGGTGCCGTGAAGCTGCCCATGAGTGTGCGGACTGTAGTTATCGTTGATTCCATCGCGTGGGGTACGTACGCGACACCGGCCACGGACAAGCCGCCGGCCATGAACTTTGCGATGCGTTCATAGAAGTCTTGGTCCTTGAACTTCCCGTACAAGCCGTCTATGTGCTTGTCGGTCATCTGCAGTGCGCGCATCCGGAGGAACCGGACGCCCTTTCGCTCGAGCCGCCTGAGTACCTCACCCATGAGGCCTCGCTTGATGCAGTCGGGCTTGAGAATGATGAGTGTCTCACTCATACGATGACGTTCTCCGTAAAAATAATGGGAGTTGACGTGAACACGTTTATGTCTTCAACCGCGTCCTTCTGGAGCTGACGTACCCGCTCTTTGCAGATACCCATCTCCTTGCCCACCTCTTCGAGAGTCTCGCCCTCGAAGCGACGGATCAGAACTTCACGGCGGCGTGCTTCCATCCTGCTGATGATTAAGTGGAAGCGTTCAAAAAGCTCGTCGAGGTCAGCGTCCTCGTATGGTTGCTTGCCGCGCTCGTCAGCTACGATGTCGCGAAGCTTGAGCGGATGCTTATCGTTGTTTGTCTGCACCAGGCTCCGATCGAGCGACATCGGAAGGTTGTACAGCTCCGGATTCCGCTCTTCCCATATCGGGTGCCCGAAACCATCGAGCCACGACATCGGGATGCGGATGAGGCGATCCTGCTTGAGCAACTTCTTCATGTACTGTCGCGATGCCCAGCCAGCGTAGGTCTGGAACCCGGCCGACGACTCGTGGTTTGGATCCCACGTGTAGATGGCGTGCATGGCGCCGATCATGCCCTCCTGGAAGAGATCGACAGCGTCAACGCGTCTGGTCTGATAGCGGATAGCCAACATCCAGGTGTATCGCACCACGCTCTCGATCGCCTTGTTTCTCGCTGCATCGTCGTCCTTGCCGGCAGCAGCCATGTCGTCTCTCGCTTGGCGAGGCAATGGCTGTCCTGCGAGCTGGCATACGACATTCATCCATCGGTAGTCGTCCAGCTCAGCGCTATTTTTTGTTTCTGAGAACAAAATTCCCTCCATTTCGTCTAGATGTGTTCTGGGCGGGCCTGCACCACCAGGCCCACCCAGCTCAGGGAGGCGTTGCCGCCTACTTCCGTCGCCCTTTCGCTACTGAGCGATAGGTTCGGCGACATTGCCTGGGCTTTGAAGATGCTCGGCTCTTCCTCTTGTTGAACGTGCAACCAGGAGGAACGAGCTTGCGGATGAGCTGGCCGGCTTCGGCGCCATACTCGTTGCTGACGGCAGTGGCCAGCTTTCCGCGTGACTGCTTTCTAATCATCGCGAGGGCAAAGACCTCGTGATCGAAACCCCGTACGTTGTTGATCCAGAAGTCGTCGAGCGATCGCTCGAATACCTCCTGGAACCGGTGGAAATAATCCATGTGGATTTTGGCGTTCTTGACGATTTTCGCCTGGACACCTTTTGGCACTTTCGGCCACACTTTCTCGTTCATCTCTTACCCTGTCGTTTCTGGTGAAATTCCCACCAAATCTTCTTGTCCTTCACGAAGTACGATGCTGGCATTGCCGCCACCGTATCTCGCTGTCCTGCTACCACGATATAGTAGCCGTCGGTGCGTTTGATAGCACGGTCGCTCACCACCACGTACTCGTTCACTGCATCGCCTGGCGAGAAGCGAAAGTACAGTGCCATACCCAATTTTACCTGCTTGCTGTCGTATGTGACCACTGCCTTACTCGGCATTTTGACTAGGTCCACATCTGCACAATGGTTTACAGGAATGGTGTTTGGCATGGGGTGGGTCTCCCTATGCTTGCAAGGCAAGCAGTTTTGGCGAAATTTGCAGATAATAGAGGTTGACGAATTTTCGCAGATCCGTTACCATGAAAGTAGCAACGTTATTTTTCTCACTCACCCACGAGGTAGGAGTAATGGCCAAAGCCAAAAATCCCTCACTCGCCCAGCTGGAAGCGCTGGCACTGCTCAACGACGACGAGAAGATTCGCAAGATACGCGATCTCGAACGAAAGTTGGCGTCCGCCACGCAGGCAAAGAAAGAAGCTGAGGCGAAGTACAAGCAGTCCGAGAAGGACCTGCTGCTGGCAGAGGACAACACCGAGTTGATCCTCGCAACCCAAGACGAAAAGACGCTGCGGAAGCTCGAGATGAGCAAGAAGCGGCGCGGCAAGGGCAAAGCCTCTGCGATCATCTGCGTGAATGATTGGCACTGCGAGGAGAACGTCGACCCGGAGGTTACCGGGAACGCGAACAAGTTCAACCCGAAGATCGCTGATCGTCGCATCGAGAACACCTGGCAAAAAGCCGTGTATCTTCTGGATACCATCAAGAGCTTTACCAACATCCAGGAAGTCGTTATTTGGGCTGGTGGTGACATGATCAATGGCTACATCCACGAGGAGTTGATGGAGTCAAACTTCACCGGCCCCGCTCCTGCCATTCTCTACATGCAGGAGAAGCTCATCACCGGAATCGAGTTCATCAAGTCCCAGGTCAAATGCGACCAAATCACGTTCCTTGGCAACTACGGCAACCACGGACGGACGACTCGGAAGAAGCCCATCTCCACCGGTTGGAAAACCTCGTGGGAGTGGTTGGCGTACAACAACGTTGCGCTGCACTTCCAGAACGATCCGAATGTCAACTTCAAGATCGCGAAGGGCTATCACCTATGGATGCCCATTCAAGGTCACGATGTTCGGTTCCACCACGGTGACGCCATCAAAGGCGGCGGCGGTATCGGCGGCGTTCACATTCCACTGCGGAAGAAAATCGCCCAGTGGAACAAGGAGCGCCAAGCTGAGTTAGATGTGCTCGGTCACTTCCACCAGTATGCCGAAGATTGGAACTACGTGCTGTGCGGTTGCCTCGTCGGCTACAATGCTTACGCCCAGTATATCGGTGCGGAAGCACAGCCGCCTACCCAAACGCTCATAGTTATAGACTACGAGCACGGGAAAATCCTGTCCATGCCAATTTTCTGCGATGACACACTGGTGAGGTAGCATGCGTTTCGAAGAAATCTATCTGGATATGGATGGCGTGGTCGCTGATTTCGTCCACGCCTTCATGCACATCCACAAGCGAATGGATCTGGCGAACAACCTGACAACCCGATGCCTCGAAGAGGTGTTGGGTATCACTCAGATTGAGTGCTGGGCGCCCGTCGTCGACGAGAAGCATTACTTCTGGGACGAGATCCCAATCTTCCCGTGGGCGATCGAGCTGTATCAGTTCTGCCGTCGGATCGGGCCGGTGACATTCTTGTCGCGGCCGATCAGCCTGCCCGAGTTCAACGGGCGAGACACCGCGTATTGCATACGCGGCAAGATGACTTGGTTACGCCGCAACTTCGGGCAGGAGATCGACGAACATGACGTCATCTTCACCGGCCGGAAGGAGAGCGTAGCAAAACCCAGTGTGCTGCTCATCGACGACGACGAGCGGTACGAGTTGAAGTTCCATGAGCGGGGTGCGCGGCAGATCGTGTTCCCTGCGTGTTACAACCGTTTCAACAAGCGGTGCGACGATCCGATGGATTGCGTCCGCGAACAGTACGAAGGATTACTCGAAGAATGATGACCATCCCGAATCCGGAGCTGACTCCGGAAGTGATCGGAGCGATCAACAGCGAGCTCCAGTATCAGAACTCGTTCGCCGATACCGATCGCAGTGACGGCAAGGACCACGGTGTAGTGGGCCAGCTCGTCACGTTGTCTGTGTATGCCCGCAAGGCCGAAGAGGCTTGGGTGCACGGCGCCGACGAAGTGAAGACGCTGCAGGTCTTGCGTAAGGTCGCAGCGATTGCTTGTCGTGCCATGCTGCTGTACGGCGCTTACAATCGGACCAAGTACCTCGATGCGCACGGACTTGTGGCCTGGGAGGACGATTGATGAACCTGGCTATCTGCGGACCTGGTCGCTGCGGCAAAGACACCGCCATGCAGTGGCTCGAAGAGCACACGACTTTGCGATGTGCTGGCAGTACTAGCGAGGCCGCTGCACCCATGGTTTTTGACCACATTGGTCGGGACCACGGGTACACTTCGGTGCAAGAATGCTGGGAAGATCGGCATAATCACCGGGAATTATGGGCCAAGCTGATTTGGGACTACAATAAGCCCTTTGGCATCCGGCTCTACCACGATATGCTCAAAGAATCTGACATGCTCAATGGCATCCGGCGAGCCGGCGAACTGCAAGCATTGCTAGAACGCGGCATGATCGACCTGGTAGTCTGGATCCACCGAGATGTCCCAGATGACCCCTCCTTAGAGATGCCGATGGATGTGGCCGACGTGGTCATCCCAAACACAGGTTCATTGTCGGACTTCTATTCGAAGCTGGAGAGGTTTGCTGCGGCGATCCGTATCCTCAAACCCATCGAACCAGGGTAACAGAATGGACATCGGTCTTGGATGGCTATCTGATTTGTTGCGATGGGCGTCCAAGATCTTTCCTCGCGGTCTTCATGTCGACAAGACGCAGGAAGGTGTGATGCTCACGCTCGGTAGCGCGAAGCGACTCAGGCCTGGCTTCCACTGCTACTGGCCGCCAATCCAAAGACCGATTGTCCATCCTGTTGTCCGAGACACTCTCAACTTGGAGGCTCAAACATTACCGCATGATAGCACACTACCACTTGGCGTCACAATATCAGTGACAGTGGTCTTCCGCATCAGCGACATCATCAAAGCCATGGTGGAGACCTACGACTTCGAGTCGACGATACGTGACCGAGCTCAAGCGGGTGTGATTCAAGTGGTTGTCGGAAAGACAATACAAGACCTGGTGCGACGGCACCAACGCGTAAACAACATGATAACCAAGAAGATCCGAGAGGATCTCGAACCATTCGGAGTTGATGTTGAGGTGGCGTTCATGAGCGACTTCCATCTCACCAACATGCATCGGGTAATCGGCTCGACAGCCTACCTCCCGATTCCAACTGCTGAAGAAACCGAGGAAGAATAATGGCGAAGAAGAAATCCCCTTTGGACGAACTCGAAACCCGCAAACGCGTTGTCACAGCCAGGACGCTCAAGGGCGAAAAGAAGAAGCTGTGGAACGAGTTCGTCGTCCGATACGCTGACGGCCGATACGACGGCATCTCCCAACGAGAACTCTTCGAGTGGGCCAAGAATACCTTCGGGCTCAACTGTTCAGCGAGTGCATTCCGCAACGATCTCATCGCGGGGCCGAGAAAGTAAAAGCTTGCCGCGGCGTGCGAAAGGGGTTAGCTAACGACACGCCGCAGCACAGCGTTAAGGCCTATCTCTCGTTGTACATCGCCAGGCACTTCTTTGACGCGGAGTTGTTTACTCCGCCGATGAGTGAGCTGCTAGCCTGCAGCCACCGGCGCTGCCAGCCCCACTCATCGCGGACCAGCATGGCGTAGTCTGTGGCATTCAGCTCGATGGTCGTCTCGGTGGCGTTCTCCACCATCGAGATGGCCAGCTCGTAGTCCGATGTGTGGTCTTCGGGTGCGTTGAATTTGATGCCGACGTATGCGGCTTCGCCTCGCTCCAACTCAGCCAGTATCTCCTCACACCGCTTGGATGCCTTTTTGCAGTACGCATCCAGGGCCTCTTTGTAGATTTCCTTGTGCTCGTCGCGATTCTTCTTCATCACTTCGAGCAGCGTACTCTTGTTCATGCGGATTTTAAGTTCCAATGGACTCCTCCATATGCAATCGAAGTCTGCCCTCGCTAGGGCTTCTGTGTTACCGATGCAGCCGCCCATCTCTCCGTAGGCGTAGAACTGCAAATGTTGGTCGTCAGCTATCACTGCTAGCCTCCGAGCGACTCAGCGGGCCGCTAGGGCCCTGTTAGCAAAATAGGCTCCAGGGAGCCCTTTTCGGCTTTACGGGCCGCGTATGGGCCTCAGGAGGCCCCTCACGGTCCTTCTTCGGGAGGTGGTTCCAGATCCTCCCGCTTTACCATGTCAATCATCGGCGTTTCCGCCTTTTTCCAGTATGGCCGCTCTTGCAGCCACTCTTCCAGATTCATGGTGTAGTCGTAGGCACCGACGCCGACGGCGCACACGTACGCCTGTCGGTCAACGTCGAAAAACGTATGTACGATCGGGAGCAACCCGTCCCACTTCTTGGAGTAGAAGGAGATACCCGGGTACGGCTCAACGTGGATCGGCAATGATACGTCGGTCTCTACGATTGCGATCTCGTCGTTGTGGAGTTTTACGCCCATCTGGACGTACACTGTTTGACTCACTTGACTCTTTGATCTCCTTCTTCTCGATGGATTTCACCTTGTCGTAGTCCAGCTGTTCGCGGATACACCGCTGGACTTCGTTCTGGTAGCAGAAGTCGCAGCGGATTGCGGTCAGCTGGGCGCCTCCGGTGAACGGATACCATTTATCGGTTTTGTCGCCGCACTTTCCGCAGACCTTTTCTACCTTCTTTGCTTTTGCCATGTCTGGCCTCCCTTTGCTCGCAGTAGAGCATATCGATAAGTCTGATGAACCGTGCCCGTTGTGGGCATGGTGGGGTGATAAGCTCAGGTCTGTTGAACATTAGCCATAAGTCGGCCTGTTTGCGTCGACCGCGTAACATATGGTCCCAGTATTCGCCGACAGCATCGCTGCCGGCGAAGTCCCGGGCATATAACGCTTGCTGGATATCCCATGTTAGGTTCTGGTCCATGACACCACCCCTCGAGAGTGATAGTGTCGGTCACGTTTCGGCGACGCCCTCGACGCCGCGGATTTTAATGCAGTCATAGCCGTGTCCTCCGTAGAGTTAAGGGGTAGTTGCATCTTGAGGCTGAGGGAGTTCGGTTGGCAACCCTTCGTCCTCACAAAGTTCGTCGTTCGCTTTCTTAGCCTGTTCGATCTGGTCGATACCGTGCAGCTCCGTACGGGTGAGCTTACGCGGAATCTGTGCCGCGACACGAGAGACGCGGTCGGAGCACGTATAGACGAAGTCAGCAATGCCCCATCCGTCCATCGCTTGCACCATACGCTTGTGCCACTCGACACCGTGGGCGTGGGTGGTCTTGGTGCTGGGCGTCTTGTGACAGTACTCGTGGATCAGCATCATCATGTAGTGATGCCATGCCGACTGGCAGGCGCCGAGCCGCTTGACCTCCTTGCGGTTGATGGCAATGAACGTCTTGCCATCAGTCCAGTGGTCATTCGGACCAGATCCGATGAAGAGCTGACGCGCACCGCCAGTGCCGTAACGGCAGGCGTATGCTACATTGCTCTGCACCTTCCTGAGCGTCTCCAGCACGATCCGTTCTACGCGGCTGAGCTCCTTGTCCTCCAGGATGAGGTTTTCGGTGGCCATCGCCTTGTAGATGGTGTCCCACGGCACGTGGCGGACAGGATAGCCTTGAACGCCAGCTTCGATGTACGTCTTGTTGATGATCTCCGCCAACTCCTTGCCGTCTTTGGCACCCCATCGATCCAGCATCACCTGCGAAACGACTGCAGTCAGCTTTGCATCCTGCATCCGTCTTACGGTGTAGGACCAAGACCGTTCGTTCTTTGGTGCTAAGGTGATTGTGCCGCGGCCGATTCCATGCAGGACTCGCAGAGTGATATGCCGCTCGTCCTGCAGGAGTGTTATCAACTTGGCAGTGCGGGCATACTGCGACGAAAGGTCACCATCCTTCATCGAATTGACGACCCGCTTACGGTCGGCATCGTTTAGGATGGGCGCCCGGCGGTTCGTTTGCGTCGTACTCGTCGTTGTTGAACGCCGACGTGGCCGTCGCCTGGTTGAATTCACCACGTTGCCAGCACTGTCGCGGGCGACAGCCTTCTCGGCTACGTGGGCGCGGATCTTCCCGGCGACCTTGAGCCAGACCGGACAGTCGGACATCACGTCGTTTCGCGCGAAGTTCACCTTGAGAGGCACCTTCGTGACCACGTCACCACCGATACCGTAGCGGTAGCGGTTGATGCTCATCACCTTGATGCCCTGGTTGTATACGTCGAGCGGGCCGTTCTCGCGGAACTTGATGTCCGCTTCGGCAAGCTCGATATCCCACTCGATTTTGGAATGGTCCCGCGTGATCGTCTTGCCGTCGTCATTCAGAAAGATCGGAATGCGTACGAACTTGACGTTCTTCTTGATCTGGTCGATGATGTCTGCATGCTCAACGTGTTTGAGGTGCGAGTACAACTCGACGGTGACGGTGCAGCCGTCAACGTGCTCCAGACCTGTGCGGAGCTGGTAATCCAGCCCTTCCTCCTTAATGTCGACGATCATCTCGAACTCGCCGCTACGCCATGTGTTACGCCCGTAAGCGAACAACTGGCCGCGACCCATCCGGAACCGACCGAAGACCTTCTCCTCTTCTTTGGCGTGCGGCTTGCCGAACACCTCGAAGAAGTCCTCAATCTCCTTCTTGGAGCGAAAGCCCTTGCCGTCATCGCTGATGATCAGCATTCCCTGCGAACAGGAAATGCGGCAGGTGCTGGCGCCGGCATCGACGGAGTTCTGGACTCCCTCTACCGTTGCCTTCCATAAGCTACCAGCTTGACGTTGGATGATGTCAAGCAGCAGCTGCTTATCCATTTTGAACTGACGCGTTTCACTCTGCGGCATGTCTACGTATTTTGATACCTCGGTGACGTCTGCCCTCGATGTACTGGTCGGCCGGGTCATCCGGCGCCGCCTCGTCGGGCATGTGGAAAAATTCGTGGCGGTAGACTGTCTTCTCTTCGGGAACAGTTTCGATCTTCACGATGTTCTCGAGCATGATGATGATGCCCAGCTTACGCCGGCCGTCGGTCTGCACCACCAATCGCGGAATCAAGTCGTCGTTGCTGACCGTAATGACACCTTCATCGCAGACCTCCCAGGATCTGCCGCTGAGGTGATTACCGTATGTTATGCGGTACTTCTGCTTCTTGTGGTACCAAGAGCCGTCACGCATACGTTCGATCTCCCTCTCGAAGAACATGACCAGTGCAAAGGACATGTGCTCCGAGTAGAGATCATCGAATATCTCCATCGACTTCAGCTTCTTCTCCAATTCTTCAATTGGAGAAGTGGTACACCGACACGTCTCGAGGGAGGCCTGGGTATTTTGTACAGAGCTTTTCGATTGCTCGCTCATATGTTTCCTCTATGTCTTTTCGTGCCTGTCGCGAGACTTCGTCGACCAGCACGTTGAGATTGACACGGTCGCGTTCGATGAAGTGGAAGTGCAGGATGAATCCATTGTTCCGATACTCATCGAACGGCTTCCAAAGTTCTTGGTGGGCCCGGCGGGAGCCGGGATTATTGCCGCAGGTGGCAACGACTTTGGAGTCCGTTACGATATGCACATGCATGGCACGACCGATCTTCTTCAGCTCGTGCCTGCGGTGCCTACCTGGACCGTCCTTACCAGCATACCAACTCATGGCATGGAGATAAGGGAAAAGCTCTCCGAGTGTGACGGTGCCAGTGTTCATGGCGCCATAGAAGAGCTTCCTGGCACGACTGTGCCTGTCGATAAGAACGGCAGCCCATCCGGCTCCTTGTTTCCAGCCGGTGCCGCTGCCATCGCCAACGATTAGGGTATCCCACTCGGTGATCCGAAGTTCATCCAGTAGGTCCTCCAGGGTCGCTATCCCTGCGATCTGCGGCCGCGTCCTCTTGGGCGCCTTCCGCTTCTCGTCGTTTGGCATCGATTTCCTCTTGAAGTTTTTCGCGTACCTGCAGAGCGAGCTGGAAATGCTGGTTGTTAGCATCCGCCACTGTCTGCGATAAACGCGCTGCTTGTAGTCCCGCCTTGCCGATGAAGAACGGATCGTTGACGTCTCCGACAACGAGCACGTTCGGCTTGGCATCTTCCAGCCCGTCGCCGTAGACGATGCCGATAACAGCCCCCTTGAACTCAGGGATGTCGTCGATCATGTCCTGCACGAGCTTGTGGAAAGACTCCGGAACTATCTCATTGAATGTCTTCTTGTCGCTCATTTTGTTCCTGGGAACTATTTTCGAACAACCGATCCTGCAGATCGGCCAGAAGAAGGGAAAAACGGGTAGCCGCCAGGGAGAAGACCGGCAAAAAGACGATCCAATCCCATGGCGGGTTCAGCCAAAAGCTTGGTAGCCAGAACAGAACGAGGAGCCAGAATGCCGCATGATATGTCAGACAAGTGCGACACTCCGATAGCTGTGCTATCTTTCCACGAGCCCACGCGCGCCACGTTAGACCATTTTCGGTGATCTCTTCAGGTCGCGGTTGGCCCCATACGCGGAACCACTCTCGGGCGTCATCGAAGACACCGGGCTCATGTAACCAAGCATCAACGAGGGCACCTGAGGCAGCGAGCAGAGCGATGAACTCCAGAAACGTCATGGCTGTGTTCCTTATCAGTCACCTTCGGCAAAGCCTTTCGCAGCAGCGAATGCTACGATGATGGCGCCAACAGCTGCGATGAGTGGCAGGCCGCAGAGCGGTCCGTCCTCCGCAGAGATAAAGGCGCAGGTGAAAGCAATTATGGCAGTGAGGCCAGAGACCTTGGCGAATGAATCAAACATCATTCCTCCGGTGGGCCAAGATGCCACGGGTCGTTCTGAGTTGAGCCTCTGTCGGGCGGAGGGAATCCGTCACGGATCTGTGTCGCCGGCGGTAACGGCCGGCTCACTGGATAGTCGTGAATCGGATGGTTATCCGGGACAGTGGTCGGCACCGGCCGGCGGTAGGTAGGCCGCAGACCAGCACGCTCGAGAAACAACTTCGCGCTCATTGTGATTGCCATATTCAGCCCCTCCCGGCTGTTCGTAGTACGGTTTCACTCTTTCCGTAAACCGTTTCTCCTAGCTATACTATCAAAGCCAGCTAAGACAGCACCAAATTACCCAAATGGCAAGCAGTGCTAGCAGAGTCAAGCGGAACTTTTCCCAGAATCGGCTGGCAAAGTTCCCAACGAACTCAAACTTTTCCAGCTCTCGCTGTTTGTCTTCAGGAGACATCCTCATGGCGGAACCTTTCGACGAACCGGAGATCATGAAGGCAGCGAAGTTGCAACTCATCGCCGCATCACTCAATCCCGACGAGATCGCTGACCTGACACCGGCAGAACGTGTAGCCCGCTTCGGGCTGCTGCTCAAATCCGGGTTGATCGACTCTCTCGCCCAGGCATTGCCTCTCCTGCTCAATCTGAAGGGGAATCCATACGCCTTGATGAATCACTTCCCGTTCGAGGAAGTCTTCCGACTACGGATGCCATCTGCCCTAGTCTACAAGACCGGGCGGCAGGTGTCCAAGTCTACTTCCCTGGCGGCGCACGGCGTTATCACGTCTGTATCGATCCCGAACCTAACTACCGTGTATGTAATGCCACTTTTTGAGCAGGTTCGGCGTTTCAGCACCATGTTCGTTCAGCCGTTCATTGACCAGTCGCCGGTCAATTTCCTCTGGACAGGAACCGATACCGTGAACAGCGTTCTCCACCGATCCTTCAAGAACCAGTCGAAGATGTTGTTCAGCTTCGCATTCCTGAATGCTGACCGTGTCCGCGGTATCTCCGCGGATAAGGTGGCTATCGACGAAGTCCAGGATATGAACTCCGACCACCTCCCGATTATTCGGGAGACGATGTCGGCCTCCGATTGGGCGCTTCGCCAATTCACGGGCACGCCCAAAACGCTTGATAAT
>Ga0180434_10002093_pt1 | contig 27383 bp, 29 predicted proteins | sample SS_ome_7_FD_132453 | JGI IMG/M metagenome (GOLD analysis project Ga0180434, IMG submission 132453) | Hypersaline lake sediment archaeal communities from the Salton Sea, California, USA - SS_1_D_2 metaG | ecosystem: Environmental > Aquatic > Non-marine Saline and Alkaline > Hypersaline >... | reverse complement strand
TTTTACATCATGAACGAGGTGGCCCACGTCTACTTCACCCGGTACAACGAATTGCTCGGCCGCCTCCAGGGGATCGTCACCCAGATCCCGGTGAGCTCCAGCGTGTGACCGGGACATTTCCCATGTTGTGACGGGAGGGTGCGGACCCATTCCGGATGCGCACTCTCCCGGACGTGTGTCTGCTTACAAGGGGTGCCGGCCTCCAGGAGATCGGTGGCTGTCCCCGTTCCTCCGGTATTTCCCTGCCCAAGCCCTGTTCTCTTGTGCACTGGCCGGGTCGGGTCGATACCTGCAATGACCATCGACCATCGCGCGTCCCGGAAGCTCCAGGCCCAGGCGTCGGGCGCCTCCCGGTTCGCCGCCCAGGGGCGGCGGGTATATGCTTTTGTCTTCCTGTGAGCTATAATAAATGTTTTTTCAGAAAAGCGGATCTGAATCTTATGGAGGGCTGAAGCCATGCTGCTGGAAAAGTATCGAAAGGCTCATTTCCCGAAGACCGTTTTTCCCGAGTTTGTGGTAGATCAGGAAAAGTGTACCCAGTGCGGTCGATGCGTAGAGGCATGTCCCACGATGGGACTGGAGATGGGAACGAACGGCTTTCCATACCTGCGAGGGTACAAGGGGATCGAGAAGGCCTGCCTCGCCTGCCGCAACTGTGAAGCGGTCTGCCCCTCGGGCGCCGCCAGGCTGGACGGCATCTATCGGGTCGAGGAGGGTCGCTACAAGACGATCCTGCGCGGCAGGATTTCCCCCCCCAACCCGTTCAACGACCCCGAGCCTCCCTCCTTCGAGTCTGTAAGCAAGAAGCTCACGTCGGTGGAACGGGTGATCCTCAAGAGAAGGAGCATCCGGCTCTACAAGGACAAGCCTGTCCCCCGGGAGATGATCCACCGGATCCTGGAGGCCGGCCGGTTTGCCCCCTCGGCCGGGAACTGCACGCCCTGGAAGTTTACCGTGGTCACCAACCGGGAAACGATCCGGGAACTCGAAAAGGACAGCATGAAGATGCTGCGCCGTATGCGGGACGTCTATCTCGGCTCGAAGGGGTGGAACAAGACGGCCTCAACGCTCTTGAGCTACATGTCTATCAACAAAGGGGACCAGAGACCGATGACGGCCATCGAGAAGGCCGAACATTGTAACGACGTCATCTACTGGAACGCACCGGCTGTTATCTTTCTCCTGATGGACACCCGCGGGATCAGCAATCCGGACCTCGACTCCGGAATGTGCGGGCAGAACATGGTGCTGGCGGCCCACGCGATGGGGTTGGGCACCTGCTACATCGGCCTGACGGTTACGGCAATCGACTACCTGCCCGCGTGGAAAAAGAGGCTGGGCATCGAGCCTCCCTGGAAGGCAATCACGTCCCTGGGCGTTGGCTACCCCAAAGGCAAGATCGACAAGCCTGTAGCCCGGGAGACGCTGGAGGTGAACTGGATCGAGTGAGGCGCTAGTCCGCCTGGGGCAGCTTGCCCTTCAGGTATTCTTCGAGCAGCATGATCCGATCGTGACCCCAGAACATCTTCGTGCCCACGAAGAAGGTGGGTGCGCCAAAGGCCCCACGTTCTACGGCCTCCGCGGTGTTCTTCTTGAGGACTTCCTTGATTTCCGGGTCTTGCGCCATCTGGACGAGTTCTTCGCCGTCCAGCCCGACGGATCGAGCGATCTCGTTCAGCGTGTCGGGTTGGCCCGGGTCCTTGCCTTCCTGCCAGAGTGCACGCATGACGGCCGCGGCAAACTCCTTGCCCTTGCCGAGCGTGTCCGCCCCCACGGCAGCCCGCATCGGAACCAGGCTGTTGATGGGAAACACGGAAGGAAAGGCAAAATCGATCTTGTAGTGGGCCGCCCATGTCTTCAGGTCGTCGAGCATGTAGTTGAGTTTCGCAGGGACCTCCAGGGGGGGCCTGTTGCCCGTCTCCCGGAACACCCCCCCAAGAAGGAAGGGCCTCCACTGCGCCTGGGCATCGCACGCTTGCGCAAGCTGCTCGATGCGGGTCGAGGCAAGGAACGTGTAAGGGCTTCCCACATCCCAGAAAAACTCGATCGTCCTTTGCGACATGCCTTACTCCTCCGTCCTCGTAGTTGTTTCCCGAAACGCGTTTAGAACATTCGATGGTCCGAACCCCGAGATAGTTTCGAATCTTGGGATATCCGCAACAGAGACAGCGCTCCAAGTGGGTCGCCAGGAAACGGGCGCTATGTTTCTCGGCTGAACTCGAGTTGTTGGGTGCTGACCTGGGTTCCCTCGGAGATTTGTGCCGGGCGACTTCGGGGGGGGGAGAGACGGAGCCCAAGCAAATCGGAGAGGGAAGCCAGGTCAGCACCCAACCGCAGGCCTCGCCCGAAACATAGCAATATCCCGAAGCTAGAGCGTGAGCTGGTTGATAAACTCAACCAACTGCTTCAGATTCCGGCATTCACGGACCTCATCGCACTGCTTGGCATACCGATGCATCATGGAATCCCCGAATTTCCAGAACCCCCTGTTTTCCGGGTTGAGCCAGATTGTCCGGCGCGCGCGCGACCGTACGCGACCGAGATACTCTTCCCCCGGCACGAAGAAGTTGTTCCTGCCGTCCCCGATCACGATGAAGGTGGTCTTTCGATTCACCGCATCCATGTACTCTTCGAAGAACTGCTTGAACACGTTCCCGTAGTCCGTGTACCGGTTGTAAGGGATGTCGGCCTGGTTCAAGGCGGTCTCGATCGCCTCGTTCACCTCGTGCCGTTCGAAACAGTCCGTCACCTCTCCGAGTTGATCGACGAAGACAAAGCTCCGGACCTTGTCGAACTGGTCCTGGAGCGAGTACAGAAGGTGGAGCATGAACCGAGAGGCATTCCAGACCGAGCTGGAGACATCGCAAAGCGTAACGATCCGTGTCTTGGATTTCTTCCGCTTCCGGAACGCCACCTCCACGGGAATGCCCCCGTAGGCCAGGCTCCTTCGAAGGGTGTGCTTGATGTCGAACCGTCCCCTTTGTTTGCGCTTCTGGCGCAGTGCGGATTCGTCACGGATCTTCTGGACCATTTCCCGGATCGCTTCCCGCATGGCCTGTATTTCCCATGGTGTCAGCGCGCCGAACCCTTTTTCCATGATGTCTTTCGGAAGGTCCCGGAGGTCGTCCTTCTTGATCAGCGATTGTGCTTGTCGTCCCACGTATTCGCGGATCATCTCTCCGAAGACGCCCGTCCTCTCGGCGATCCCGGCTTCCAGGGCTGCGCGGTCCTCCTCGGAGGCCCCTTGTTGCTCGAGCAGAGAGAGCAGGTGGTCCGCCTCGGATGCCCAGTTGTCCATCCCGAGTTCCCTGCGGATCTTCTGGGCAAAGTGGCTCGTCTGCAGCGGGTAGCGGATCTCCCCCAGTCCCACCCGCTCCGCCACCTCGGGCAGGGTGGCGGCCAGGGCGGCGATTCCCTCGAGGACCATCTGGCGGAACTCGGGGGACAAAGCGCCGTTGGCCTGGTCGAGCAACTCCTGAAGGGGCTGCTGGAGTTCCCCCCGGGCGAGGGACTTGGATAGCGCCTCTTCGGGCACGGAAAAGTCGGCGAAGAAGAGCTCGAAGAGACGGTCGAATTCCTCCAGGTCGTCTGCGCTCTTGATCCACGTCGTCTTGAGAACGGTCTTGAACTGTGTCCTGCTCGCGAGATCGATCAGCTCGATGCCGGTCAAGGCGCTCAGCACCTCGTCCACGGAGATCCGGATCCCGTTCTTTCGTAGCGTGTTTGCGAATGTGAGGACGGCTCTTTGCATCGTGTCCGGACCAAGCGTTTGGGGTTCAGCCCTCTTCCTGCTCTCGCGGCATGACCCTTCCCAGGTCCTTGAGAACCCGTTCCCGGTCTGTCGGGTACTTGATCAGGGTCGGCAGGGTCGTGCGGATCGTCTCCTGGCTGAGCCGGTCCGCATTGAGCAGGACGAGGGCCTTGGCCCAGTCCAGGCTTTCCCCGATGCTGGGCGGCTTTTTGAGGTCCAGCTTCCGGATCGACCCCACCGCCTCGGCGACTTGACAAATGAGCCGGTCGTCGAGGTCCGGGACCTTCTTCTTGAGGATGGCCGCTTCCTGTTCCGTGGACGGGAAATCGAGATACAGGTAGAAGCATCTGCGCTTGAGCGCGTCGCTCAACTCGCGGCTGTTGTTACTCGTGAGCACCACCAGAGGGATGTGCCGAGCCTCCAGGGTGCCGATCTCCGGGATGCTGACCTGAAAATCGCTGAGCACCTCGAGCAGGAAGGCCTCGAACTCCGGGTCGGACTTGTCCACCTCATCGATGAGAAGGACCGTGATTTCGTCCGAAAGGATCGCCTTCAAGAGCGGACGGGCCACGAGGAAGCGCTCCGAGAAGAAGGCGTCCTCCTCGGTAGAGATCCTCTCCACAGCCTCGGAGAGCGTGCTTACTTCCTGGAGGGTCTCGGCGATCTTGTCCTTCAGGATCTGGGTGTAGAGAAGCTGCTTGGAGTATTCCCACTCGTACAGCGCCTTGGTCTCGTCCAGTCCCTCGTAGCACTGCATGCGTATGAGCTTCAGGCCCTGGGAGGCGGCCAGGACCTTGGCAAGATCGGTCTTGCCCACCCCGGCAGGCCCCTCCACGAGCAGGGGACGTTGCATCTGAGAGGCGAGGTAGACCACGGTCGCCGCCTCCTGGTTGCAGATGTACTGCTGGGAGTCGAATCGGTCCTGAACTTCCTGGAATGAAGTAAACATCGTCCCTCCTCCATTTGGGGAGTCCTGCAATCCTTCCTCTTCCTGGAACCCTTCTCCTTCAGTATCCTACATCGATTCCCCGGCTGTCACCCTCTCGAGCAACCTCTCGGCGACCCGGGTCTTCTGGATTTTGTAGAGTTGGCTGCCTACATTCAAGAGTTGTGCATCCTTCAGGAGGATACCGAGGGGGAATGCGGGGATCTCGGAGACGCCCTTCCGGAGCCGTTGAAAACGATCCCACCAATCCCTCAAGAGGTCTGCCGCGAACAGCAGGCGTTCGGTAAGGCGTGCGTCCAGGTCGGTTCGGTCGAGGACCTCGCAGGCCAGCCCCTTCACGAATTCGCGCAGGCCTTCCAGAGTGATGTGAAGTTCGGCCACGAGCCTTTTCGTCTCCCCGTTGGAGGGTGCGCCGCGCTCCCCCATGAGCCGGATCGTCTGGTCGAGAATCAGCCGAAAATGGGTGACCAAGGTTACCGTCCCCATGAAGCGCTCCCAGCCGAAGACGGCCCGGGAGATACGGACGTGGCCGTCCCCGAGATTTCCGAGAAGGTTCTCGGCCGGCACGGTGCAGTCGTCGAAAAGGAGCTCTCCGTGGGGCGAGGTGTGCAGAAACCCGAAGTCCATCTCCTTCACGACCCGAAAACCTGGAGAGGCTGTGTCCAGGAGGAAGGCCGAGATGCCTTCCTTTCCCTGTGCGGGTCCGGTCCGGGCCAGGACGATGATCAGGTCGGCGACCGGGCCGTTGGTGATGAAGAGCTTGTGTGCGTGGATGAGGTACGTTCCGTTTTGCCTCTCTGCCCGGGCCTTCATCATCACGGGGTTGGCCCCTGTCTCCGGCTCGGACGCGGCCAGGGCGCCCACCCGTTCCCCGGTGACCAGGCCGGGCAAGTACTTCTCCCTCTGCTGCTCGGAGCCGAACCGCGCGATCACGTGAGAATGGATCAGCAGGTGGTCCAGCCAGGAGAGGCACAGGCCCAGGTCCCGGCCGCCCAGGAGGAAGGCCTCGATCGCCTCCACGAGTGCCTCCGGCCCCTGGCCCGATCCGCCGTACCGAGTTGGGATGAGGAATCCGAACAGGCCGGCCCCGGCCATCTTCTTCCAGAGGCTTCGAGAGAATCTCCGGCTTTCGTACCGATCCGCCAGGGTCGGAAAGACTTCCTGTCTGGCAAAAGCGTACACTTGCTGGGGGGTCATCCTAGCGTAGCCTCCTTCGGACGAGGGATCAAATCACCCTCGAGTTCGTTCAACCACTCGATTCGGTGCTCCACCTCTTTGAGACCAAAGGCCAGAATGCGGACCCGGAAAGGGTCCGCCTTGCGCTGCTCCATTTGTGACAGAATCTCCTGGTACGCCTTTTTCCTTTCTTCCATCAGGGAGAGCTGGGAACGGATCTTCCGGCGGGTTTCCTCGGGGTCCAGATGCTGAAAGAAGTTGACCTTGGCGAAAAACGAGTATCCCTGCATGAAGTCATAGAGCACCCCTTCGTCCTCGTGCCGGTCCGACCGGAGCCAGTCCCGGAAGGTCTGTTTCCCCTTGGGCGTTATGTGGAGCACCTTTCGCGCCGGCCCCTTTTCCGGCACGACGACCTCCCGCTCGATCAAGCCCTCTTTTTCCATCTTGGCCAACTGCGTATAGAGCTGCCCCTCGTTGATGTTCCGGAAGTGGCCGAGCCGATGGACCATCTGTTTTCTGAGGCCGTATCCATGGCCGGAGTTCTCCGAAAGCAGGCCCAGCAAGACGTGACGAAGAGACAATGTGACCTCCCTGAGATACATTAGATGTAATGTATCTTATTAGTAATATAGGTTTGTGTCAAGGCAATATTTTGCCCATGGGGGTAGTTGTATAACATTTTGTTTTCATTAAGAAAATATATCTCTTCCGACAGACAGTATTTCGCTTGACGAACAAGCACTCTTCGATTAGCTTAGTCAGTCAGAAAATCACTGGGCATCCGGGGAGGGCGAATGCAGAAGTATTCATTTTTTCAGTACTTCGAGGGTTGGGAGGAGTTCCAGGCGAGGCCCCTTGCCGAAAGGCTGCCTGTTTTTTTCAAGGACGGCAGGATTTTCGATGTCCTGTTCTCCCAGCAGTTCGACCGGCCCTTTCTGGATTCCATCTACGACCTGACCAACCGGATTCGAAGAATCGCCAAGGTGAGGGAGGGCGCGAAGTGGTTGCAGGAGCTCCATGGCCACCGAAGGGCCATGCTCTATTTCGTGCAGCCCTCGACCCGGACCTTTCTCTCCTTCTTGAACGCCTGTCACATTCTCGGTTTCCACACGAGCGAGATTCGCGACGCACAAACATCGTCAGAGATCAAGGGGGAGTCGCCGGAGGACTCGATTCGGACCTTCAGCAGCTATGTGGACCTGATCGTCATGCGTCATCCCCTGGAGGGCTTCGCAGAGAAGACCGCCTGGATGCTGAACATCTATTCCGATCGGCCGGTTCCCCTGATCAACGCGGGCTCCGGGAGCGATCAGCACCCGACCCAGGCCCTCCTGGACGTGTACACCCTGCAAAGATCCTTTGAAGACCGCGGAGGCATCGAAGGGAAGGTCATTGCCCTCGTGGGGGACCTGAAGAGGGGAAGAACCGTCCGCTCGCTGAGCTACCTGATGAAGAACTACCCCGGGGTGAAGCTCCTCTTCGCTGCCCCGCCTAACTTCCAGATCGGAGAGGACATCAAGGAATTTCTCTCGAACCAGAAAATTCCGTTCGAGGAACACACCTCCCTCGAGGCCCTTCTGGGTGAGGCCGACGCGATCTACATGACGCGCATCCAGGACGAGCACGACCAGGAGGGGAAGTCCGAGTCTCACTATGAAGATTTCTCCCTGGGGAAGAAGGACATGCCGAAGATGAAGCCGGATGCGATCATCATGCATCCGCTGCCGAGAAGGGGAGAGATCGACGTGGCCGTGGACAAGGATCCGAGGGCCATGTACTGGAGGCAGGAGCGAAACGGCATGTGGACTCGGGCCGCCCTGATGTCGGTCATCTTCGGGTCGGATGAAAGGGTGCTGACAGAGGGCGAGCGTTTCCTTGCTTGACCGGTCTTTGGGCCCTTCTGTTGTTCAGGGCTCCATGAACCGCCACTCAGGGGAAGGAAGTCCCAGGGCCCCCGCTTCCCGGGATTGGGCAGCGTCCGGCAGGCAAACTCGATACGACAGGGTCTGCACGAACAGAGAGGCAACGACCTCCTTCACCTCGCGAACACACACCTGTTCTCCCAGCAGCTCGCCGAGCGATGTAACCGAAAGGTCCCTGTGGCCGCACGTGTTTATCCAGGAGAAGGGCGCGAGGTCCATGTTTGTGTTCAACGAGAAGCCGTGGAACGAGACGCCGTGGCGGACGGCCATCCCGATGGAGCCGACCTTTGCGTCCCCGACCCAAACCCCGGGGTTCTTCGGGTCTCTTCTCCCCTGTAGGCCGAACCGGGCCAGGGCCTGCAGCAGAACCTCCTCGAGGTCCCGAACCAGGGCCTTCACCTTTCTGCCTTCTCCGGGGACCCGCACGACAGGATAGCCCACGAGTTGTCCCGGCCCGTGATACGTGACGTCTCCACCGCGCTCGGTCGTGATGCAGGCCATTCCCCTTGCCTGCAGGGCCTCCTCGCTCAGGAGCATGTTTTCCGGACGCCCCCTTCTGCCCATGGTGAACACGGGATCGTGCTCGAGGAGAAGCAGCACGTCCGGGACCCTGTCTTCCAGGCGGGCTCGAACGAGGCGCTGCTGGAGGCCCCATGTTTCTTCGTAGGCCTGCCTGCCCAGGTCGATGACCCAGAGGGGTCGCTTCTGCGTGGAGGGCTTGTCCGGACGGGGCGGGGCTGTCATGCGCGTCGTTCCTGATTCCTTCTTGGAAAACGGGGCCGTTTTGAGTAAGTTGTATGCATTCAATCTACTGGAATCGGACAGAATAGAGAAGTCCGTTTCTCGAAAGGCCCGACGAGGAGAGAAGCGTCATGAAGACACGAACAAGCGGCCCGAGGTTCCTGGACCTGAGGGACGATGAGGGGGATCTGGAAAAGACGGGTGTCGCGATTCTTCCCTTGCCGTACGAGAGAAGCTCGAGCTACGTGCAGGGCTCCTTTCGGGGACCTGCGGCCGTTCTCGGTGCCTCTTCGCAGCTGGAAGAGTACGATGAGGAACTGGGCGTGGAGATCTATCGTGCGTGCAACGGCATCGCCACCCTCGATCCGATGCAGTTCCTGACCGAGACCGCGCCCGAGGCGATCGATCGGATTCGCGAGGCTGTCCTCGGCCTGCTGGATATGGGCAAGTTCGTCTTCTGTCTCGGAGGCGAGCACACGAGCAGCCTGGGCCCTCTTCGGGCCTTCCATGATCGCTACGGGGATGACTTGAGCGTGCTCCAGCTGGATGCCCACAGGGACTTGAGAGATGCCTACCTGGGCGACCCGTACAGCCACGCCTCGGTGATGGCACGGGCCCTCGAGTTCATCCCCTCCCTCGTGCAGGTCGGCATCCGGAGCCACAGCCGGGAGGAAGTCCGTTTTGATCAGGCGGAAAACGTGAAGACCTACTACGCGCAGATGATCAAGACAGGGAAGATGCCGGATTGGGAAGAACGGGTTCTCGGGGATCTGAGCGAAAAGGTGTACCTCACCATCGACAGCGATTTCTTCGACCCATCGATCATTCCCTCCGTGGGAACGCCGGAGCCGGGAGGGTTCTCGTGGTACGAGACGATCGGGTTTCTAAGAAGGCTTTGTGCAGAGAAGACGGTCGTGGGGGGTGACCTCTGCGAGTTCACGCCCATCGAGGGGATGCATCACCCGGACTTCACCCTGGCCCGTCTGATCTACAAGCTGATCGGCTATGTGTGGGAGAAGCGCTAGCCCGCCGATCCTCAGGCGGGAGGCCTCGCGGGCCCAAGCCCGATGCCCCTGTAGACCTCCACGGCCCCCCGGAGGCTCTCGTCGAAGACCCTTCTTCCGTCGATGACGAAGGATCGCGTCATGCACCGGTTGAAGACCTCTGGAGACAAGGCCTTGAACTCTTCCCACTCGGTCAGGACCATACAGCACTCTGCATCCCTTAGACACGCCTCGATGCTGTCCGTGTACTCGATCTTGATCGTGTCTCGGATGAATCGCTCGCGGGCATTCGGAATCGCCTTCGGGTCGTAGGCAACGATCTCGGCCTCGTGGGCGTAGAGGTGATTCGCGATCTTGATGGAGGGCGCCTCCCGCATGTCATCCGTTCCGGGCTTGAAGGAGAGCCCGAGAAGGGCGATCCTCTTCCGCTTCAGGGTGCCGGACATCTCCTGCCGGGCGATGGCGACCATGTGGGCCGCCTGCTGCTCGTTGACCTCCTCGACCGCTTCAAGAAGCTGAGGCTCCACGCCGCGGGTCCGGGCAAAGGAGATCAAGGCCTTTACGTCCTTCGGAAAGCAGGACCCGCCGTATCCGCACCCCGCGTTCAGAAAGGCAGGATTGATCCGCCAGTCGGCGCCTACCCCCCGGACGACCTGGCCGATGTCCACGCCGGAAATCGTCTCGGCCAGGCGGGCCATCTCATTGATGTACGAGATGTTCATGGCCAGGAAGGTGTTTCGACCGTACTTCACCAGCTCGGCACTCTCCAGGTTCATCCGAAAGACGGGTACGTCCTGCCCTGCATAGACCTGGTTGGAGAAGGCCTCCAGGGTGTCCCCGGAACGCTCGTCCAGTTCACCGATCACCACGCTGTCCGGGGACTGGGTGTCCTGGACGGCAGCGCCTTGCCGCAGGAACTCCGGGCTCATGCACACGCCGAAGTCCTCGCCCGCCTTCTTGCCCGAATACTGTTCCACCAGGGGCAAGACGAGATGCCGGGTCGTGCTCGGGACGACCGTGCTGCGGGTCACCACGAGGGTGTATTCGTCTTTTTCTTTCAGCGCCGTCCCGACGGCCTGGGCGGTTTCCTTGATCAGCCGCAGGTCCGCCTCTCCGCTCATCAGGCTCGGGGTGCCCACGGCGAGGAACAGGATGTCGGAAGCGAGCACGGCCTCTTCTCTGCCGTGGACCGCCTTCAGTGTGCCTTCCTTGACCGTCTTCTCTACGAGAGGGTCCAGGTCCTCTTCAAAGAAGGGGGCTTTCCCCTGGTTGATCTCCCTTACCTTTTCTTCATCCTGACTCGAGGTGATGACCTGGAAGCCTCGGTCGGCAAACACGGCTGCGGCGACCAGCCCCACATAGCCGGTCCCCAGGATGGCGATTCTGGGCTTTTTCATAGAAGTCCCTCTCCTTGTCCTTCTCTGGTTTGTTCTTTTATTAACAGAAATCGGTGGATGAGTAAAACGAGCGGTTCCGCGTGAGTGTCATTGACATGGCCCATGCGGCCGCCGTAGATTGGCCTTTCGAAGGCGACGATTCCGTTCATTGTTCATAGGAATCCATCGGCAGTTTTCCCGAACGAGTTGAACGAGGAGGAGCCATCGATGAGATCCACAGACCGGCGAAAGGGAACCACCCGAAAGGCCGCGCTTCGAATCCTGGGAACTGTCTCGATCCTAAGCATCGTCCTCCCCTTTCGGCTCATTCCTTGCGAGGCAAGTTTTCCTCCAAGCGAAAGGCCCAATATCGTCTTCGTTCTCAGCGACAATCAGAACTACAAGTTCATGAGCTGTGCGGGCCACCCCTTCCTCGAGACGCCGAATATGGACCGCCTGGCCCGAGAGGGGGTACTGTTCACCAACGCCTTTGTCACGACTTCGCTGTGCAGCCCGAGCCGGGCCAGCTTCCTGACGGGCAAGTATGCCCACACCCATGGCGTTCAGAACAACTTCACGCCCTGGGATGGGAGCCACCGGACCTTTCTCGAAGTGCTGCAGGAGGCCGGCTACGATACGGCCTTCATCGGGAAGTGGCACATGCCGGGCAGTCTGCCGAATCTAAAGGGCGTGGATCCCTTCATCACCTTCACCATCCAGGGGGGGCAGGGCAGATACCTGAACTGTCCGCTCATCGTCAACGGGGAGGAGAGGCCCTCCCGCAAGCCCTATATCACCGAAGAGCTGACCGACTACGCCATCGAATTCATCGAGAGAAAGAGGGATGCTCCGTTCTGCCTGTATCTCTCCCACAAGGCCGTCCATCACAGGTGGACGCCTCCCGCTCATCTGGCTGACATTTACGCCGACAAGAAGCCCCCCTTTCCGGAAGGGTTTGACCCGTGGATACCCGTGACCCGGGGGCATCTGTTCGAGGGAACAAATCAGGGCTTTGCATCCCAGCTGTACAGGAACTACTGCCGTACGATTGTGGCGCTGGACGAGCAACTCGGACGACTCCTGGACAGGCTGGATGCGCTCGGCATGGCGGACAACACCCTGGTGGTCTTTGCCGGGGACAACGGCTTCTTCTGGGGCGAGCACAAGCTGTTCGGCACGGGCAGATGGCCCTACGACGATTCGATCCGTGTCCCCTTCATCGTTCGGTATCCAGGGACGATTCCCGACGTGGGAAGGAGGGCGGACCAGATGGTCCTGAACATCGATGTTGCCCCGACCTTCCTGGAGGTCGCAGATGTTCCGGTTCCGCAGGGCATGGAAGGAGCGAGCTTCCTCCCGATCCTGCGCTCTGCTTCCGCATCGGGTAGAGAGGCATTTCTGTACGAGTATTTCAAGGATTTCCCGTACAGGATCCCCCCGACCCAGGGGGTGAGAACGGACAAGTACATGTACATCGAGTACGAGGGCAGACGGAAGCCGGAGCTGTACGATATGCGGAACGACCCCCAGCAGGAACAGAACCTGATGCACACGGCAGAGGGAAGGGCAAGCGCTGCGGAGCTCAAGAAGACCCTCGAGTCTTTGAAGAGCGGAAGAGGAGGGACGCATGCCGGATCGTAATTTCTCTCAGAGGATCGTCGTCCCCACATCGATCGTTCTGGTCGCCATGATCGTGTCGAGGATCATCTATTTCAACTCCTCTGCAACCGTGGCCACCCTGTCCGGGATCGTCATGTTCTTGTGCATCGGGTTTGGCTCGTTCCTGATCTACCCCTTGAGCTTCGTCCGGGGTGCACCCCTGACAGAGCGCATCATCGGTTGCCTCCTCACGCCCCTGGTCTGGAACGGGATCGAGATGTACAACGTGGGCCAGGCGTTCTCGCCGGCCGAGTCCCTGTTCTACGGGGTGAACATCCTCTCCATCGGAGCGGTGGCCGGGCAGTTCCTGATTATGGGTGTTTGCGACTTCTTCTGCCGGTGGAACCAGGGAAGGGCGGAAAGGGGAGAAACGAAGGTTCTCTCCCCCTTTGCGGTTCTCGCCTCCGTCTCCGGGATCCTGGGGATCTACCTCGTGCTGGTATGGGGAGAAGGGGTCGGGTTGCACTACCTGCTGATCGGCCTCTACAAGAACATCTTTCTCTAACCCGCTAAGCATCCGACAATCTTGGAGGCGGCGGGCGGAATCGAACCGTCGACCTGCTGACAATAAATTGATGTCAGGGGCCAGAAGAAACCTTCAGCCCATTTTTTTTTGTGCTAGGGGATTAATGATCCCTCCTCTGACCCACAAGAGCAAGGCCTCCGGGAGTCCATCCTGCCCGATTGATGGCGAAGGTGTAGCCCCCGATGCGAGCATCCCATGCGGGTCATTGCCTCCATCGAGAATCCAACGGTGATCCGGAGAATTCTGGAGCATCTCGGTCTCTGGCTCGCCAACGCCAGATCGGAACCGAGGGCGCATTCTCCCCCGGTTCAACCCGTTTTCTCCGACGCGTTCTTCTCTCAGCTGCCTGCGTTTGAGGAAGACGACTTCTCTCAGGCGCCTCCCGCCCACTGGGAGTCTTGATGCGGCCTGTGAGGCGGTTCTCAGGGTTCCTGTCAGCGCCCCCGTCTGCCCGAAAACCGCCCTTCTGGCGTTCTCTTCGGAATCTACCCGCGAACGGATGCCGGGCCGTAGTGATTGCGTTGTTCGCATTCTCTCCCTGACGCACCCAGCCACACCATATGGGACCTCTTTCTCTTTGACACACAAGTCCCTTCTGTCGTACTCTGTTCCTAACCGAAAGAAAATTCCTATCGATTAAGCAAAGCTGCATTGTAGGTTTCCGGTGTTCGCGACACGAAACACAGAATCAGAACACATTCATCGCCGGACCGTGAATGTTACCCTCCTGAACAATCCGGATCCTCGCCGTCCGTGAGGGTGTCGCAGTCATTGTCCAGCCCGTCATCACAAATCTCCGGGGCCCCCGGGTACACGGTCGGCTCTCCGTCGTCGCAGTCCCCCTGGCAGATCCTGTAGCCGTCCCCGTCGGCATCGATCTCTTCCGGCGGGATTGTGCTGTCGCAGTCGTTGTCCAGGCCGTCGCACAGTTCCGATGCCCCCGGGTACACGGTCGGTTCCTCGTCGTCGCAGTCCCCCTGGCAGATCCTGTAGCCGTCCCCGTCGGCATCGGTCTCTTCCGGTGGAACGGTGCTGTCACAGTCGTTGTCCAGGCCGTCGCACAGTTCCGATGCCCCCGGGTACACGGTCGGTTCCCCGTCGTCGCAGTCCCCCTGGCAGACCCGGTAGCCGTCCCCGTCGGTATCGTTCTCCTCCGGTGGAACGTTGCTGTCACAGTCGTTGTCCAGGCCGTCGCACAGTTCCGTTGCCCCCGGGTACACTGTCGGTTCATCGTCGTCGCAGTCCCCCTGGCAGATCCTGTAGCCGTCCCCGTCGACATCGTTCTCTTCCGGTGGAACGTTGCTGTCACAGTTGTTGTCCAAGCCGTCGCACAGTTCCGCTGCTCCCGGATGCACCGTCGGGTCATCGTCGTCGCAGTCCACGGGCCCGCAATTTGGGCTTTCCGGGGAATAACCATCCCCGTCGGCTTCCACACAGATATCCCAGAAACCGTAGGGAAGTCGCTCCGCTTTGTAGATTTGATGAGAGGCAAATGAAAGGTCTTCACCCATCAGAATCCGGAGTTGCCACACCTTCTCCCCTTGGGCATTCACCTCCACCAATCGTCCATTTGTCGCATCCGTTATCAACGTGTTCCCGTTCGGCAGTCGATTCGCATCCCCCATGACGTATGAGTAGAAATCGGGCGATTCCCTATACTCCCAGGCAATCTCCGCAGACTGCGTTTGCGGGTCGACAGCAAGCTCCAAGGCACGGCTGAAGTGTGGCTCCCGGTAAAGACCGTTGTCGAACATCAACATGTTTCCATTCGGCAAGATATACGGATCATGTGGGCTGTCAAAAAGATCTTGTCCAAACGTGCCGTGATCGCCGCAGGCCCATAGGATCTCTCCGTCAGGATAGGAGATCATGTACACCGTGTCGAGATTCCTCGGATTGAAAAGAATGGTACTTTGATCTTCGTAAAAGTGAAGGGTGTTGCCGTGGGTCCAGTCGGGGAGCAGGATGGGGTCGTGGTGTTCGTGGGGGTCCACATGCTCATGGAATTTCCATTCCCAGATGATCTCATCCGTGTTGGGGTCGATCTCCAGGATGTTACTGGTGCCTACCTTGCCCAACGTACCGCCCACGTATATGCTCTGATACTGTATGACAAGGATATTGCCCCATGGCAACATGAGGATGCTGTGGTGGGCGTTAACATAGGGCCCCACATACAGGATCTCATCCGGATACCTGAGAATGCTGGGCGACCCGTTGGCGGTTATGAAAAGGAAATCCCCATTGTCCAGAACCTCGAAATCCGAGTGTATACTGATCGTGAGATCCTCGTGAGACCATGAGGTACTGCCGTTGAAATCGAACAGCATGAAATTGCGATAGGACGATACGAAAACCATCGTATGCCCCGGGTAGACTTCATCCGGTTTGTACACTGTCAATTCAGGAATAAACTCGTTACAGCCAAGCAAGAAGGCGACGAAAACGCCCAGGGCGACCTTCTTCATCGAAATCCTCCTCTTTGCCGATCAGGTTCTCGAAACGTGAGGTCAAGAAGCAAAGAATAATGTGAGCAGGACTTTTGCATATTGAATAGAATTAGTTTCTATCCCTATTCTGCCAAGATATCTCTGCCACGTCAGGAAGTCAACAAGATTCTTGTGAGTGCCGCCCGTGGGAATCATCATTCCGAATCAGTCATTATCTGGATGAGGCAGCAGGGGGTGTTCCCGGTTGGGCCGCATATTGCACGAAACTTCGTCGCGGGGGCGGTGGGAGTGAGGGAGGAGTTAGCCGAGTTGCCCCAATGAGGGGTTCTGCCTTGGGACCGTCAAGAATCCCTAGACACAATATGTAGGCGCCCTATCGGAATAGCGAAAAGTCAAGATAACATCAAGAGGAACAGAAAATCCCTCGTTCATTTCTGTTCATATTCCCCATTGTGTTATCGTGGCCCACAGGCAGTTTTTCGCTGCTCAACATTCTTGAGAATTAGGGGATGGTGCGCTTATCTCGGTCTGCGATTAAGATAACAGCTTGCCGGTCATCCAGATGACCTGCTCACACAGTCAATGTTTGCTTCTGGTATCGTATCTCCAGGGCCGACTCCCGCAGTTTTACGATAACTTATCCTCCCATTCGCTGGAGTCACCTCGACCGAGGGACCTACAATCCCTTTCTCTCCCCCTCTTCACCTTTCCAGCCCATCGATTCAGAGAACGCAGGGCCTTCAAAGGGCCTTCAATGGTAAAGAAGGCTGGGATGTTTGCCTCGAGCAAGTCTAGAACGGCTTGGGAGTATTTTTCAGGCGGTCCGATGAGCGACACAACCAACGGCTTCTTGAGCTTACCGGAAGTGCCGTCTATGAGATAGGCAGCAAGCTCATTGCCTTGCCATTCACCGGACTGTATGAAATAGATGACATCGATCTCCTCACAGTCATCCAGGGCCATGATCGCCTGCAAATACAATCGCATATCGGAGGCGCCGGCGATACTGACATCCACAGGGTTGCGATCACTGCTCCCATAGACGGGAAGAAATTCCCGGATTCTGTCTTTCGTGGAAGCGGGAAGTTCAGGGATTTCCAGGTCGAGTTCCTCACATAGATCCGCGGCGATGACTGTGGGCCCGGCCGTTCCGGACACAATACCGATCCGGTTTCCCATGGGCCGGTCTTTGAGAAGACGAAACGCGATGACATGGTCCATCAACTCGTCGAGGCCCCCAACCCGAATCACCCCGGCCTGGTCAAGGACCGATTTCCACATCTCTTTCTCGCCTGCAATGGAACCGGTGTGAGAGACGACTGCGTCCCTACCCACCTGGCTGCTCCCGCCCTTGATAACGATCACGGGCTTTTTCGAAGAGATCTCCCTGGCTATCTCCAGGAACCTCCTGCCGTCTTTCAGGCCTTCGAGATAACCGCCGATAATCTCTGTCTTTGGATCCGCCCCTAAATGCTCGAGGAAGTCCAGCCAGGACAGGTCCCATTCATTCCCGACCGTGACTACCTTGTTGCATGCGATCATCCTGCCGGCGGCAAATGTGGCAAAGGTCCACCCCATGGCGCCACTGTGCGAGATAAAGGAGACTTCCCCTTTTTCCTTGGACATCCCGGGAAACAAGGCCAGGCCGGAGTGGGGACAATACAGTCCCATGGAATTCGGGCCTACAATCCTTGTTCCCCTTGAAACCGCATATCCTATGGCCTCCTCTTCTTCCGGAGTCAATTCGTCGGCAGGGGCACTGAAATTGATGATCCCTTTGACCTGCTTCTCCGTACAGTCTTTGATGATCGAGGGTACCAGCGGAGGGGGAACACTGATTACGGCGAGGTCCACAGGACCCGGTATTTCTCCAACGTTCTTGAAGGGCCTTTTCCCCTCTATGGACCGGGTATCGTTACGGTTGATGGGATAGATCTCTCCTTTGAACCCCATATCAATGAAACCGGCGACGGTCAGATAACTCATCTTCTTGGGATCGTCAGAAGCTCCAACTACGGCTATAGACCGTGGATAGAAGATCTCTTCCAGCTGTTTCGTCATTGTTGTCTCCATACGTGAGGAAGGAAGTTGATGCAGGAATCCTGCATGAGGGTTGATCAGCTAAGTCGAAGTGGAGCTCTTGGCGTGGGGCAAACGGAGATTCCATGTGGTGTCATGCAATGGCACTCGGGCCGCAACCAGGGACAGGAGACTAGCCCGGATTGTCCAGGTACTCGTCGATCCCTACACCCTGCTCGCCGGTTTCGGCGATGGTGTAGTCGGAGAAGTTTTCGTACACGACCACGTTCTTCCCCTTCTCGCTCATGGGCAGGACCAGCCCGGAGAACCTTTGGGAGGTGAGTGTCCAGGCCCTGCCGCTCTCGTCGATTGCCTCGAAGACCGAGCTTACGGGGATGCCGTTCTCGTTCCGTTCTGTGGATTTGATGTTGACCTTCCGGATTCCCGTGTTGCCGCCGGCCTCGGATACGAATCCTCCGCTCATAGGGCCCATCCCGGCGACCCGTACCTGGGAGACGTTGATGGTCTTGTCCGGAAACTGCACGGCGATCCAGTTCCACCCGGCAATGTTCGTTTCGTCCCGGTACCCCCACGAGTGATCCCTGTGGCCGAGGCACGAGATGGGCCTCGAGGCCCCTTCTTTGGTGAGCGTCCCCTTCACGGTCAGGGCCTGCTCGTAGTGGCTGATCGACATGCTGCTCGTGTTCCCCTTCAGCGTTTCGTCGCCCTTTGCGGCGTAGTCGAACACGTCGAAACGGGCAAGGTAGGTCAGATCGATGGAATGGTTCGGCCCGTCAAGGGTCAGGCGGAACTCCTTGTGCGGCTCCACGAACTCCACCCGCAGCTTGCCGTCCGTGACTTCCGCGAAATCCTCGGTGAGGGGGAGGTGGTTCATATACATGAGGATCTCACCGTCCACCACGTGTAAGGCGCTGAACCGGCCCTGCTGCTTGTGACGTTCCAGCGAGATGTGATTGATGCCCCAGGCGTTGTTTTCCCGGTCGATGAAGTTGAAGTACCAGTTCTCTTTCCAGGCCTTTTCCTCGCCCCGAGGGTAATCCTGATGGACGTATTCGTCCTCCGGCGGTACCGTGGCCATAGCGTTATTCCTCCTGGGCTCTCTGTGAGATCTTGTCGAACCGTTGAGGTCGAAACAGCATCATATCGCGAAGGATGTTCTGGCCGAGCTGTCCGAGCACGGCCTTCTCCACCTGCTCGGCCTGGTCGATCCTTGACCGGTTGGCGTGCAACAGATCCAGGGCATGGCTCACCGCCCCTTCCACTCCATTTCTCACCTCCCGCAATTGATCCCCGCTCATGCCCGACAGATCGACTTCCCGGGTCAGGGTTGAGACGGCCTCGGGCGTTTCGACCCCGGCCTTCTCGAAGGCCTCGATCAACGTGGCCAGCATCTGCCTGCCGACCTGGATGTCCTGGGCCATCAGATCGTGCCTGTACTCGTATTTCCCCTGGAGCTGGTTCAGCAGTTCGACGACTGCAAAGAGCTGGCCGCGCACGATCGTTGACTCGATCTCAGGGGCGATCACATTCTCCAGGGTCTGGTTGATCCGGTCGACAATGGTCGCAAGAGGCGTGTCCTTCATGCCTTGAGTCCCCCATCCAGGTGCTGGGCAAGGCCCGCGTAAGCCATATCGAGAAGGGTGCCGAATATACCGGGCCGCAAATCCGGGGTCTTGTTCTTGACGAACGCGTTGGTCGCGGTGGTCATGATCCCTATCCCCTTCAGGTCATTGAGAACCTGGCAGTACTGCAGCTTTTCCGGTTCCACGGTGATTCCGGACAATTCCTCATAGCTCCTCAGGAACTCTTCCTCCGGGAGGAGATGGCTCACCCATTCGGTAGGCGGGGGGGAACGCCACAGTTGGCCCAGGACGTAGACCAGGTCCTCGTGAGGATCCCCGAGGTGGACCATTTCCCAGTCCAGGATCGCGCGAATCCTCTTTTCTTTGCAGATATAGTTTCCGGTGCGGTAGTCCCCGTGAACGAGCCGGACCGTGTCGTTCTCCGGCGCGTTTTCCCTGAGCCAGTTGACGGCAAGGGTGACGAGGGGCTTCTTCCGGAACCCGCCCCGGTCGATCACCGCCTCCCAGTATTCCGTCTGTCCGAGGGCGGAGCCTTTTCCGGGCCCCGGGTCTCCCAGGAAATCCAGCCCCAGGGATTGCCAGTCGCAGGCATGGATACGCACCAGATTGGAAAGGAAGTCATCGGCCAGGCTGGCGCGCTCTTCATCGTCCGGGATCAGCCGGTAGTCCGGATCCGTCTCCTGGGTAAGGAAGTGGACCTCGCCCACCACCTTTTCCATCGCATAGAAGGGCCGCTCGAACACGGCAGGGTCGGGCTCGTACCAATAGGTTTCCGGAATCGCCACGCCGGTTTCCTGCAGGGCGGCGAGGACCCTGTATTCGGTCGAGACGTCGTAGGGCTCGAGGAGCCCGCTCACGGGCTGTCGCCGCAGGATGATCTCCTGCTCGATCCGGGCACCGCCCTTGCTGTACTCCAGGGCCAGGCTGAAGGTCTCCATGGACCAGCCTTCGGTGTTCTGCCAGACGTCCCTGATCGTCAGGTCCTCTGCCCCCAGCTTTTTCGCCAGGTAGGAGACCATTTCGGGATCGTCCTGGATCGCCGTCACCATCACTCCCCGCAGGTCCGTTCGGGTTGAGGTGAAGAGGTTATACCACGGCTGAAAAGGGGTTGACAACTGCGACCCGGCCCTGGTGCCAGCGATCCAGGTTATCGCCCAGGGAGCGAATCACCTTGCGCTGTTGACGGCCGCAGGCATTGCTCACGTATCCGTCCGGGTCAGCATCCGGGGATGGGGCTTCCCGTGCAGGTTCCATCAAAGCAGGTGTCGTTCTCCGTGCACGGGTCTGCGTCGTCGCACGGAAGAGTGTTTGCGATGTAGGAACAATGCGAGTTTATACAGTCATCGTCCGTACACGGGTTACTGTCGTCGCATTCCGCGGGGTCCGTGCACGAGGCCGCGGCGCAGTCCAGGTCCTCGAGATCGTCCGTGTCCCCGTCGCACTCATTGTCCAGCCCGTCCGAGCACGTCGGATCGCCCGGCGGCCCTTCGGTCGCGCTAGGATTGACGAACTCATTCTGATCGTCGCAATCGGTCCCGCCGCAGGCATCGCTCACGTAGCCGTCCAGGTCCGCATCCGGCGGGGGACCTCCCGTACAGACTCCCCCGGAACATGTGTCGTTCGTCGTACACGGATTTGCGTCGTCGCACGGGAGTGTGTTGTTCGTGTTGGAGCAGAGAGTGCCCACGCAATCGTCGGTCGTGCATGGATTCGCGTCGTCACAGTCTGCCGGCTGCGTACACTGCCCGCACCCGTTGTCGTTGATGTCCGTAAGGGTATCACAGTCGTTGTCCAGCCCGTCCGTACACATCGGATCGCTCCAGGGGGCCTCTACCTGGCCGGGGCTCACGTCGGATCTCGAATCGTCGCAGTCGCCACCGCCCAGGATGCCGGACACCGTTCCGGTCCAGGGCCCGCACTCCACGTAGTCGTCCCCGTCCCCGTCGGTCTCGTCTGCCGGGATGACCGTGTCGCAGTCGTTGTCCACGCCGTCGCACGCTTCTACGGCCCCCGGATGAACGTCCGGATCGTTGTCGTTGCAGTCATCTCCTGTGCAGGGAGACACACCGGAGTAGAACCCGTCGCCGTCATGATCGACCATATCGATAATGTCGTCGCAGTTGTCGTCGATCCCGTTACAGATTTCCGTGGCCCTTGGATTGACCAGGGGGTCATGATCGTTGCAGTCCAGGTGGAGGACGAAGGGACAGAGAAGGGCCGGACTCACTCCGTAACCGTCTCCGTCCAGATCCGTACAATAGAGCACATCCGAAGGGGACCAGGTGTCCTGCCCCAGGAGGAACATGGACGACAAGAGGATGATCCCGGTCCAGACGGCGATTGTTCTGCGCGTAAGCATGGTGGGGTTCTCCAGAGGGTGATGTTCTCTCGATTAGATCAACTAAGTGAAATACTATTCTAACACATATTAAACTTCCTTGAAAAGTCTTTTTTTTGGGGCCCTGCGCTCCTACCATCCTCCCCCTGTCTCCTCGGCAATCGCCTTTGCGACTCGCTCCCCCTCCCGGCTGCTTCCCCAGAGGCTGTAAGGGGTCCTGGGAGACCGATACTTCTCGTAAACGGCCAGGATCGCCTGCCTGAACCTGTCCTCGTCGTCCGACTCGATGGTGATCACGTCCTGGGTCATCTCCTCAATCGTCTTGTCCAGGGTTTCCTCCTGCATCAATCCGTCTCTCAAGACCCGGTTTTCGATCCTCTCGAAGGAGGCCTTCACGCCGCAGGCGTCTGCGATGCGGTCCAGGCCCTCCTGGCGGATTTCTTCGAGCGGGTCGCCTGCGTAATAGCGAAGCCGGGCGGTGTATTCTCCCATGGGACGCTCCCCCCTATGCAAGATAGCTCTTGTATTTCTTCACTCTCGCCTTTCGTTCTTCCTTGGTGCGTAGGAAATAGTCCTTCGAGGGCTTGATGTGATAGGTGAAGTGGTTGTAGCCGACCTCCGGGTCGAATCGATACTCGGCCAGGGCCTTCTTGTCAAAGGAAACGTCGATCTTTCCGTCCTGGATCGTTAGCACACCCCGGACGCCGCACGTGGGGCATTCGACCGCCTTTCTGTCCTGGAGGATCCGTATGTTCCAGTCCTGGCAGATCGGGCAGATGCCGGGCTCCGATCGATAGGTGGGATCTTTGTCGCGAACCGCTTGCACCAACTCCGTCCCTATACGATGGGCCTTCTCGATGCCCGGTTCATCGTGCACGGCTTCGCCCAGTCCCTGGACATTGAAGGTCGCCCGGTGGATGACCTCGAACCCGAGGATGCCGAAGAAAATGTTCGGCTGAAGCATCGCGTAGGGGATCCAGCCCCGGGTCGCATAGGGGACCAGGACCGACCCGTACTTGCCCCGAAAGGTGCCCCGATGGGCCAGGACCCATCCGCGATCCAGGAGTTGCTTCAGAATGGCGGTCGATTCGAGAAAATAGCAGGGCACGCTCAGGAGAACAGCGTCCGACTCGCCGATCTTGGCCCAGATCTCCTTCACACCGTCCTCGATGTGGCATCCCTCGGCGCGAAAGAGGCAAAGCCCGAACCCCTGACAGGCCTGGATCTGATAGTCTGTGAGCCGAATCAGCTCTACCTGGCCGCCGGCCTCCTCGGCCCCCATCAGGGCCTCCTTGAGGAGGATGTCGGAGTTCCCGTTCCTCCTGTAGCTCCCGGTCATTCCCAAGATCTTCATGGCTGAGCCTCCTTTCCTCTTCTGAGGAGTATGACCATTCTGAATCTTCAGTGTCAATCTTGCTCAACCGGATGGCAGGAAAGCGAAGGGGGCGTTTCGCATGGGCCGGCACGCTTCGGAAATTTCGTGCTCCACACCCCGTATTCCGCACTCCAGGGTGGAGGGAGCTCCTACGGATGAGGTGGTGGTGGTGGCGGCGGATGATGTTCCAGCATGTCCGGCGGGGGTGGATGGTCCCGGTCGGGAGGGCCGTGCCGCCGTTTCTTGTGCCGTGCCTTCATCCTTTTCCGAAGTTCGTCGAACTGCTCCTGTTGTGCAGGCGAAAGGTGTTTCTTCATTTCCGAGGCGGACTGATCGATAATGACCTGCACCTCACTCCGGTGTTGCGTGTGAAGCTTGTGAAACTTCTCCGCGGCACGGCTGGCGATCTGCTCGATTTCCTCCCTCTGCTCTCTCGTGAGATCGAGTTCGCGAGTGAGACGTCGCACGAACAGGTTTCGGACGGCGGGCCTCTCCCGAGAAAAGATGCCGGAGAGCTTGTGCCGCACATACATCCGGGTGCCGACGCTGCCGATCAGAACCCCGGAAACAAAAAGCACCAGGAGCGCGACCCATATCTTCCATTTTGCCATGACGATTACCTCGTTCCTTTACCTCGACAGTCCCAGTGCATCGGTTGCGAGCAACCCGGATGGATCTTGAGTGAGCATGGCAAAGAGATCTTGCTCCATCTCGGGGGCCGTTGTGAGCAGGTAGGCCAGAAGGGCCACGGCTACGAGTCCGGTTGCCGTGGCAAAGGGGAAGATCATCCTCTGGAATACCAGCACCGTCGAGGGAGATGCACTTCTTTCGTGCTCTTCGGCTTGGATGCGTCGTACCCGGCGCATCACGCCCTCGCGCCATTCAGGGGGAAAGTCCGGGGCGGTCTGTTCTCTGTGGGCCTGCGCGAGGACCTTCTCGATTCTATCGATTTGTTTCTTCTTCTTCTCCATCCCTCTGCCCCCTACATGCCCGGAATGGCTTCGGAAAGGGTTTTTCGAAGCTTCTTGCGTGCCCGATAGGCACGTATTTTGACTTTGGGGACGCTCCAATGCAAGAGCTCCGCCGCCTCTGCAGTTGTGTACCCCTCCATATGAACAAGCGTGAGAACCGTCCTGTCCTCGGCTGACAGCCCTTCCATGGCCCATCGGAGCACCCTGAGGGCCTCCGGGTGCCGTGCATACCCGTCCGAGCCGTCTGCCGATCCGTCGACCCGAAGGGTCTGGATCCATTCCCAGCCGTGTTCCGAGATCGCGCTGACGGGCGTTTCCTTTCGCCTGTAGTGCCGGCGCCAGAAGTCATGGCAGCAGCGTACAGTGATGCTCGCGAGCCAGTGCTTGAAGGGTGTCTTGGCCCTGAATGTCTCGAGAGACCGGTAGGCCCGGATAAAGGCCTCATGGGCGACCTCCTGGACCCTGTCTCCTGGCACGTGTTTTATAGCAATTCCAGCCACATAGCCCTGGTACCGGTCCATCAGGAGTTCAAAGGCGTTGGTATTCCCCTCCAGGATTTCTCGGATGACATCAGCATCACTGCGTTCGTTTCGTACGTCTTCCATCGTCCAAGGGAGCTCCGGAGCCTGGGCAGTGGCCGGAAGCGGCCCGGGTGGTTAGCTGCCGGGCCGCACCGGGGCATCAACGATTATTGGGGCTCTTGGCTGTGTGTTTCGATCCACTCGTCCAGGAACGAAACCCTGTTCCCCCTTCGGCCTTTTCGCTTCTCGTGCCGGGCGGCTCTGTGCTCTTCCAGGGATTCCTTTTGTTCCGGGGTCAGGATACCCTTCAATTCTGCAGCAAGTCTGGCGCCGTGTACAGCCATCTCTTCGCCCGCGCCGGCTACCCCTTTGAAGGCAGCGCGAATCGCCTCCTCGTTGAACGGGTCCGCTTCCGCCGTTCCTCGCAGCACTTCCATGGCCGTCCGGAGGGCATCGCGGCGCGCCTGGCCCTCGTCCCGGTACTTGGACAGGATCAGGGCAGCCTCGTGTTTCTGGGCGTCCGTGAGGTCGAGATCGAGCAGGGCTCTGAGCACGCCCTGACCGAAGTGAGCGCCCGGGCCACCCATGCCGGGCATGCCATGCCCCGGCATTGCGTACGCAGTCCCGGAGATAAGGGCCATCGTGACCGTGGCGAACAGTAGCCTCTTCATTTCTTCTCCTCCCTTTCGTCTTGTTCGTGTTTTTTCGAGTGTTTTGACGTCTGGCCGAGGCCTCAATGATTAGGTCGCACGAATCCCCTGTGCGGTTACAGTACATCCAAGAGGCGCCCTTGACGGGGCAACAACAGGGGCTTAGACTGCTTATCGCGCCGGTTCGGTTTCCGGCCGGCCGAGGAGAGAGGCTCGAGGACCGCCTCGTGACCATCACCCCCCTGGAGCTGAGGAAACGCGCATGAGTTCAGCAGACGAGATCATTCCCGTCAGGTCGGCCCATCGTTTCGACGAGGAGGCCCTCGCCCTGTACCTCGAGGACAAGTTGGAAGGATTCGCAGGCGGATTGAGGGTCAAGCAGTTCGGACAGGGCCAGTCGAATCCCACTTATCTGCTCGGTTCCGGTGACAGGGAGTGGGTCCTTCGCAAGAAGCCTCCGGGAAAGCTCCTCCCCTCGGCCCACGCGGTGGACCGCGAGTACCGGGTGATCAAGGCGCTCCAGGACACGGGCGTCCCGGTTCCCGAGGCCTGTCTGCTCTGTGAGGACGACACCGTCGTGGGCACGCCCTTCTATGTCATGAAGCGCGCCGAGGGAAGGATCTTCCGGAATCCCAGCATGCCGGAAGTCTCGAGCGCCGACGAGCGATCGGTCATCATGGATGCGATGAACGAGACGCTTGCGAAGCTCCATCAGGTGGACTTGAAGGCCGTGGGGCTGGAGGACTTCGGGAAGTCCGGCAACTACATGTCCAGACAGGTGTCCCGCTGGACCCGGCAGTACGAGGCCTCCAAGACCGATGAGATCGAAAGTATGGAAAGCCTGATCCAGTGGCTGAACGAGAACATCCCGGATGATGAGACCACCACCATCGTTCACGGGGACTATCGCCTCGAGAACATGGTCATCCATCCCACCGAACCCCGGGTGGTCGCCATCCTCGACTGGGAGCTCTGTACCCTCGGACATCCGCTGGCGGATCTGGCGTACAATTGTATGCTCTACCACTTCCCGGCCGAGAGCGGTACCAATCTGGGTTTGGGGGGCCTGGATCTCAAGGCCATGGGGATTCCCTCCGAGGCAGAATATGTGGATGCCTACTGCCGGCGTACGGGCCGTGGCTCGATACCGAATTGGAGCTTCTTCCTGGCCTTCAGCATCTTTCGCGTCGCCGCCATCGTGCAGGGCGTTTACAAGAGAGGTCTCGACGGAATCGCCAGCTCCGCCAGGGCGGAATCCCTCGGCATCTACGTGAGGTTCTTGTCGGATACGGGCTGGCAGATCGCCTCCGGCGCCTGAAAGACTTCCCCGGGAGATTTCCATGGAAAAAGTACTCGTGATCGGCGCCGGATTCATGGGCGCCGGTATTGCCCAGGTGTGCGCCCAGTCGGGCTACCGGGTCTTTCTGACCGACGATAAGGCTGAAGCCCTGGAAAAGGCGGTGGGCGGAATCAAATGGTCGGTGGAGAAGCTGGCCAAGAAAGGGCTGGTCGCCGAAGAGCCGGAAACCGTACTCGGACGGCTCAGCCCTGAACAGGGCCTGCAGAAGGCCGCCGAATCCGATTGGGTCATCGAAGCGGTCATTGAAGAAGAGTGGCTCAAGAAAGAGATCTTCGAGGAACTGGATCGTCTGGCCCCTGCCGAAACGCCTCTCGCGAGCAACACCTCGTCGATCCCTATCAGTCGCCTTGCCTCGGCCACGCAGCGCCCGGAACGGGTCCTGGGCCTGCATTTCTTCGGCCCCGTCCCTTTCATGGCGCTGGTGGAAGTCATCAAGGGAGAGAAGACGGCGGATGACGTTTTTGACCGCGGGGTGGCCTTGGTTCAGTCGCTCGGGAAATGGCCTCTTCCCGTCCACCGGGACATCCCGGGCTTCGTGATCAACCGTATTCTCTTTTCAGCTTTTCGGGAATGCGCGGAACTCATCGACGAAGGCATCGTAACCCCTGAGAACGTGGATGTGGGCATGCGGTTGGGGCTGGGCTGGAACATCGGCCCCTTCGAGATTGCGGACAATGCCGGCTTGGACACCTTCCTGCGCGTAGGGAACGCGATGAAGGCGCTCGGGGAAGACCACCTCGTGCCGCGTTCAGATCTGGTGGAGCGAATGGTCGACCAGGGTCGCCTGGGAAGAAAGGTCGGCAAGGGGTTCTACCGGTACACAGCAGACGGGAAGCGGCTGCCCTGGAACGAGGACAGCTAGTGTTGTGTCTCAGAAATACGTTTACGCAGCTTTCTCTCTTTTTAGGGGTGATCACCGCAGGATCGGGTTGAGATCGGGGACAGGCACCGATCTCCGAAATCCAAGCATTACAGTTGCTTAGGAGATCAGTGC
>Ga0180434_10002092_pt1 | contig 27393 bp, 23 predicted proteins | sample SS_ome_7_FD_132453 | JGI IMG/M metagenome (GOLD analysis project Ga0180434, IMG submission 132453) | Hypersaline lake sediment archaeal communities from the Salton Sea, California, USA - SS_1_D_2 metaG | ecosystem: Environmental > Aquatic > Non-marine Saline and Alkaline > Hypersaline >... | reverse complement strand
GTGGACGGAGACCGGCCCGGCGGGGTACATTCGAGTTCGTGGGACGGATATGATGAGAACGGACGACGCGTGAGTGCCGGACTCTATTTCTATCAGCTTCGTGTCGGGGGCAAGGCTGCCGGAACACGGAGAATGGAAGTGGTTCCCTGAGTGGCGAGCCTTGTCAAGCCTCGTCTAACTGCGTGAACCTGCCGGGGCTATCCTGTCACAAGTCCCACACATGCGCCGATGCTTTGAAACGTCCCCCTCTCCTCCGGTGGGAACCAAACTGCTGACCTTCGGTGAGGCCGGAAGCTGGCCTCAAGTGCGATCAAACTCCCACTCAAGCATCCGCCACGCCTCATTGAGGTTTACGTCAAACGTCTCGACAGTAATACGCAGGTGATTATTGAGCCGCCCGAGGCCGGACTCGGCTATCTCGTCTGCCTCGAGGTACGTCCAGGTCTTGTCGGTCGTGTTCTCTGTGTGGACGAGCGTTCCGAGCTCACCATAGACCTTGATCCTATACTGCGTGCCGGTTTCCGGCGTGTCCTTCTTCCCCGAGTCGCTGTAGCTCCAAGACGCGAGGCGGTTCCGGTGTTCGAAAGATACGGTCAGCTCGCCTGAGATCTCGTCCGGATAGCTCAGACCGTTGAATCGTAGATCGGTGGGGCAATAGACCTGCTGCCAGCGCGCCGGATCGTTTGGAGTCGAGAGGTTGCGGTCGAAAGACGATCCGAATGCGTACTCGCTCTGGTTATTGAAGGGCTGAAATCGCAAGAGATTCTCGGGTGAAACGGCCGGCGCGGGGACATTGACAACGCCGCTCCTGTACGATATAAACCACACACGCGTGCCGGCATTGAATGCCGTCGGCGCAGTGTCCAGGCAGCCCCGCGCGAGATCCGTCAGCGTGATGGTCCCGTTGTCGGCGGTGACCGTCTTGAAGGCGATGAACTCATCGAGCCCCGAGCCTGCTTGTTGAATCCACAGCACGTTGACGCCCTTGGCAAAGTCCGGATCGCCTACGGACTCCACGTCTTCTATGTCGGGACCGAGGTCGATGACGATCGAGGTGGACTTCTCGTCAATTGCAGCATTGAGCGTTCCGGAAGGTGTGAAGAAGTCGATCGTGGTCGGCGGATGCCATCCGGTTCCCAGGTAGACCTTAACCCACACCCTGTAGCCGGTTGAGATCCCCGGTTGGCCGCGCGCTGCCATGACCACTGCGAGCTCGACGTCCTCGCCACCGCTTCCATAGAGCTTCACCGCCTCATAGGGTGCGCAGAGGCAGGCCCAGTCGGTCAGCGCGGGCACGTCGGTGATCGGGTCGGTCCATCCGGTCGCCGGAGGCGCGCTGTACGCCGTCCAGTCGACCGCGAAGATATCTTCCATCGCGTCCAGCTCGATCTTGCCGGAGCCGAGGTTCCCACCTTTAATCCGCGACACACGGCAGACGAGGCCTGAGATCCCCAGGGGCGGCCAGTTAAGTTTGAAGACCGTGCCCGGGCGGAACGCCCAAGCGGTGCGGTCGGCTTCGATCACTGTCGCTGCCAGTGGGTAACCCAGGCCGATCAACCCGCGGGCGACCGCCTGTTGTGCGTTCGCAGCGGTCGTGAGCCCGCGCAGCTGCAGCTCGTGGACTGATACCTCGCCGCCGTTGACCTCGATCGCGGCCAGGTCCTGGGCCTGGGCAGTGCGCTCGATGAACCCGGCGTCGCGGTCAATGTATGTGGCGCGCACCGTGTTCTTAAGCTCGCTCCAGGAAGGCCGCGAGAAAGATTTCACGGTGCAGTTGTTCGAGTCGAGGACCGGGAGCTCACCGGCCGTGTAGTCGAACCTGACAAGCCTCAAGACGAGAAGACCGGTGGAGGGTTCAACGTAGATGATTCCATCAATGTGCCGCAGGATCTCGAGGACCAGGTCCTTTGCCTTTTGCTTTCGCTGCTGAAGTATCGACAGCCCCAGCCCCTCGTCCGCGAGCGTCGCGCCCACATCACGAAAGCTCTGAAGATCGAGCAGGCCTTCGGGTACGCCTAAGCCGTTGTCCGCGACTGGTGAGGTCAAGAGATCATGGATCATGCAGGCCGGGTTAGCATCGCCGTTGATGTTGTGATCGTTATCGGTGAGCCCTAGCTTGTTCGGGCAACGCCGAACGATGGCGGCCACGGTTTTGATGTAAGGGCTCGTTCCGACGTAGAATCGGCGGAAGATCATGTGCGAGATGCCGCGCCATCCAGGGAGACTATCGTTGACGGCGGTTTCAAGATAGTCGTTTGCTCCCTGGGTTCGCGTGCCGGTGTAGAAGTCGATATTCCCCTGGACGCCGCCTTCGGATTCCTCGCCGCCGAATAGCCCCGGGGAATCGACCGTGACCCGAACATGATCACCGAGCTGCGACTGCGACCAGTTGGGGACCTTCCCGTCGAACTCGATGCTGACGAGCTCGTCGATCACGCCGCTTGCCAAGACGAGCTGTAGCCCGAGGTAATACTTGTAACCGACCGTGACGTCCTCGGAGGAGAAAAGGCCGGTCTTCACTTTCTTCGTGATCGCCTTTATGTCGAGGTCGCCGTACCAGGTCACCATCGGGCCTTCAATCTTGCAGGTACCCCACACGATGGGAATGGCGCGCCCTTCACCGATCGTCGGAAAGCGGAAATCTCCCAGGCCGCCAGGTGTGGGCTCGTCAAACTCCTGCTTGGGCCGAAGGAGCTCGTAGCCGATCGTGAGGCCGATGTAGATCAGCGCGACGACCCACCAGACGACCATCAGTCGATCCTCCCGTCAAAGGGATTGCGGCCTGGCAGGCGCGCCCACCCGAGGTGGTTCGCCAGATTGCTGAACTTCGACTCGCAAGTATCCTCGAGGTGATCGCATCCCCAATAGGCCCAGACGACGTTAAGGGGGGCAAGCCCGGGCAGTGCGGACAGGAGGACAATGGTGTCCCCCACGTGATCGGCAATGAACCTGGTCTCGCCTTCGGACGTCTCGAGCCGGCCGCCGCGAAACCACTGGTCCGCGCGCGCCGCAAAATCGTCCGAGGTGACAGTCGCACCGCTTACCGTGCCCACAACGACCCCATCGCGGCAGACCGTGGGGTTCACCCCGCATTCCTGGGAATAGAGGACGTGGTTACAAGGCGTTTGCATCCCCAGCGGAGGCACCGCGCGGTCCAACACCGACATCAAACTCGCGCCGGTCAAGATCGCTTGCGATTCCTCGAACCGGGCGCGGATGAGCTTCCCGCTAAAGATCACGATCGTGGCGTCCTCGTCGCCGCGATGTGCCCTGTAGACCGTTATCCCGATAGGGGTGGAGGGCAGATCCCCGATGAAGAGCGCCGCGACCGGGTTACTGCGGGGCACCGTGAAGTCGATCATCTCACCGGTATCTTCATGAGAGAAATCCAGCTCGCCGCGGGTAATGATGGCTGGCTCAAACGTACCCGCCGCGGGAAGAACCACCTGGCGGTCGGCGGACGTATAAAACCACGCGTTGTCGCCCTGGGTGAACTTGTAGCATTCGACAGGTTGGCCCTCAAATCGATGTATCTCCCTTGTGTCGTAATCGGTCAAAGCGGTGCCTCCAGTGGCAGCTCGCGCACGCGGATCGTGGCCTCGGCAACGCCCACGCGCGGGTAAGATACCTCCACCTCGTCCTCGTCGAGCCGGCAGAGCTTATTGAATGACAAGATCCTTTGCGCCACGGGGTAATCGCGTATCGCAGGCGGATCGAGTGTCAAAGTTTCGGTGAGGTAGTCCCCCGGATCGACCGCGTCGGAGATCCTATAGAAGTCCATCTCGGGAAATCCCAGTGTCCAGACGGCGATATGTCTCCGCGCCCCGGTCGTTCCCCACATCTGCTGGACATAGCGCACCCAGTGGATGGTGACGATCGTCTGGTTCTGGATCACGTCCTGCGCGAGGGAGAGGTCCCACTGATAGCTCGGGAGCCAGAAGGGGACCGCGCGGCCCTTGCGCGCGTCGAGGAATGCCAACATTGCGGCGATCTCTGAGCTTCCAAGGGCGGTCCAGGTGAAAGGCCGCACCGGAGCGGGGGCGGGGGACTGTTCATCGGAGTCGCGTTTGCCCGTCTTGGAATCCAGCAGGACGAACTTGCGGTGATGCGTCTCCTGGAACGCGCCGAGGCGGTTGTAGTTTAGCTCAAGGACGTCGTAGCCATCGTAAGTGCTCATGGCTTGAATCCATCGATATCAAATGTAAGGGCGGTCGAGGCGATCAGGAGATTCTCCCAGGTCACGGCCTCGTCGGGGGATAGCCTGCCCACGACCATCGGGAGTACAACGGTCACCCCGGCCGCCCATGACCTTTCAAGACCCACCTCGAGCACGAGGCGGTCACTCAAGACGGTGTCTATCGTCTGCGCTTCCCATGTGTAGGGATCAGTCCACAAGAACACCAAGCCCCCGGTCTGGAACGGGATGTCCGTGGTGTCCAGGAAGATCTCTGTGTCGTGCGGGTTGGCATCGGTTGTGAGCGTGCGCCGGAACTGCCAGCGGGCCACCCCGAAGGCGCGCGGCTGGTTGCCGAACAGGATCGCGACTGCCATTTGCGCATCGCGCGGTTCGTTAAGAAGTGAGGTATAGCTTAGCGAGCCGACGGGCACCGCGCGCAGCTGGACGCGCTGCTCCATCCCGCGGAAAGAGGTCATGATGTCCGTCATGTAGCCGTAGTCCTCGACTACCGGGTGCCGCCAGTTCGGAGGGAACGGGTACGGGATGATTCGAAACCCCACGACGCGGTGGTCGGTTCCGCTCGAGTCGATCGTCAAGAAGACCCACGTGATCATGTTGTCTATCGTGGGAGGCCCTTCAGGGAGCACCTTGTAGGTATAGATCTCTGACTGCGAGGCCGGGTAATGCGCCGGCTGGCCGAGATGGTCGATCACCTCGACACCAGCCGGCCCCGTCAGGCCGATCGAATCAAGGATCATTGCGCGCGTCAGGAATGCGTTCCAGACCTCAACGAGATGTTCCTGCTCGGAGACCACGAAGCCCACGTCGCGGTTCCGCGGGATCACGTGGATCTTGTCATGGCATGCGAGGTCATGCGCCGGCGCCCAGACCCCGGTCTTTGCGAATGCATCCGGGCGCGGATCAGCCAGCGAGCCATATGTACCCACCTCCGCCATTGCCGCCTTCGACCACGCCGGGTCCGTAGGCGGAGGAAGTATCGCGTCCTGGAGTTGCTGGGCCCCGTTGGGATCAAGCGACTCGGGCCCCGCTACGAGAATGCCGGTGGGCATTATCAGGCCGCCTTTCTTACCGCGAAATGGGGGAAGAGCATGTAGTCGAGGCCACCGACCTGGTAGATCTGGTTCTGTGAGTAGCCGTTTCCGACCGCTTCGCACCAGAAGACGGTCGGCGGATAGCCTATGGGAGCCCAGCGCGCGTCGGGGTCAGTGAGAACGTAAGAATGTAGCGGGAGCAGCAGCGCGCCCGCGAATGCGGACTGATAAATGCGGTCGTGGATGTACTCATAGCCGGGGAACTCGCCCTCATCCAGAAGGCCCTGCGTGCCCGGGTGCAGGTTTAGCGCGTTACGCATGAACCTCCCGGTGTAGCCATAACCGCCTGCGGCATAGCCGCAGTTGGAAATCCATCGCTCGCCGAATGTGCCTGAATCGACACGGACGAAGGCAGTCGCGTGCACATATTGCCCCGCGCTTTGATAGCTGCCGTTGTCCTTGTCGGCGTGTGAGAAGGGGGGTAGCGCCGACAAATCCCGACCGTAGCGATCGCCGGTGAGCAGGTCGTCATCGGTGTTTAGGAAGGCACTCGCGCTACCGAAGAAGTACCAGAAGTCCTCCGGCTGTCCGGCCGCGGCCAGCGCCGGGCCCCAACCCATGTGCGTGAAGATCCCGGGCGATCGCTCGACGACCACTGTAATGTTGTCGTTGCCGTCATCGAAGAAGTGATAATCACCGGCCGAGGCGGGAAGATTCATGCCCACGCCGATCTTTGCCCCGATCGTCTCGCCCGGGCGGATCGGGCCTCCCTCCTGCTTGTCCCAATCGAACGCGCCGCTGTAGCCGGTCCCGAGGTACATCCCGATCCCGTAGCCGCCATCGCCATAGTCGTGATAATAGGTGGGCGGCTCATTTCGAGGCCAGATTTGCTCGTTGTTTGCCGCGCGGAAGTGGACGTACTGGCTTCCCTTGTGAAGATGCGAGCGCCATCCGGTTCCCTCAGCACCGTTTGAGTCCTGCGTCCAGCTTTGCGCCACTAGCCAGGTCACCAATGTCTGAAGGAGATTTGTCGGGGAGGACGCGCTGCCCGTTTGATACGAAGCTGCCATGGTCTCAGTCCAAGGACACCGCGAAGAAGTCATCGCGGTCGGTCCGGAAGATGTTGGGAACTACCATCCAGTCGATCGAGCCGATCCGGATGAGGGTTTCAGCAGTGACGCCCTGGCCGCTCACGCACCGGACGCCGTCGAGTTGTCCGATCGTGTTGGGCGTGCTGTCTATCATGATGATGGGCCACAAGGAGTAGCCCCCGTCCAAGTTCGGATCGAGCAAGGACAGCCCGCATCTATAGGGCCAGACCACCGCACGCCCGGCTGCCGGAGGTGTGCTGATACTGTCCTGTTTACTCGATTCATAACCGATCCAGCTGCCGTCCCATGAGCGGGCACGCAGCTGGAGGTTCTCGGGATAGACCGTCGCGGGGTTACTGGGATCTGAGTGCGTGAAGGCGCGATGCTTGTCCGTGGCGTTGTTCCATCGCCATTCGGTGGAATCCCACTGCGGGAATACTTGCCCGAACGCCATCGATCCCCCGAGCACCATGGGGTAGGGGAGCTGATTCGGCGAGAAATAGGGCGCGTGGAGCCCCAGGTAAGCGACCTCGTACTGGATGTCGATCTTCGCAACAACGATCGCACGTCGGCCGTTACAGATGAACCAGTAGGGAATCGAGTCATCCCAAAGGGGGACAAAGCTCATGCCGTGGAAGCCGGTCTGGTTACGCCAGAATTCTCCCGCCACGTAGCCGTCGAGTGCACACAGCTCCCAGTCGAAATAGTCCGCGTCCTGTCTTTCGAAGGCGTGCGCGCCGCAGAAGATCTCTTCATCACCGTCGTTCCCCGGGGCCTCCCAAATGACCTGGCTGAAGGCGACGTCGATACCGGATGATCGCAAAAGCCGGACCGCACCGATCTGGAGCGTCGTGGAGGGGATCGCGGTCATGTGGAGCCTATACTTCGTGGCCGCTTGAGGCACAGGGATATCAAAGGTGACAACGCCGCTCGGGGTCCAACCGGTATAGTCGAATACTGTGTGGAGGTCCTCCCATGAATCCCCATCCCAATACTGGAACACCCAGGACTTCGGCATATTCGTGTAGCCTGAGGACGAGAACGCCGCCATCTGATACTGCGTGATCGTTTCGGATTCAAAGAGCGTGAACTCTAGCTCTTGTGGCAGCGTCACCGGCGCGCCTACCTGCCAGTTACGCCCGGTCTGGGTTTGCTTTCCATCGACCACATTCTGCGCGGCGAGCGAGCCGCTATTTCCTTGCGTGGCGAGTACTCGAGCGCCGAGCGTCTTGCGGTGAGATGTCCATTTGGGCGCAGTCGAGATCGTAAATGTATCGCCCGCGACAAAGGCGGTCCCGCCCGCCGTAATGGTGAACTCGAGTTTGGCATGGACAAAGGGAGTGCCCACCGTAGCGTCACCGATATCGCCGCTAACGCTCCCGACGACGTCAAAGACTGTGGGGGAGGTGGCGGTAATCGTAAACGTCTCGGCCACGGAGGAGGCGCCGCCGGAGTAATCGGTCAGCTCGCCATCGCCGGTGCCCGAGTACGACAACCCGAAGGCTGATCCCTTGGCCGTGAGGAATGTATTAAGCCGGTCGAGTAGGTCAACGTAGTCTGTAGCAGTTCCAATCTCAAACATCTCATGTTCCCAGCGCCGAGCGAACTGCGCGTCGGTTATTGCCGATCGATTTCACCAGTATCCTTTGTCCTGCCGAGGTCTCGAGGGCCCGCAGAACCAGGCCTTCCTCGAGGCCCACAAAGAGCCGGCTGTCGCCGCCTGCTACCGCCTCTGGCCCGCCCGCACCGATCAGCCCGCCTTCCGCGAATCCGCCGGGTTTGATTTGTGCCAGCGCGGGAGGACTGACGATCGCCCGCGTGCCACGGCGGTTGAGGTCATCGAGGTGCGCAAGGACCCCGGGTTGCTCGACGACTGCGGCGCGCACCAGGTACTCTCCCCTTGAGAACCAGGCTAGGTTCGAATCTGACCGGCCCGTTCCGCGCCCCCCGAGGAGGCCTCCGGTGGCTTTGGCCTCCGCCCCGACCTCGCCGCCGCCTGAGAACCCAAACCCGAAGATCCCCGCTATCTTCTTCATGATCGCGACCGCCAGGAGCTCGGCCGCCATCCGGCGAAGCGTATTTATGACTCCCGCGCCCATTTCGCGGAACGCGTCACGGAACGACTTAGCACCCGTGATTCCGGTATCGAAGAAGTTTGCCAGTGCATCGATGCCCGCGTCGATCGCCGCCGCCTTGAAGTTCTGGAATGACACCTTGCTTGCTTCAACGGAGAAGCCGATGTCGCGGATGGCCTCCGCGAACGCTTGCGCCTGCGCGATCTTCTCGGGGTCGCCGGTTGCAAGCGCGGCCTCTTCGAGCCCTTCAGCGAGGCCCTGGAGGAGATCGAGGCGGTCTTCCTCGATCATCAATAGCCGCTGTTCGCCTTCAAACTGCGACAAGAGCCCCGCAGCGACCTTGGCATCTATCTCGGCGCGCGCCGCGTCCAGGGAGGCAAGGGCGTCGTCGGCCTGCCGTTTCGCCTCGTCGAAGTTGATTCCCGCCTCAAGGGAGGCCCGCAGGCGGTCCAATGCCTCCTGGCGCTCCTGATCCCCGACGCCCTGCTTGCGAAGGAGTATGTCGGTCTTTCTGATCTCCTCATCTATCCCAAGCAGCGCCGCCTCTGTTCGTCTACCTTGTGCCTCGAGGAGCTTCTTCTCGAAATCCAGTCGCTCGAGGTTGAGCTTGCGGACGGTCTCAGCCTCCTCGTAGGTTGCAGCCGCAATCGCCTCTTCACGCTCGAGCCGCGCCCGGGCAAGCTGGTCCTCGATCTTGCCTTCTTCCTGGAGGCGTCTGGCGGGATCTACTTCAGAAGCGAGCGCCTCGCGCTTTTTCTGGAGAACCTCCTCGGTCTTGGCGAACGCATCCTCTGCGATACGGCGACGCTCGTCGTAGTAGGCGTGGATGTCCTTGAGGCCCTGTTCAAATGCGCGCCTTTCCTCGTTATTGCGCAGCGTCCCCTGCAGCCTCGTCAATGCAAGCTCGCGCTCGAGGATCATTTGCATGGCCTGGGCGCGGCGCGCAGCGAGCTCGGCCGGGTCCTCGGCGGGCTCGCCCGTCGGGGCTCCGGCACCTGTGGTGCCCGCTGGCGGCTCGGGCATTGTGAACACTAGTTGGAAGCGTCCGCGCATCCGTTCATACAACTCGGACTGTGATTGCATTAGAGCTTCATTCGTGTTCTCAAAGTATTCCTTAGCCTCATCCAGCCGCCCCCGAGCCACGAGCCAGAGGGCCGTCGCATAGCGCTGGATCGCAAAGACTCCGTTTGCCGCCAACGTTCCGATGAGATCGAAAGCACCGGAGACCACCCCGATGACAAACTTCATCACGACGCCGATCCCGGTTCCGAAATCCCTCCAGGCCTCGGTGGTTTGTGAAAGATCGCCGCTTAGAGCTTGTAAGGCTTGACTCATCTGCGGCCCGAAGCCGGAAACGAACCGGGTACCCAGGCCCTCGCTTTGCATCTTTAGGATCTCGACGTCGTCTTTGATCTTCTCGGCGGCCGCGGCAAGGTCGGTGTCTATCAAGACGCCGAGCTCCTCTGCGCGCTCGATCACGCTGCCCAGGCCCTCGTCGGCCAGTGCGCGCATCGTCGGCAGGAGCATCGCGCCGGCGCGCCCGAAGATCTGGATGGCCGAACGGCCCTGGCGGATGGAATCAGGCAGGGCCATGATCCGTTTGGAGATCAGTTCAAAGACCTCGACTGAATCCTTGCCTTTGAAATCCGCCATCTCGAGGCCGAGATCCCGGAACGCTGCGACCATCGTGGGGATGCCGGCCTGTGCGTCGCCGATGTTCTTGTTCATGCGAACCAGCGCTGAACCGAGCTGATTGAGGTCGGAATCGGCTGTGCGTGCCACCAGCTGGAGGGCAGAGAGATTGCGGCTGGAGGCACCTACCTTGGCACCGAGCTTGTTTATCTGATCGGCCGCCTCGATAGCGTTGGAGATAAGGCCCTTAAGCTGTACGAACCCGACTGCGATGCCGAGGCCTGCCAGAAGGTTCGTCGTGGAGCCGAGCACACTGTTAAGCCGCCCGAACCCGCGCGACTGCTTGGCCGCAGTGCGATCGCTTTCGGTTTGAACTTTCTTCAGCGCGCCGACGACTTCCGCCACGCCTTCGGCGGAAAGCCGGACTCTTACGTCAGGAGGAGGCATCTCTGGGTCGTCCTCTTAAGATATCGGGAAGTGCCGGAGGCCTGGGCCGTGACGCCTTTGAGTAATGCGGAGCGGTTACGCACCAGCACAGGAGCCTGTGTCTGTAATCCTCAATCGCCGCCTGTATCATCAGACGGCGGAAGGAGGTAAGGGCGACCCGCAACGGCCATTGGCTGATTCGCTCTGCGTACTCGTGGTCGCCCCCGGCGATCTCGTAGACGAGCTCCGTCCACGCCCCGTAGCGTCCGTCTGTCCTGATTTGCCCGGGATCGCCTCGCCGGAGGATGTCTTCGAACTCCACAAAGAGACGATCCCTGACTCGAAAAAAGAGATGAGAAGCGACAGCACCAACCCGCGAATGGCGGCCTTGTCCTCTTCCGATTTCAAGCCGCCCAGGAAGCGCGCGGTCTCCTTGCACATCTCAAGCGTCCAGGCCTCACCGGGCTCACCGTCCTTCGGCGCGTGGTCCTCGGGAAGGATCAGGCATCCCATGAGCTCGAGGACCGCGCCGCTACGGACCGCGAGTTCCATCAGTCTTCGCGCAAAATCCTCCGGCTGCTCGTTCTCACCCATGGTGATCCGGTCGATCCCCGCGCGCGAAACGAGGCCCAGGAAGTGAAAGTCCTGCGCTACCGTTGATTCTCGGACGGTCAGAAACGTGCGCCCGCCGATCACGTGCTTTTCGACGTCCCCCGATGGCGTTCTCATTACGTGTTCTCGATCAGCCTGTAGTGCGGCTCGTTCGGGTGGTTAGTGGCATCGGACTCGATGTCACCGGTCATCGTGAAGTTAGCGTACTCATCGGAAATGAACCCTATCGCGCCGTCCGCGTGGATCGATGCGCGCCAGATCTCCAGTTCGAGCTTAGGCCCACGAGCGGGATCACCGACAAACCGGAGGTAACCTTTAACCGAGGTCGTATTCATACCGCGCGTGACATTCAGTGCGATCGTCGCGTAGTCGTAGTCCACGAGGATATCGTCGTCATCCGAAATCCCGCCGCCCGGGATGATGTAGATCCGGCCGCTTACGGCATCCACGCTATAGTCGGTCCCTTCGACGTAGGTCGTGCCCGCCGGATCGCTTGTGACAACCACCGAGCTTATCTGGCGATAAACCGTCGGGTAGTAGTAGCCCTGCTTTACGCTCTGGATCGACTCGTCGGTGACCGACGCACCTGTCTGTGAAAGGGTGGCGTTGTCGCCAAATAGGGCCATCGCGAGGTTCTCTTTCTTGAATTCGTCTGCGACGACCCGGAGCGCCAGCGTTGTCCGCAGGATATCGGAGGCGATCAAGTCTCCGGCCGCAGCGGCGCTCGAGTACTTCTTGATGTCCTCTACGGTGGGAGTCACCTCGAGGGCCGAGCAGTTACCGAGGAAGCGCTCACCTTGACGGGCGCCATTCCCGTCGAACCGGTCAAAGTAGACCTTCCCCCTGCCGAGCAGTAGCTTGCTGCCGTCAACGTCAGTGGACATGATTTCCTCCTTACGCCTACGTCAACTGTTCGGCGTCGTCCGTCTTTGATTGGAATTCGATATGAAACGTCATCGTCGCCCGGCAGAAGGAGGTTTCCCCCTGCTCGTACTCGAACTGCGTTCCCGTTTCGTCGGCCGGGTTATTTGCCAGGTCATTGAATCTCCCAGCCGCAGCGAGTGTCTTTGTCGCCCAGGCGATCGTCGGATCGGCTGCCTTGTCCGGCTCAGTAGCGCCGTCTGCTTTCGTTATGCACTCGATCTTCAGTACAAGTGTTCGCCTCACGATCGGGCCGCGGCTTGAACGGCCTTCTTTGCTGTCGTGCATGGGCGCTACGGTTTCTGAAGCCTGGTAGACCGTATTGACCGGGAGCTGCTCAGGCCCCGGGGAGTCGAGCCGAGTTCTCACGAACTCCGGCACTTCAGCCGGCCGGTCAGTGTTAAGCGCGGAGGTTGCCGCCGCGACGATCTGTTCGCGGATCGTGCTCATGGCTTCCTCAGTGCAATCCGTGTCATCGCGCCATCGCCGTAGGGCATGATCTTCAGAACCTTGTAGCTGGTCCCGCCCACTGTGATCGCCACTCCCGATACGAGCCCGGGCAGCGTGCCCGTGCGGATGTGCACCATCTCGTCCGCCGCAATGACGCCTGGCATCTCGCCGCCTAGAAGCTCAACGGCCTCCTGGTCGAGGAGGCCGGTCACGGTGGTGTCGCCGATCGTCACGTCGACGGCCCCCTCAGCGGCTGACAAATCGGCCAGCATCGCCGCGATGTCGGACTCGCCGAGAAAGGACATCGCTTAGCTCGCCTTCTTGATCCCCACGAACTCCACGCCGAAGTCGAAGGTCGCGCCGCTACCCGCGATAGTCCCGATGACGCGGAGATACCGCTTGAGGTCTGACACGTTGAACTTGAGCGCTTCGACTACCGCGGCGGCATCGGTCACCTCGGTGAAGGCACCATCTGTGACGTCCGCGTAAGTCGAGTCGTCATCGGAGTGCTGGAGCTTGACGTTCAGCGTTGGGGTCGTGCCAGCGGATGCCGCCCCGGAATTCAGAATTGCGAGGCAGACGCCCTCGTAATCGAGGACGTCTATTCCCGTGCCGGTCAAGGTAGTCGTGCGTTCATCGGCTTCAGCAAGGCTCAGCACATAGGCCTGTGATAGTGCATTTAGCAGGTTCATTTGCCTCTCCTCGGGCCGGCAGTACGCCGGTCTCTACGTGGGTTCGTGTGCGGTGATACCGCGTCGGGCGCTTCGGTTTCAGGATCGCGGCTTTCAAGCGCCGGATCCTGGTGAGTGACGACTGTGGTGCCTGACGTTTTCTTATCTGGTTCGGGCTCCGGCGCGTTCGGGATGACGCGCGCGTACCCCATTCGGACCTTCTTCCGTGCGTCGGCGATCGAGAGATCCTTAGGTGCAACGAGGACCTGGCCCGGATAGACGTCGTTGCCTTCGCCGCCCAGGCAGTGGCCCGTCGTGATCTCGATCGTCAGCTTCTCTTTATCCGCCATGCGATCCATCCCTCCGGCTTACGACAGCGTGGCGCCCGTGCCCTTGACGAACGACTCGCCACGGCGCACGACCGTGTCGCCCATCGAATAGCTCGTGATCAGGATCTGGCCACGTGCGGCCTTTGTGACCACGTCGACCACGATCTCAAAGTCGTTGCCCCACATGCCGACCAGCAGATCGTTCCAGTTGCCGAAGATGAGGCCGTGTTCGTTGCTGCCTGCGCCCAGGGTCTTCGAGATCTGGTTCGTGGTGCGCCCCGGGTAGCCCCCGAGCTCGCCGTCGCGATAGGTGCCCACCCACAGGAAGACCGGGTAGCCGGAGACAAGCGGTGTGCGCTTGAGGACTCCGGCCATGAGCGGGGTAGTCATCCAGGAGAGCGAGCCCAAGTCGGCGTTCTTATCCGCGACCAGTGCGGGCATCGTTGTGATGTCCTCGAGGTCTGGCACACCGCCCACGGGGTGCGACTGCACATCGGCCGCCGAGTAGATGCCGACCGGCTGCTTGTCCGTGCCCTTGCCGTGCAACGCGCCAAGATCGAGCGCTAGGCCGTGGCCGATCGCGAGGTCGTTTCGAACATCCGCCTCTACGTCGATCGATGACATAACGAGCAACTGCCGTGGGATCTGGACTTGGCCGATCAAGGTTTTGGGTGAGAGCGACACGTAGCCGTAAGCGGGCTCGGACTGCGGCGCGTCGGCGGCAGGGTTCTCTTCCATCCAGGTCACGCTCGGTGCACCCGTCTTCTTGTTGAAGTAGACGACGCCCTGGAGGCCAGGGTAGAGCCGCGCGCCGGCGATGAGCACAAGCGCGCGGTTGCGCAGTAGATCGATCATGTCAGGCATGACCTGCTGGCCGACGAGCGTTGCGCCTCCCGTGGGCTGGGTCGTGCCGAGCACGCATTCTTGGCCCGCGTCTTGATCGCGCAAGCGCCAGGGGACAAGTATCCCACCGTGGTCTGCGCCGGTGCGGTGCTTGGCCAGCTCCTCGTGCACCTCGGCCTCAAGTCCGTCGTAGCTGCTGCGCTTGCCGTCCATGATCTCAGCCTGCATCCGAATCGCGCGGTGGACGGAGTAGCGCTTGCGGTCCTTGGCCGGCATCGCGGCGAGCGACTCGGCGGAGGGTTGCCCCTGGCCGTGGGTCCGCACGGCTTTGAGGATCTCGCCTGAGACCTTGTCCGGCGTGAGCCCCTGACGTATCCACGCGGCTGCCTTGTCGGTCATGCCGTGTGCCTGGGCCATCTCCATGATCTCGGCCGCCTCGGCGCCGCGGTCAGTGACTTCAACTTGTGCAGATGCCGGCGAAGCGGCTGCGGGCGGTGCTGCCGCTGCACTGGGTTCAACCGCTTCTGGCAGCGCGGGGGTATCAGTGCCCTTGGTGAGCGGGGTTTCTGGTTCGACACTCATGGCTCGTTCTCCTTCCATCGCGGGTTCTTCTATCGTGAACTCGACAAGATCTATGTCCGTGGTTCCCGCGCGGGCTTCCGCACGCGTGCGGCCGAAGCCGACCTTGAAATCGGCGGGAATGGGTTCTGTTGACACCTCGTAGGGCATCCAGCGGCAGCGATACGTAGCGATGCCCGTCTTCTTGTCCTTGGAGATCATGTCCATCGAGAGCACTTGGTAGCCGACAGAGACCGTCTTTGTGTGCCCCTCGCGCAGCATCGTTTCCTGCTCCTGTCCCAGCGGGATCGACGAGAAGTTCGCAACGCCTCGAAGGCGCTTGCGCTTCTCGTCAAGCGAGACGTCGTTCACCGACCCGAAGTGCAGAAGACGTTGATGCGACTTGATGAGAGGCAGGCCGTCTTTGGCGCGGGACAGGTCGACATCGCCGGGGGTGTGGGAGAGGATCTCGTCGTAGTCTTCCCAGGTGTCCCAGGAGAAGCGCCGCACCGGGGCCTCGCTCGAGAAGGAAAGGGGATAGAGCCTCACCTCTCCCTCGGCACCGTCCGCACGTGCTTCGACTTCGACCTCGAAGTTCCGGTACTGTATCCGCGGCACCTTGACGGTGCGCGTCTTCACGCGTAGCGCTGCTGTCGTGCTCATGACACCAGTTGTGACGCATCCGCGAAAACGCGACCAATCTAAATCTAATTTAGATTGGTCGGCCAAATCGCGGGGTGGCAACGTGGCACTATGGCACAAGAGCTTTCAGCACTTCCCGAATCATTCGCCGCGGGCACGACCGTCTGCTACCGCAAGCGGTTCAGCGACTACCCGGCAAGCTCTGGGTGGACATTGAAACTCCATCTGGCCGGCGCAAGCGTTCTTGCTAAGACAGCCGTTGCGGACGGCGACGACTTCGTCGTGACGATCGATGCGACCGACACCGAGGCCGCGTTCACAGCAGGGCTATACAAGTGGGTGGAGCGCGTCTCAAACCCGGACGGTGAAGTCTACGAGGTCGCCTCGGGGGTCCTCACCGTCCTTCCCAACTTGGCCGAGGCCACCGAAGGGAGTGAACAGGAATGGGTTGAGCGCGCGATCGCCGCGCTCAAAGCGCACATCGAGGGTCGGCTCCCCGCTGGGATGGAGTCCTATCAGATCGCAGGGCGCGCTGTCTCGAGGATACCGGTCAAGGAGGCGGTCGATCTCCTGAGCACCCTCGAGTCGCGCCTGGCACGTCTCAAAAATCCTGATTTCGTCACGCGGTCGGTCCTCGTCTCCTTCACCGGCCCGGGGTTTGAACGATGAAGCGGCGGCCTTTGCATAAGCGCCTGGGCCGTGCATTCCGCCTGGCGTGGCGTGAGATCACGGGCCAAAGGAGCGTCTTCGACGGGGCGGGTATGCACCGGCTCCTACTCGATTGGATTGCACAGGCCCGCTCGGCGGATGAGGAGATCCGCGGCGACATCCGTCTACTGCGCGCACGGGCACGCGAGCTCGGGCGCAACAACTCCTACGTCAAACGCTACTTCCGTCTCCTCGTGAACAACGTCATCGGGCCCATGGGCATCAAGCTTCAGGCCCAGGTGAAAAACGGCGGGGAAACCGACGCCGAAATCAACGCCGCCATTGAGGCCGCATGGAACGACTGGGCGAGCTCGCCCGTCACGGTGGACGGGAAGCTCACGCTGCGCCGCTTCGAGAAGCTGATACTCAAGACCATGGCGTGCGACGGCGAGGCGTTCGTGCGCGTGTGGAGAGGATTCGAGGGGAACCGCTACGGCCTAGCACTTCAGCCCATCGACGCAGACTTGATCGACGAGACATTCAATCGGCCACGCCGCGGTGCTGATAACGAGATCCGGATGGGAGTCGAGATAGATGCCCTCTCGCGGCCGGTCGGCTACTGGGTGTGGAACGCCGCGGGCGTTGACCTCATGCGTGAGCGCTATTTCGTCCCCGCAGGCGAGATGCTACACCTCTACGATCCCGAGCGTGTGAACCAGACGCGCGGTGTGACCTGGGTACACTCGGTCATGGTCCCGGCACATATGCTCAACGCCTACGAGGAGAGCGAGGCGGTCGCCGCGCGGATCGGTGCGTCCAAGATGGGCCTCTTCGAGAAAAGGGCCGACTCCGTAGCGGGGGATCTGGCAGGCGAAACGACGCCCGCCACGATGGAGGCCAACCCGGGGACGTTCGACATAGTGCCGGACGGCTATGAGTTCAAGACGTGGGAGCCCGAACATCCGACTGGACAGTTCCCGGCCTTCATCAAGCAGATGCTGCGCAAAATCGCCTCGGGGTTCAGCGTCTTCTATAACGTGCTGGCCAACGACGCCGAAGGGGTGAGCTACTCCACGATGCGCAGCTTCTCCCTGGTCGAACGCGACGATTGGCGCTCGATACAGCACGACTTCATCGACATGTGGCGCCGCCCGGTCTACTCCGCCTGGCTCGGTATGGCACTTCTTACCGGTGCTCTCAAGCTAGCCTCGCGCGATCCCTCCCGTTACATGGCCGTCCGGCATCGGCCGCGCGGCTGGCAGTGGATCGACCCGCAGAAAGAGGCCCAAGCCGCTGTGATTTCGATACAGAACGGTCTCGGCACACGCACCGGATTCCTTGCTGAAAAGGGTGAGGACCTAGAGGACGTCTTCGCCGAGCTCGCGCGTGAGCGAGAGCTGGCGGAAGAGTATGGCATCTCGATCTCGGCGAAAACCGCATCCACTCAAACGAAACCGGAAGACGAGGAGGGCGAGGAACCGGAGGAGGAAGACGGCGAAGAGTCGGGTGAGGAAGACACCGGTGAGAACGGAAACGGTAACAAGGCCGCTGTTGCGGTGGGAGCGACGCGGGGGCGGCTCCCTGTGTTAAGCCGCTGACTGAGGACGTGAGATGCACGACAGAATAACGCCATCTTCCGGCGAGCATTTTACCGAGAAAAGCAGGATAGAGATCCGCGAAGGCATAGCCCAGGGCGAGTTCCACTTGAGAAAAGTGTGGGATCGCGTTGGCAACGCGTGGAAGCACTTCCGGGATCGGGCTGAGCCGTATCACAAGAATGGGGAGCTGGGTTTCAAGGTGGGTTCACAATGGCTGAGGTTGATACCCGTTGCGGTAATAGGGGGGATACAAAGAGACGTCACACCTGAGCTGTGGAAGAGTCTGAGGGCTACGCCTACGTTCGAGCTTGGCCGCCACTCCTGCAAGTTTGGAGTGGAGATGATCACGCTGCCGATGATGACGGCTTTTGGGTGGCGGATGGAAGGTAGCGTGAATGTCGTCGCCGTTCGAGGCCCGCTGCCTGTCATGGACGCGCATTATCCGGGGCCGGAATTGGAGCTTCCAAATCAACTCTTGGGTTTTCGGTTCGATGATCTCGTCTACTTCTCCGTCGATGATCTCTATTACTCAGGGCTCAAATACGGCATTAAGAACGGAGCGTTGCTCGTTGAGGTAAAGCCGAGGACGAAGGTACGGATAGACCCCACCCAGTCATTCTACGTGTCAAGCGCGGCGCAAGATGGCTACATCGTCGAGGTGCAGGCATTCCCGCTTCCTTTCTACACCGCATACAATAATAGGACCTGGATCACGCTAGGATACAACAATGTCGGATCGAGTCAGATTACCAGGGGCTATCCCGGAGGCTTCGATACTTCAGCGATTGGTGCGGATGCGACTGTAACGAGTGCGACGCTCAACTTCTACATAAAGGGGAAGGTTGGGTCCGGATACACACCGAGGGTTCTAGTCGCCTGGGGCCACGATAAGATAGGCGCCGCTCTTGACACAGATGATTGGGGCCTGGGACCGGTGTTTGACGCCGGGATATGGGACATGCCCCCTGCACGTTACATCCAAACCGACATACCCGCGCCGGACACGAAGATCAACAAACAGGGCGACACCGACTTTGAAGCCATGCCGTTTGCAGACTTCTGGCCGTCTCCTCCCGGGCTCAGGCAGTACATAACGCTCGATCCTGCTGAGGGAACAAACGATCCCTATCTCAGCGTGAGTTGGACAACCGTGGAGTACGACCCTCTGGCGCGCCACTCAGGGACGCGGGCCGTGGCAGCCGTCCACGATGGGGCACGGTCCGTCTCTGGGGCTCATCATGCATCCAGAGGGTGTGTCCCTACAGACGCCCAATCGCGGGGCCCCAGGAGGAAGAGCTGATGCCCGACCTCGCCGTCGAGATCACGGGCTTCGTTGCCGGAGACGATCTGGAGATACGCCGCACGGTGACGGGCCTGCCAGCAGCGATCGATGTCGCGTGGCTGACAGTGAAACTCCACCACGCTCAGGCGGACGGAGAGGCCAGGCTTCAGAAACGGATCACGACGACAAACGTGCCGGGCACGGGGTGGATCGTAGAGGCCGGCGGGCCCGGGTCAGATGGGGATCTGCGCTTCGATCTCACGCCGGAGGACACGACGTCCCTCGGAGTGAAGAAGTTCGTCCACGACATTCAGATCAAGCTTAACGACGGCAAGGTCTACACGATTGAGAAGGGCACGATTCAGCTCACGGCAGACGTTACCGAGACGACCACGTGAGCCGGAAGGAGATGCGTGATGGATGAGGTGCTTGAGATCGCTCGAAGCTTCGGCCTCGGTGGACTCGGGCTTCTGGCCGCGGTCTTCTCGGTGAAGCTTGCCATCCAGGCGGTCGATTTCGCACGAGCCCAGCAGAAACGCCGCAACGGGCCGAACAAGTCCAAGGTCGATCTCGATGAGCTGCGGGTGGTCTGCCCACTCGCCCCGGGGAATCACTCCCTGGACGACGTCCATGAGGTCCTCATTCAAATAAGAGCGGGCATGGAACGGCTCAACGAGACGCAGAAGGAGATCGAGACGGATATGAAGGAGCGAAGTGAGCGTTTGTATGACGTCTTAAGCGCGCTCCGGGTTGAGCTTGCAAGGATGGAGGGGTGAAATGACGAGCCGGGAGTTATTCGACCGGGCCATTGAGGTAGTCCTCAAACACGAAGGAGAAACCTACACAGACCACCCGAACGATCGCGGCGGCGCGACCAAGTTCGGGATCTCACAACGCTGGAATCCCGACGTCAACGTGCGGGAGCTCACCCGCGCGCAGGCGATCGAGATCTACTGGGAGTGCTACTGGCAGGGCCGCGGATACGAGCGACTCCCTGAGCCCGTAGCAATCAAAGTCTTCGATCTGGCTGTAAACCTCGGTGAGCGAACGGCGGTGCGGTGTCTTCAGAGGGCCCTCCGTGCCTGCGGCATCCGGGTTAGGATCGACGGGCTCCTCGGACCCCAGACCTGCGGCGCAGCTCGGGGCGCCGAGGTGGCAACTCTAGTTGCCGCGCTGCGCTCGGAAGCCGCAGGGGAGTACCGGCATAGGGTCGCGCGAGCTGAAGGCCAAGGCGTCTTTCGGGACGGCTGGCTTAACCGGGCGTACGCTTGAAAGGGGAGGCCATGGTAGGAACGGTACTTGCAATCCTCGGGAAGGTAGCGGGTACAGTCGCCGAGCGCATCTTCCCTGATCCCCAGCACGAGCTGAAACGCTTGGAGCTCCAACAGGCACTTCAAGCCGCCGTCCTTGAGCGCACGTCGGAGATTGAAAGGGCGGCAGCCGAGGTCGTCAAGACCGAGGCGCAGGGCCAGAGCTGGCTTCAGCGCACCTGGCGGCCGATCACGATGCTCACTTTTGTTGCCCTCATAGTCGCTCGCTGGCTTGGATGGTCGGCTCCCAACTTGAGTGAGGCCGAGGCCCTCAAGCTCTGGGACATCGTGGAGATCGGCCTCGGCGGGTACGTCATCGGGCGCTCGGCCGAGAAGGTCTTGCCGGTGCTCGTAGAGTCCGTGAAGAAGGGGTGAGCGGCAGGGGCGTCTAGCGTCGGCTCTCTAACGTTCCGGACCTCAAGAAACGCCTAGATTCCCTACACCACAGTTTGCACAGTGACCGACCGGCCTTTGCTCCGGCAATTCGGATGGAACCTTGACGAGCCCGGCTAATCGGCCTAATATAGCTGGTCAAGTGGGCATCCTAGGTGCCCTGTCGGGCAAACACGATTGACTAATCCGAAAAATCCCCAGCGGAGAACAGACCAGCATGCCGGTCAATTTAAACAAGCCCGATCGATGGAAAGAAGACATCGCCTCTTCCGTTGATCTTTACAACGAGTGGTTCCTCAAGTTCGCGCCTAGGACGTACAGGGAAGAACGAGGGAAGGCCATTAAGCGTGTTGAGGCTATGCTCGAACGGACGAGCCACCTTCGGAGATTGTCAGTGGAGGAACTGCGGAAACATCCGTCAATCCTTTTCGCTCTGCGGATGTCAACGGCTCCTCCGATCGCCCGCGACCGTCTTGTCGGGTTAGCCGGCGTCTCAAAGAACGTCGTTAACAACATGGAGCTGAGGCACCAACTTCCACGAAGAATGAAAGCAGCCACCCTCGAGAAGAACCTCGCAAGAATGGTCGAGATGATTCTGCAGCTCACCGATGTAGACATCTTCCCGTGGCTTAGTGCGGAGCGCGAGCCTGAAGAGGAAGAGTTCCGTCGAGCTGCGACAATCGTCGCGGATCGCCTTTGTGGGGCGAACGCCGACCCGATCGTTCGCAATGCCCAAGAGAAGCGGCAACTTGCAAAGATCAAGAACTGGCTCGAGAACCGTGACTACAAAGATGTGACCGGAACAGTCGCTCTCGACAAGTTGCAAGCGGGAAACTTCGCATTTCGGTTGAACGTCCCCGGATTGAAGGAAGATGACAATACAGTGAACATCCCCGTGGACGCAGTGGTTATGCCAAAGAATGCAAGGGTTGGCGAGATGCCGGTCTTGATAGAAGCGAAGTCTGCTGGCGATTTCACAAACACAAACAAGCGGCGAAAGGAGGAAGCCACGAAGGTTGGGCAACTCAGAAGAAGACACGGGACTAATGTTAGATACGTCCTCTTCCTTTGTGGCTACTTCGATAGTGGTTATCTGGGATACGAAGCTGCTGAGGGTATTGACTGGATTTGGGAACATCGAATGGATGAATTGGCGGAACTTGGGTTGTGAGTCAGGAACGCGAAAAGTGTAGGCTCAAATCGCTGATGGGCCTCGATTCTTTGAGAACGCAGGCCGAGCGGAATCGTCTCGGCCAGTTTGCCACACCATATAGGCTGGCCTCCGAACTAGTGTGCCACGCGGCGGCGATGCTTCCGGCACGTTCCGAGATTCGCTTCCTCGAACCCGGCTTCGGTAGTGGTCCCTTCTATTCTGCGCTGCTCAATTCTCCCTTCGCAAAACGTGTCCGAATCGCACGTGGCTTCGAGATCGATCAAGACTATGGGAAAGCGGCTAAGCGGTGTTGGAACGGAACTGGGTTGCGGCTCAGCATCGCCGACTTCACTAAAGTAGAACCGCCGAAGACAGACAAGGCAAAGTTCAACCTTGTGGTGTGTAATCCACCGTATGTTCGCCATCACCATCTGAGCCAGAATCAGAAGAAGGAACTCCAAATGACGGTAGCCCGCCATACGGCGTTCAAGATGAATGGGCTGAGCGGCTTATACACCTATTTCATGATTCTGTCAAAGGCGTGGATGTCAGATGATGGTATAGGAGCGTGGCTGATTCCAAGTGAGTTCATGGATGTCAACTACGGCCGGAAAGTCAAGGAGTTCCTTCTTGATGCCGTCACACTTTACCATATCCACCGATGCGACCCTGAAGAGGTTCAATTTGAAGATGCCCTCGTGTCATCGGCCATCGTGTTCTTTAGAAACTCGGTGCCACCGGCAGGGCACAAGGTAGAGTTTTCATTGGGACGGACTCTTGAGGACCCAAAGTTGTCACGTGAAGTGGATGTCGATCAGCTTCGGCATTCCACAAAATGGACGGGTCTTGTACAGAATAGTACGTGGCGTCCCATAAGTGGATCGTGTGATGTGCTGGACAGTCTCTTTAGAATCAAGAGGGGGCTGGCTACCGGCTGTAATTCGTTCTTTATCCTCACGCCAGACCGAATTCAGAAAGAGAGAATTCCAAGGCGGTTCTTAATCCCGATTCTCCCGAGTCCCAAGGATCTAGGAACGAACGAAGTGATGGCGGATGAGGAGGGGATCCCAAGGATCAAGAATCCGCTCTTCTTGCTGTCATGTGATTTGCCAGAGGTGCAGGTTCAGAAAGGATATCCATCACTATGGCGATACCTTCAGCGTGGCATGGCCGAGGGCGTGGATGGACGGTATCTCTGCCGCCACCGTTCGCCCTGGTATTCTCAGGAAATTCGTCCACCTAGCCCGCTGCTATGCACCTACATGGGCCGACCGACAAAGAGAAGCAATATTCCCTTCCGTTTTATCCTGAATCGTTCTGCAGCCACGGCAGCAAACGTGTATCTGATGCTCTATCCGAGGTCACCGCTAGATTCGCTCTTGAAGACAGATCCTGCTCTCTTGAGAGAACTATGGAAAGCCCTCTCCTCGATTACTTCGGAGATGCTAGTTGGAGAAGGGAGAGTCTATGGTGGAGGGTTGCATAAGATGGAGCCGAAGGAACTAGCGAACGTTTCCGCTGATGTGATCTGGGACATCCTCCCTAAGAGGTTCAGAGAATACAGAGTGAAGAACCTTTTCACTTGAAATGCGTGATTCGGTGCGGTGCTCTCCTGGCAGGTTATTAATACTGCAGTTGGATGCGCGTGCGGGCCTTCCAAACAGCGAGGCGGCCAGCGGATTGCCTGGAGTTGTGATCCCAGGCCATGCCATGGTTGGACATCCAATCAAGCGCTTATCTCAATAGGATCATTTTCTTACTTTGGGTCTTTTCTTCAGTCCGCAGGACATAGAAATAGACGCCGGCCGCCACTCGTCTGCCCGAGTTGCCCGTTCCATCCCAAGTGACCCGCTGCTCACCAGGCCCTTGAGGCTGGTCTACAAGAGTCTTCACCAGACGACCCATGGCATCGAAGATGTACAGCCTTACATGACTGGGCCTCGGTAGGGAGTACTCAATCGTCGTAATGCGGCCGAACGGATTGGGGTAGTTGTTCCTCAGGAGCAGCTCCTCTGGCGTCCGGCCACCTGGCTTAACGCCAGTTAGATCCAGTGTCTGAACCTCGGCATATGCTCCTTCGTTCCCCGCAACGTCGTAGCAAGTGACAGTGAAGTAGTAAAGGCTATCAGGATGGAGACCCGTTATTATCACGCTCGTATCGGCCATCACGTCAATGGGGGAGGGAATCCCCTCGGCTGACACCTTACCGGTGTATGGCGGGGTTGACGCGTCATCGTCAAAGTAGATCTTGTACCCGGCTATGTCAGCCTCCTTGTTTCGATTCCACGATGCCACCACTTGCCCGACACCGTAGTTGAAATCGACAGCAAATCCGGAGGGAGCGCCAGGTGCCTCCCCATCTGTGAACTCGATTACTGTTGATCCTTCCGCAGTCCCGTAGACGCTCTTAGCCGTCACTTCTGCGTCGAATGCTATAGGCCCAGCCATAAGGTCAAATGTGATCCTGCCGTCTGTGCACGGGATCTGAATGCCCTCAGCGGTATCTGCGTCCGCAGTAATGATAAAACCGGCGTTTGACGAGACCGTGTATAGCGTGCCGTCATCAACGAGAGAGCCGTCGTTGTTTCGAAGAGTATCGCTAGTGATCGTCGAAACAGACGCGCTGTCCGCAGGGAGGACATCTGGTAAAGGAATCAGCTCAATGGTCCCGCTGGGAAGCCTTGGTGCCAGAGTGAATAACCCTAGCGTGTCGATCTGAGCAGTTACAGTGTTGGCTACTGTATCCACAATTCCACCTATGAACTTGAACTCGTGTGTATCCTTAAGCTCACGGTACATCGCAAGCTCGCTCTCATTGATGTTCACTACATCCTCGTCTTGATAAGTCATCACAAATGTGGCAGGAAGTTGTAACGCTAGGCCATGAGGCTCGAACTGATAGAACCCCCCCACTCCATAGGACATACCAAACGACTCCTCGGCCTCTGCCTTGATGGCTCGGTGTCGGATCTTCTGATTTGTGGATAGCATACTCTCTGAAGCACATGGAGAACCTCCCCACCAGCCCCAGCTATGTGAATAAACGCTCTCGACCGTATCCGGAACGGAGCCGGTTGGGAACACCATGAAAGAACCACAGTCAGCGACCCAGAAAGTGTCTGGACCGGTGAAGCTCGCCAGCTGCGCATCACTCTGGCTTGAGCCAAAGAAGGAGAAAACATCACTCAGGAATGCAAGAGCCTTTATAGAGAATGGTATGTTCTCGTCAATCTGCTGCCACAGCTCCTGGTAGGTCGTTGATATGTCTTTGGGGATATTGTCGTAAGTCTCGCTTGGGTAGAACTGCCCTCGGACCCACTTTCCACGTTCGACAATGGCTTCATAACCTTCACTAAATCCGGTTCCCGCGGCAACAGTCCCACTTATAGTCTGCTCTCCAGTGGCACTGAGGGAGATTGACAAATCAAATCCGCCTACCTTGGTGACGTCAGCCTTGGAAATGACATATTCCACGTCTGTATCGTTGACGATTTCCAGCGCAGTCTTGGAAGGATCTTGCAGATCACTCAACTCAGAGAAGGCTTCTGTGAATAGAGGGCCAAATGCTCCGGGGCCAGCAACAAGCGAGACTAATGTGCCCCAAGGGTTGAGCACAGCAGTTGCAGCCGCATTAGGAAGGGCTCTAAAGATATCAATGGCATGATCACCCCTAATCGTTATCTCGGTCTTCGTCTCGGATGCCGAGTCCCAATCTTCGACCCTTTTCAGACTAATAAGCTCGGCAGCCAATAGCTCCTTGGTAGTACTGTCGAATCGCGCGGCGATTTCTCCTCCCCAAGTTCCCGACCAAGACCTATTAAGCCCCAGTTTTGTGAGTATCTTGTTGGATTCTAGACCGCGCGGTTGATCCAAGAACATCCCAAGAGACGCTGTCCCTTCCACTGCCTTTGAACTACCGAACGCAAGGCGCTCTGAGCTCACAGCGGGCAGCCATTGATCCAGGAGATTGACGTGACCTTCTGCGCCTCCCTCCAGATTTGCGCCCACCAGACAGCGACGACCAGTGCTTACTCCAAGCAGCATGGATGCATTTGCAGAGCCGCGAAGGTCAACACCCTTCGAATCAAACATGTAAGCATCCGACAAAGTCCCACCAAATGAATCTTCGAGAAAGCTAAGTAGGCGGATCAACATGTTGTCTAGGATTGAGATCTTTGAACTCGTCAGCAGGATGTACTCTGCCTCAGCAGTCACGTCATTAGGGATCGGATGTGGAAACTCGTAGGCGTCCTCAGTAACAAAGGAGACTAAGCCTTCGATCCCAGCCTGAGCAGCAAAACCAATATCGCCAATTGCAACTTGCAGCGGCGCTTGAACCTTGTAAGCCAATCCGCCTCCAGCACGTCCCTGGCGCTCGATCGCAAGTCTGTCTACTCCCGGTTGAGAATCCTCAGTCTCCTTGAGTATGGTTCTCGCACCCCCACCTGCCTCGATTTGCAGGAATGATATTCCCAATCGACCGTAGCTATCATGTTCCCAAAATTTGGCATATTCCCTGTCAGCTATTTGACATGTAAAGGCGATCCTATCATTTGCTGGCAGCAGCTGCTCATTGACTGCCACAATTTCATAGGAAGCCGAGCTTCCAGGCAATCCATCGCCTATGTCATCGCTAGGAACAGTGATGTGCGCCTCACCCCTGGAATCCGTCATGCAACTGTAATATAGGGGACCCGATTCCACGCGCACCGTGACACCCGCCAGTGGCACGCCAGTTGCCGAGTCGTAAACTGCATAGTGTCTATGAACCGTTCCTCCTTGCTCGACCAACGAAACCAGAGGATTAGGATTCGGTATTAGGGTGTCGATCCTAGCACTAGCAAAACCTACCCATTCCAACCCAAAGTCTACATGCGTAGTGCTATCGGCAGTCACCACTACATCCGTGGTTGTCTTAGAAAAGAAGCCAGAAGCCCCAGCCGTTAGCTCATAGCCCCAAGCGGCTGGGGTGTCGTTTAGACGATACTCGCCTAACACATTAGTTATTGTGGTATCCCCTAACTGAGTACTAACGACTGCTCCGACAAGGAGCGAGTCAACACTCGGCGTGAAGGTCCCGCTAAAGTCGACATCTGCATATATGATGCCCTCCACGCTTCCCGTGCTGCTACAAACCGATTCTGTAAGCCACGGTTCATAGTCAACATCTCCAACAATCAGATCGCCTGCCCCGTGCGGGTTGCCTGGGTGGGTCGGCCCCCTTGAGTCTCCCCACCAGTTGTTCTCGGCAATCACCTGGTTCACGGATGAGTTCGATACAGCAGTTACATTTCCACCAAAACAATTGTCTATCAAACTCATCGTTGTTTCACCGCTAGTGACAATCGCTGTGCCCAAATTACGCAGGACACATCGAGTAATTGACGCTGTCCCATATGTCGCATATATCGCCCTAAACCCACTGCCTGTAAACGTCGCTCCATTTGCACTCAGATTCCCATACGAACTCGAAGAGTAGCCAACCTGGATGGCATACGAGTTAACATCAACCTCGACACCGGGCTCGATC
>Ga0180434_10002091_pt1 | contig 27395 bp, 16 predicted proteins | sample SS_ome_7_FD_132453 | JGI IMG/M metagenome (GOLD analysis project Ga0180434, IMG submission 132453) | Hypersaline lake sediment archaeal communities from the Salton Sea, California, USA - SS_1_D_2 metaG | ecosystem: Environmental > Aquatic > Non-marine Saline and Alkaline > Hypersaline >... | reverse complement strand
GGATGAGAACGATCGATGGACAGCCGAAACGAGAAAATGAGTCGAAAATGACGACCATACGCCGTACAAAATGCGCGCATGAGAAAAACAACACGCGTACCGCGGCTCTGTAAGCCGTGTATTCGTAGCGTCGGGTCTCCGTGCCCGACGGCTTTCGTAGCGGCCGACCCCCGTGTCGGCCGTAGTCCGAAGAGTGCGCAAAATACAAATGGCGCCACAAGTGGCGCCCTACGCACTCGGGACGCTAATCGTATTAACCCGCCCGTTGGCGCCCGGGATTCTGATTATCCACGTCCGACACGGGGATCAAACGCTACGTCTGATTGGAGTTTGCTCTAAGACGATACCCTATGCGCATGGCTTAGCATGCAGAACGAATCAGAAACGGGACGCGTTAGTCGCCGGTTTGCCCCCCATTGCGACCATGGTCACGGGCATCTCTCAGTCAGGAGATTCTTCCTTGGAAGCAGTGTCGCCGATAATAACCTCATGCCGGCCTCGTTCGAGGGCCCTTCGCGTTTCTTTCCCGTTCAGAATCACGTGCAACTCGAAGGAGTTATTGGTTTCGACGGTGATCGCCGCTGGATTTTCCGCCGACGGCCTCGCCGCGCAGACCACGCTCACGATTGTACCGCCGAAACGCAGGTTTTGGATCCCGTGCCGATCGGTTCGCCGCACGCGCCAAGTCAAGCGATTCTCGGCGGCGTTGCAGCGCAGGCCGAGCACATTCTCGATCAACAATGCAATCGGACCGCAGCCGGTCCAGCCCACGAAATCCTTCCGTGACGGTTCACCTGGTTCATAGCGCTCCGGCGCGTAATTCTCCCAGAGCGTTCCAGTTTTCTTGAACACGGCGTGGATTGCCGCCAGATAGCGCTCGGAAGCTTCCGCGGCAAACTCCTCATACCCGCGACTCTCAAGACCTTTGATAATCGCCAGATTCGTCGGCGCCCACACGCCGCCCTTCCAATACCCGCCGTCAGGATCGTACCCTTCCTGATCCGCCGCCAGCGTGGGAAACACCGTCTGCCGCCAGAACGACGCCGGATCTCTCAGGTGCTCGACCAACCGGGCGGCCTGCTTCGAATCCGCGACGCCCGCAAGCAGCGGCCAGAAACACGCGGCGGTTTTCCACTTGATATGGCCGCCTTCGTCATCAACGTCATAGTAAAGCCCGTCCTCCTCGCTCCACATCCAGCGATTGATGCACCGCGATATCTCGGCCGCGCGTCCGCGAAATCGCGCGGCCTTATCCGGTTCATCAAGCTGGTCGAACATTTCCGCGAGGTTGTCGTATTGAATCACCATCTGGCAGGACATGTCCGTCCAGCCCGAACCGCCGCGCGGCGTGTTGTCCATGCCGGAGCCGAGACCGGTGTTCCAATATAGCTTGTGACGGGCGCCCGGCTTCGTGCGACCGGTCTCCAACCACTCGGCATACTTCTCGAGCACCGGCGCCGCCATGGCGAAACGCGACTTGTCGCCCGTCAATTTGTATGATTCCACTTCCGCCCAACTGAACAACGGCGGATTCACCGTGTGGCGCCGTCCGGCAAATACAAAATCCTCGCCCGTTGTTTCGGAGATCTCCCTGCAGATGTACCCGTTCGCGTGTTGCTTGCAATAGAAATTGTCCAACGACTGGATCGCCGGAAAGGCGTGCTGACCGTAACGGGCGAACATTACCATGAAGATCGTGTCCCACTGGAAGATGTTGTCGCAGAACGCTTCGTCGAGATAATTGGATACAAACCCGGACTCCGGCACGGGGCGGCGCAGGTGATCGAAGGCAATCTCCCAACATTTCCAATACATCTCGATCCAACCGGGGCGCCCGCTCAGGATGGGCGTCGGAACGGCCTGCTTGAAGGTCTCGTAGTCCGGAAGAACCGCTCCGTCATATTGTTTCTTTTCAAAATACTTACCGCGCGACTCGCCGGAATAGGCGTCGCCTGGCGGATTAATCGCGATCTCATCGACAAATAACCACGCCCGGCCCCCGGCGGCGTAGTGCCATTGCGGACACGCGCCTACATTCGCCGCCTGAACGCGCACGTACCGGGCTCGGGCCCCGCCGGCTTTTTCTGAAAGGTTGTCGGCCGCGAAATCCTTAATCTCGTAGCCGAGGTCCTCTTCGAGAGGTTCGTCGAAGAACGTGGCGACAGTCTGATACTCGAGCCCGTCCTCCGATATCGCGAACTCGACCCGTGTCGGCAAGAAGATCCACGAGCTGGTCTTTCGCAGGAAGCCCGCCCTGATGCAATCGACGGCGATCGACTCGCCCAGGTCGATCACGGCGTGGAGATCGACCTGCTCAAAACCCTGCCAGGCCCGCTGATGCTCGGGGCCGCCGCGGACTCCGTCAGTCAGTGCGTCAGGTCCGCCCCCGGTGTATTTATCGCTGTATAAATGCTTCAGCTCGACGGGTTTGCCTCGACCCCAATGATCTATCCCCAGAGCCTGCCCGTATGGACGGCCGAGGCTGAACGCCTTCATCTTGGCGTCGGTTTCCGCCGTGAACTCCGCTAAGGAAGCCGGAGTCGCCGCCTCATTCTCAGCGGCCGGCGCCAACCGGGCGGCCAATCCGCCCCCCTTCGCCAAAGCCGCCCGCAGCACGTCTTGACTGTCAACCGAACACCGGCTTATCTGGATTTTCTCGGGAGCATGCTCCCAATCGGTGTCAATGGCGTCCGAGAAGACCTGGGCGACGTATTTCTGTTCCAGGCTCAAGAAGGAGAGCGGGATTTCCAACAGTCGATGGTTCTCGTCGGTGACGCCGCCAATGTACCATTCGGCGCCGCTGCGCCGCGCGATCGTCACATAGTCGCCGATCTCGCCGTTAAGCACGCGTGTCTCGTCCCACGTCACGGGGACTTTTTCAATGAACTCGAACGCCGGCTGTCCCTCGTAATTCTCCACCAGATCACAGGCCATCTGAAGCGGGCTGTAAAGTACGACATAAAGCGCCAACTGTTTGGCCAGCGTGGTATGGACCCGATGTTCCCTGGCGTGATCGAATCGCAAATCAAACACGCCGGGCGTGTAGTCCATCGGTCCGGCTAATAAACGCGTAAACGGCAACACAGTAGTGTGCTCCGGCGGATTGCCCTCGCTCCAGGCGTTGTATTCCATTCCGCGCCCGCCTTCGCGGGTCATCATGTTGGGCCAGGTGCGTTCGATTCCGGTGGATTTGATCGGCTCGTGGGCGTCGATCATGATCCGATGCCTGGCCGCGGTCTCCACGACTCGACGGTAGTGGTTAACCATGTATTGCCCGTGGTGGTGACGCCCTTTCGGCACGATCGCGCCGGCGTAGCCGGTTTTCACGGCCGGAACGCCGAGCTCCTCATAAAGTGCGAACGCGTCCTCCATTTGGCGTTCATAGTCCGGCACATTGCCGCCGGTCTCGTGGTGTCCAATCAACGACACGCCTTTTTCCTTGCCGTAGCGGACGACTTCGCGCAGGTCGAAATCCGGATAGGGCGTGCAAAAATCCATGCGGGTTTCCCCGGATCCCCATGTACTCCAGCCCTTATTCCATCCCTCCACCAGCAGGCCCGGGATGTTATGAGCGGCGGCGAAATCGATATAGCGCTTCGCGTTCTCCGTAGTGGCGCCGTGACGAGGCCCCGCATGCCACGTGTGCTTCTTGATGTGCATCCCCCACCAGATGCCCACGTATTTCATCGGCTTGATCCAGGACGTAACCTCGATTCTGCAGGGCTCGTTCAAGTTCGCAATGAGGTGCGATTCGATCAGGCCGCCTGCGTCGGGGGCAATCTGAATCGTACGCCAAGGCGTTTCGAGGGGCGCGGCCCTCCTCACCTTGACGCCGTCGGGCCAAGGCGCCAGATCGCACTCGAAGGAGGAGGGCTCGCCCTTCAACGCTTTCAAGGTCATTCCGGAGTAATCGGTCAGGTTGGCTTCATGGACGCTCAGGTAGAGCCCGCCGCTGGTTTTCATGGTGATCGGCGTGTTCGCCGCCGTAACCGCGCTTAGCGGCGTGTGAGAGTAAAGTTTCTCGTAGCTGTCGTAGTCGGCTGGTATCCACCAGGCGTCAAAATCCCCGGCGAAGTTGAAGCGGGTTTCTTCGGATATGATCTCACACCGCTTCATATTCGGCTGCGTTGGGAGTACGTATCGGAAGGCCGCGCCGTCATCGTATGCTCGAAAGACAAGGCGCATTTCGCGCTCGAGCCCGCTGGATTCTTGCAACGTGACGGTCAACTCGTTGCAGTTATTGCGGATTTCCGACGCCGTTCCCCATACTGGCCGCCACGTCTCGTCCAAACTTCGCGATTCGGCGGCCGCTACCCGAAAATCCCCGATCATCGACGGCTCATTCGCGAAGTGAAAACCCAGACGCGACTGCCTGATCAACGACTTGTTCTCGTAAGAAACCGCGTAGCACGGCGCCCCGTCGCGGAGCAGGAACTCCACCTGGACACGACGATCGGGAGATACGATCCGCTGTTGATGCTCCGTACCCCGCGTGGCGCAGGTGCACGTGAGAAGTAAAAGCAGTCGGCCAAGCGGCGTCATGAGATCTTCCTTTTTACAATTCGATTTTCGCCCTTTCAAGCAGTCTGTCGGACGGCGGATTCAAGAGTCTCAACGGCTTTTCGAGAAGACCGGCCGAACAAGCCCGCGGTGAAAACCTGTTCACGAATAAGTTGTCTGCCGGTGACGACAGCGGGTGCTTCCGATTCAGATAATCTTGTCGCCGTAATGGACTCCAAAGATAACGCCGGGATCGATGCCGCGACAGTCGGCCGCTGAGGATCGTTTCGTCCCGTTCAGGCGGCAAGCTCGAAAGGCCGACGCCGCCGGCGATTGGTGCAATTATCAAACAAATGTCTCAGGCCTGCTGTTTCGCGAGAGGACTCCGCATACGATACTAAAAGACGATTATACTTCGTACGTACAAGAGAACACGCATGAGCGAAGCGCTCAAGAAGCTGCGACAGCACCTGTTAACCGGCGTCTCCTACGCCATCCCGTTCATCGCCTGCGGCGGCATCATGATCGCGTGTGCGATCGCGTTCGTGCCGATGACGGATGCGGGCCCTGATTTCTCCAACTCGCCGATCATGAAACTGATCCTCGACATCGGCGCCGCGGCATTCGCGCTGTTGGCGCCGGTGCTGGCGGGGTATATCTCGTACGCGATCGCCGGTCGGCCGGGATTGGCGGCGGGTTTTGTCGGCGGATACCTGGCGAATGAGGTCGGAGCCGGTTTTCTCGGGGCGCTGGTGATAGGCTTGATCGCGGGTTGGATCGTCCACTGGCTCAAGAAGATTCCTGCGCCGAAGTACATCAAGCCGATCATGCCGATTTTGATTATTCCGATACTCTCGTGCTCCCTCGTCGGCGTATTGACTCTGAAAGTGATCGGCGTGCCGATAGCGGACCTGCAAGCTTTTCTGGGGCAGTGGCTACGCGATATGGGCACAGGCAACGCGGTCGTGCTGGCGATGATCGTGGGGGGCATGATCGCGTTCGACATGGGCGGCCCGGTGAACAAGGCGGCCTTCTTTTTCGGCGCCGCGATGATCAAGGAGGGCAATTACGCCGTCATGGGGATGTGCGCAGCGGCGATCTGCACTCCGCCTTTGGGGCTCGGGCTGGCGACGCTGATCCGGCGCAAGCTTTGGAGCGAGGAGGACCGGGAGGCCGGCATCGCCGCCCTCGCAATGGGAATGATCGGCATTACCGAGGGGGCGATTCCGTTCGCCGCGGCCGATCCGTTGCGGGTGATACCCTGCATAATGATTGGATCGATGGCGGCGTCCGTCGTCGCCGCGGTGGGAGGCGTGGGCGATCACGCTCCGCACGGCGGCCCGATCGTATTGCCGGTGGTTGACCATCGTCTCATGTACGTCGCGGCCATCACGGTCGGCACGATCGTTACCGCCGTATCGATCAACGTCGTGAAAACCCTGACCAACAAGACTCAATCGAATGTTTCAAAGGAGTCCGCATGAAAATCGTCGCCGTCACCGCCTGCCCGACCGGCATCGCACACACGTTCATGGCCGCCGAGCAGCTTGAAAAGACCGCCAAGGCGCTGGGACACGAAATCAACGTGGAAACCCAGGGCGCCATGGGGATCGAAAACGAACTCTCGCCCGAGGATGTCCGCGATGCCGATGCCGTGATCTTCGCCGTCGGCATCGAGGTGGAACAGCGCGACAGATTTGACGGAAAGAAAATCATCGAGGTGGAAGTCCAGGAGGCGATCAAACACCCGAAGGCCGTCTTCGAGAAACTCGGCGCGTGAAAACGACCGTCCGAACCAGAGGAGACCAGCGGACTCGCGCGACGTAAACCATGCACCACGAACATACATTCAGATGTCCGTTGCCCAACGGCCTGCACGCGCGGCCAGCGGGCCTGTTGGCGGATTTGGCGGCCGAGTTCAATTCCGACATCGAACTCACCAACGAACGTACCGGCGCCATCGCGAATGCCAAGAGCGTGCTGTCGATCATCGCGCTCGATGTCAATCTGGACGACGCCTGCCGAATACACATTGCGGGAGCGGATGCCGAAGCCGCGCTCGCGGCCCTTAGCGACTTTGCCGCGAACATCATGCCGAAATGCGATGATACACCGTCAACACCCGTTATCGATGATGCGATCAAGCTGCCGCGGCTGCTGCTTAAAGCCGGGATTCGGTTGCATGAAGGGACGCCGGTCAGCGCGGGAATCGGGCAAGGCGTCGCGGTGACGGCGCATGGCTCGACCTTGCCGGCGGACCTGGACGGAGAGGACGACCGCTCATGCGACGAAGAACAACGGAAAGCCCGCCTGGCGCTCGCCTCGTTACGCAACGTCTTGAAGACGAAGCTCGCTGATCGACTATCCCCCGCGGAAGCCGGGATACTCCGGGCGCACCTGTCGATTGCGGGTGACGTGGCGCTTGAGGAGAAGATCGCGGAACTGATATCGGTCGACCTTTCAGCCGGCCAGGCCATCATGCAAGCCGGCGAGTTTTTCGCCTCCCGACTGATGGAAGCGGACAGCGCCTACGTTCGCGAGCGAGCGATCGACGTCGAGGATATCTGTCAACAACTGCTGGAGCATGTTCTCGGCGGACAATTCCAGGCAGCCGGCATCGAACTGACCGAACCGTCGGTGGTCCTGGCAAAGAACCTCACGCCGAGGCAGTTCCTGGCGCTGGACAAGCATCTGCTCAAGGCGTTGGTACTGGAACACGCGAGCACGACGTCGCACACGGTGATCCTGGCCCGGTCGTTCGGCATTCCGACGCTGACGGGCGTGGCGAACCTTCGCGCCAACGTGCCGACAGGGCGCGAGGTCGTCGTCGACGCAGACCTCGGTGTCGTGATTACCGAGATCAACGCCATCGTCCGGCGTTATTATCAGCGAGAGCGGAGCAAGTTCGCCCGCCGGCAAGACCGCCTGGCCAGGCACATTCAGACGCCGGCCGTCACGCGCGACGGACGCCGGCTGGAGGTGGCCGCGAATGTCGCGACGGCGGACGAACTAGCCCCGGCCTTCGAGCGGGGCGCCGAGGGGATCGGCTTGTTTCGCACCGAGATGTTGTTCATGGGCCGCGAAGAAGCGCCCTCCGAGGAGGAACAGCTCGATATCTATACGCGAGCCGCACAAGCCGCCGGCGGACGCCCGGTCATCATTCGTACGATCGACATCGGCGGCGATAAGCCCGCGCCGTATCTAAACCTGGACCAGGAAGACAATCCATTTCTCGGCTACCGCGGCGTGCGCATATATCCCGAGCACCGAGACCTGATCACCACGCAGTTGCGAGCGATCATCCGGGCGTCCGCCTTTGGAGTAGTGCGGGTCATGGCCCCGATGGTCTGTTCGGTTGAAGAGGCGCGCTGGTTCAAGGGGCTCATCGCGGAAATCCAGATGGAGTTAAAAGCCGCCGGCGCGGCGTTGGATCCGGCGATGCAAATCGGAGTCATGGTGGAGACGCCGTCCGTGGCGTTCATACTCGATCAGCTATGCGAAGTGATCGACTTCCTCAGCATCGGCACTAACGACCTCTTGCAATACTTCCTGGCGGCGGATCGCTGCAATAAGAAGGTCGCCTACTTGTACAATTCGCTACATCCCGCCTTCCTGCGACTGCTGGCGAAGATCGTGGAGGACGCACGCCGCCGCGGCTGCTGGGTGGGCATGTGCGGCGAGATGGCTCGGGACGCGCGACGCCTGCCCTTGTTGATCGGGCTGGGGCTGGACGAAATCAGCGTGGCCGCCCTTGACGTGCTGGCCCTCAAGGCGGCGATCACGCGGCTCTCCGCGGCCGAGTGCGACGAGGCGCTCGCCGCGGCTCTTGCATGTCAAGACGTCGCCGAAGTGGACGCGCTGCTTGACGCTTGCGACGGCGGCGGGGCCGCGCGGAGTCTGCTGGCGCCCGAACTGATAACAACCGACTCGGACAGCGTCAGTAAAGAAGAAGTGATTAAGGAGATCGTGGACTCCTTCCACGTCGCGCAACGCACGGACGATCCGCTGGCCGTCGAGGAAGCGGTCTGGATGCGCGAGGATATCCACTCCACGGCTCTGGGGCATGGCTTTGCCGTTCCTCACTGCAAGACGGACTCGCTTGCCGCGAACTCCATCGGCATGGTGCGACTGAAGCGGCCCGTCGAATGGAACTCGGCTGACAGTCAAAAAGTACAATGCGTCATCATGCTCGCCGTCCGCGAATCGGACTCCGATGGCACGCATATGAAGGTATTCTCGAAACTGGCCCGCCGACTCATGCACGAGGAGTTCCGCGCGCGCCTGCTCGGCGCATCCGACTGCGAAGCCGTCTATGAGTACTTGACGGAGGAGCTTGAACTGCCGCGGATCCGTCATACCCCGTCCGCGCTTACAGGAGAAAAACCGTGAAGATATTGAAATCCCAATGGATGTTGCTCGGCGCTCTGGCGACCACGCTGCCGCTTGTCGCTCCGTCGTATGCCGAACAGCCTCTATATGATCTCTCCCAGGAGAAGGTGCTCTACTGCGTCGGTTACGCGCATCTCGACACGCAATGGCGCTGGGACTTTTGCAAGACGATCGATCAGTTCATCCTTGACACGTTGGACCAGAATTTCGACCGGTTCGAGACGTACCCCGGCTATGTCTTCAACTTCACGGGCTCGGTCCGTTACCAGATGATGAAGGAGTACTACCCGGAGAGGTACGCGCGACTCAAGCGCTACATCGCCGAGGGCAGGTGGTTCGTCTCGGGGTCGTCAGTGGACGAGGGCGACGTAAACGTCCCGTCAGCTGAGTCGATCATTCGGCACGTGCTCTACGGCAACGAGTTCTTCCGCCGCGAGTTCGGCAAGGAGAGCGTGGACTACATGTTGCCGGACTGCTTCGGGTTTCCAGCGTCGTTGCCGTCGATCTGGGCCCACTGCGGGCTGTTGGGTTTCTCGACGCAGAAATTAACCTGGGGTTCGGCGGTCGGCATTCCGTTCAATCTCGGGCTGTGGGAAGGTCCGGACGGCAAGTCGGTGATTGCCGCTCTCGCGCCCGGTTCGTACGTCGGCTCGATCAAGGGCAGAGTCGACACCAATCCACAGTGGGTCGAGCGGATAAACAACAACGGCCGGAAATACGGCGTCTGGGCCGACTTCCATTACTACGGCGTCGGCGACATGGGCGGCGCGCCGCGGGCCGATGACGTCGCGAACTACGTCGCTTGCGCCGAGCGAACCGACGGCGATATCAAGGTGGCGCTGGCCTCCTCGGACCAGATATTCAAGGACATCACTACGGAGCATCGCGCGCGGTTGCCGCGTTACAAGGGCGACCTGCTGCTGACGGAGCATTCCGCGGGAACGCTGACGTCGCAGGCTTATATGAAGCGCTGGAATCGCAAAAACGAAATCCTGGCCGATGCGGCCGAGCGGGCGGCGGTCATGGCGGACTGGCTCGGAGGCGCGAGCTATCCACGCGAGAAAATCAACAACTCCTGGACCCGCGTGCTGGCCAGCCAGATGCACGACATTCTACCCGGCACCAGTATTCCGAGAGCCTACACGTTTTCATGGAACGACCAAATCGTCGCGTCGAACGGCTTCGCAGCCGTGTTGCGCGATTCAGTCGGAGCGATCGTACGTGCGATGGATACCCGCGTAAAAGGCGAGCCGCTTGTCGTATATAACCCGTTGGCGATAGACCGAGAGGACTTGGTTGAAGCCGAGGTGCTCTTCGACGCCGATCCGCCCAAGTCGGTGCGCGTGTTCGACACCAACGGCAATGAGACGCCTTCGCAGATTCTTAGGCGAAAGGGCAAGTCCGTCACGATCCTGTTTGTCGCTCAAGCGCCTTCGGTGAGCCTGTCGGTTTACGGGGTTCGGGCCAGCGAAAAACCGTATTCGGGAGACGGTTCATTGCGCGTCTCGGATCGCATGCTGGAGAACGAACACTATCGCGTAACAATCAATGACGCCGGCGACGTCGCGAGCATCCTTGACAAGCGGGACGAGAACCGCGAGTTGCTCGCCAAACCGGCGCAACTCGTCTTCACGCACGAAAAGCCGCGCAACTGGCCGGCTTGGAACATGGACTGGGATGACCGCAAGAAGCCCCCGATCGACGCCGTGAAGGACGTGGATTACGTGCGAGTTGTCGAGGACGGTCCGGTTCGCGTGGCGTTGGAGATCAAGCGTCGCGCCCGGAATTCAATCTTCACTCAGCGCATCCAGCTTGCGCTCGGCGACGCCGGCCGGCGCATCGAGTTCTCGAACGATATCGACTGGCAGTCCACCGAGTGCGCGCTGAAAGCTTCGTTCCCGTTAACGGCGTCGAACCCGACGGCGACATACAACTGGGGCGTGGGCACGATCGAGCGCGGCGGCAACGAACCGACCAAGTACGAAGTCCCGTCGCACGAGTGGTTCGACCTGACCGACCGGAGCGGCAAGTACGGCGTGTCGGTGCTGGAGGACTGCAAATACGGTTCAGACAAGCCGGCCGACAACGAGGTGCGGCTCACGCTGCTGTATACGCCGGGCGTGCGCAAGGGCTACCTCGACCAACACAGCCAGGACTGGGGCCGTCACGAAATTGTCTATGGCCTGTATGGACATAGCGGCGATTGGCGGGCCGGGCGCAGCGAACAGCAGGGACGGCGAATCAACCAATCGTTGATTCCATTCCAGGTCGAGGCGCACGACGGGACGCTGGGAAAAACCCTTGGCATGTTGAAGATTAGCACGCCGCAAGTGGACGTCCGCGCCCTCAAGCAAGCCGAGCACGGCGACTGGGCGATTGTCAGATTGCAGGAACTCTGGGGTCGCAGCGCGAACGACGTAACAATCTCATTTCACGACGGCTTGGCCGAGGCGTACGAAGTGGACGGCCAGGAACGCCGGATCGGCAACGCTCTGCTCAGTGAAGGCAAGCTCGTGACCAACTTGACGCCGTACAGCCCGCGGAGCTTCGCCGTTCGACTTGGCCGATCGCCGGTCACGCTCAAGCCGCCGACAAACACGCCCGTTGCACTCGAATTCGACGGCTGCCTCGCCAGCTTTGATGGAGTCCGATCTACCGGCGGCTTTGACGACCAGGGCCGCTCGATTCCGGCTGAGATGCTGCCGTCGCACATTACAAGCGAAGGTATTCGGTTTAGTCTGGGCGCCGTCGGCGATGGAAAGCCGCATGCCCTGTCGTGTCGCGGTCAGAAAATCGACCTGCCGGGCGGTGAGCACAACCGGCTGTATCTGTTGGCGGCGGCGGCGGAGGACACGGTCGGGCGGTTCCTGATCGACGGCCGGCCGCACGACGTGCCCGTACAGGCATGGACCGGTTTCGTCGGGCAGTATGACAACCGCGAGTGGAACCGCGCCTTCGGCGATGTTGATTATCACTGCGAAGGCATGGTCGTCGGCTTCAAGACCGGTTTCATCAAGCGTGATCCGATCGCGTGGTTCTGCACGCATCGCCATCACCCGGACAAAGGGAACGAGGCGTACCGGTTCAGTTATCTCTTCAAGTACGGCCTGAATTTGCCGGCGGACGCGAAGACTCTGACGCTTCCGGATAATCCGCGGATCAAAATCCTCGCGGTCACGGCGTCAGTGAATGCGAACGACGCGGTTCGTCCGGCCCGGCGCCTGTACGACGATTTCACTAACCGCGAGCCGATCGAGCTTCGCCATAAGTACCCGGAGCCGCCTGTACCGGTTTTTAAGGGAGTCGAACCGGTCGGCGCTGTCGCGATCGATCGGCGGAAGAGTTATGAAAAGCTGTTGATGGGGCCGCCTGTCAATACGGACTACGCCGATCAGACGGTCGGGAACGGCGCCGTGTTCCGCTTTCACGACGAAGATGGAGAGCACCCGCCGCACAGCGGCTCCGGGATTGTCGGAGATAAGTTGCCTCGCCTCAATGACGGCCTCGTCGCGCGAAACGACGACGACACGGAGCGGTGCGTCTGGTATGACTGCGAAGGACGTTTCTTTCTCGACCTGAAACGCAGTGCTCCAATCGCCCGTATCAACACCTACTCATGGCATCGCACCAACCGCGCCCCCCAATATTACTCATTATGGGCTTCGAACGACGAGGAGATGCCCTCGCCTGACATCAAGCAGGGCGAGCACGACGGCTGGACGTTGCTGGCCGTCGTAAAAACCAAGGAACTGGGCGAAGGCGATATACACGGATCGTCCGTGCAGCCGAGCCCGGGGCGTGAATCGCTCGGACCGTTCCGCCGCTTGCTATGGATTGCCGAAGACGTGGGCGAGGGCGCCTTCTTTACGGAAATCGACGTACATGTCGCGAAGTAAGATGCGATCCAAGGGGGAATAAGAGAGTGGTCGCCCGTTTAACGGCGCCGCTTTTTCAGAATTGATTTGCCATCGACGGAAAAAATGGTATCGTCGAACCGAGGTCATGGAAGATACAATCGTGCAAGATTCTTCTGGCGTTCAAGGATGGCAAGCGCCTGCCTGCTTTAGCAAAGCGCGCGTACACATGGTCGGGATCGGCGGCTGCGGCATGTCCGGTCTCGCGGCTTTGTTGTTGCGCCGCGGCGCCCGAGTCAGCGGCACCGACCGACTGGAATCCGCGGTTTTCTCCCGGCTCGTCGCCGACGGCGCCGAACTTACCACGCGCGAGGACGCCCAAGCGGTTCCCTCGGACGCCGACGTAGTAGTTGCGTCGGCGGCGATTCGAGAAACGCACGCCGAAATTGTCGAAGCACGCCGCCGAAACATCCCCGTGATTAAATACGCCCAGTTGCTCGGCGCGATTATGCAGCATCACGACGGCGTAGCCGTCAGCGGAACCCACGGCAAAAGCACTACCACGGCCTGGCTCGCGTTCCTCATGAAAAACGCCGGACTCGATCCCAGTTTCGTCATCGGCGCGGACGTGCCGCAACTCGGCGGCGGCAGCGGCGTCGGCGACGGCCCCCACTTTGTCGCCGAAGCCTGCGAATTCGACCGCTCGTTCCACTGGTTGCGACCGGGCGCCGCCGCGATCCTCAACATCGAGGAGGACCACCTCGATTGTTACGAAAACCTCGACGCCATCGTCGAGGCGTTTCGGCGGTTCGCCGTTTCACTGCCGCCTAACGGGCTGGTCGTTCTGAACGGCGAGGATAAGCATTGCCGCAAGATCGCAAAGTCTCTCAAGATCGATCACGAAACCTTCGGGCGTGAAGATGGATGCACGTGGCGGGCTGTCGACGTCAAGCTGCTGGACGGCCGCTATCGCATCTCGATTCTGCACGAAAACGTGCCGATCGGCCACGTTCAGCTCGGCCTGCCCGGCGAACACAACGTCATGAACGCCCTCGCGGTCACGGCCATGGCTTCACGTGCCGGCGTCGAATGGCCTGCTATTGAGGCCGGGCTGCGCGATTTTCGCGGCGCCCAGCGACGATTGCAGGTCCAAGGCGTCGCCCGCGACGTCACGGTCGTCGATGACTACGCTCACCACCCGACCGAAATCCGCGCCACGCTCAAGGCCGCGCGCGAACTCTTTAAGCCGCGCCGTATCTGGTGCATCTTCCAGCCTCACCAGCACTCGCGCACGCGCTTCCTGCTGAGCGACTTTGCTCGCAGCTTCGAACTGGCAGACTTCATCGTAGTACCCAGAATCTACTTCGTCCGAGACAGCGAACGCGAACGCCAGGCCGTCTGTGCCGGCGACTTGGTCGAGCAGGTCCAGGCCCACGGCGGGCACGCTCGGCATATCCCCGAGTTCGACAAAATCATCGAAGCACTGACTCGTGACGCCGAGCCCGGCGACCTGATTATCACCATGGGAGCCGGAGATATCTGGAAGGTGGCCGATGAGTTGGTTCAACGGCTTCGAGCCGATCGTCCAAACTGACGTCCCGCTCGATCAATACGTCTGGTATCGTCTGGGCGGACCCGCGCGCTGGTTGTGCGAGCCGCGCGACGAAGCCGAACTTGCCGACCTGATGCGACGCCTCCGCGAACACGACATCGACTGGCGCATTCTTGGCGCCGGCGCCAACGTTATCGTCCGAGACGCCGGCTTCGACGGCGCTGTCATCCGCCTGGCAGGTCCGGCGTTTGAAAACATCGCGTTCGACGGCCCCGTAGTCAAAGCCTGGGCCGGCGTTGATTTCGCCGCGCTAATCAAGGCTTCGCTCAAGCGGAATCTCATCGGGCTCGAAGTCTTCGCCGGAATCCCCGGATCTGTCGGCGGCGTCGTCCGTCAAAACGCCGGCGGTCGTCGCGGCGAAATCGGCTCGTTCGTCCAAGCGGCGCGCGTGCTGAACGCGGACGGCTCGGCCGTGACGCTTGACGCGAATCAGATGGGTTTCAAATATCGTCATACAAATCTGGACGACCGTATCATTCTCGCCGCCGATTTCGCATTGCGCGAGGGCGACGGCTTCCAGGCCATGCTTCGCTATCGCGAGATTTTTGCCGAGAAGCAACGAAGTCAACCGACATTCGCGGCGCGCACCGCCGGCTGTATCTTCAAAAATCCGCCGCAAGGCGCTCCCGCCGGGCGACTGCTCGACGACGCCGGTTTGAAAGGTATGCGCGTCGGCGGCGCGGAAATCAGCACGCTTCACGCGAATTTCATCCTCGCGCACGATGACGCCGTCGCCGAGGACGTGTTACAATTAATCTCGCTCGCGAAGGAACGCGTGCTGAAAACCACGGGCGTCGAATTGCAGCCCGAAGTGGATATCTGGTGAAAGGAGTCCCATCAACCCGTCATCCGCTATACAATCACCCACGATTATGCGGCAAGAGGAATTACCGGGCTGCAACCCGGCCGGTGCGGGTAGCATGAAAAGAATTTCCGAACCATGACCATCACCCCCGAAATCCTGCGCATCACTGTGCTCGCCGGAGGGGCCAGCGCCGAACGCGACGTCAGTCTCGACTCCGGCCGCGCTGTCGCCGACGCACTAAAGAAATGCGGCCATGCGGTCGCCCTCGCCGACATAAATCCCGATGATCTCTGCGCCCTCGACATCCCCGCCGACGTCGTCTTCCCCGTGCTCCACGGCGGTTTTGGTGAAGACGGCCGACTGCAAGCCGTCATGCAACAGCGCGGCCTGTGCTTCGTCGGATCGGGCGCCAAGGCTTCAGCGACTGCCATGGATAAGGTCGCGACAAAGCGTCTGGCGATCGAACTGGACATCCCCACCCCGCGGTTCGAGGTAATCGCGCCGCCTGACAAACCCAAGTTGACGCCCCCGGTCGTGGTCAAGCCCGTCGCCGAAGGCAGCAGCGTGGGTACGTCAATCGTGCGGAATGCGTCAACATTGGAAAAAACCGTCGCCGCCGTCGCGGATCAATTCGACGAGGCGCTGGTTGAACAGTATATCGATGGCGTCGAATTGACGGTGGGATTCCTGGGAAACCAAGCGCTGCCTCCTATCCGCATCCAACCACGCCAAGATTTCTACGATTTCGAGGCCAAATATCAGGACGATCACACGGAATACCTGTTTGAAACCGGCCTCGCGCGGGAAACACTCGAACGCGCGGCCGAGTGGAGCAGTAGTATATACGCGGGACTCGGCTGTCGGCATTTATCGCGCATTGACTGGATGGTCGATTCGCGCGAGCGACTCTGGTTTCTGGAAGTCAATACGATACCGGGCTTTACGACACATTCGCTCGTTCCGAAAGCCGCCGCTAAAATAGGCCTGACGTTTGAGCAATTGGTTGATAAATTGGTGAGAATGGCCATGGAGGACCATTCGTGAAACGCAAGAAGAAACGCTCAAAACACGCAGACCATAATCTCTCGGTCGAGTGGCTGCGGTCGGGGCGCACATGGATGGCGCTCGCATGGCTCGGCACGTTCGCCATCGTAGCCAACGGCCTGCACAAGCTCGAACCCTACGTCCAAAATATCAAGATCGGCGACACAGCCATCGAATGGGTTGGAACGCCCGAATGGATTCAGTCCGATAACTGGAGCTATGTCCTGAACGATTTGGAATCCCGGGTTAATCTCCATCCCGAGACGTTGCCCTACGACGAGTCGGTCTGCCCCTGGGTAGCCGAACAGTTGGACGGTTCGCCCTGGATCTCGCAAATTCGCCGAATAAGTGTGCTAAATGACGGCCGTGTCAGAGTTTACGCCGATTTCCGTAAACCCTTTGCCGTGATCGAACAGGACGGATTCGCACATCTCATCGACGAAGCCGGCATACGTTTACCCGAACTTTGGCCGAGTTATGCCTTGAACCGCGAGGGTTGGCTGGCCATACGCGGCGTAAGATCGCCTACGCCTGCAGCCGGGCGTCGTTGGGGCGGCAAGGATGTTGTCGCCGGCCTGAAATTGGTTCGTTTTCTATACCGCGCCGAGCTTGTGGACACCTTGCCGTTTCGTGCCGAGATTCGAGCGGTGGACGTGAGTAATTTCGACGGGCGCCAAGACCCGCGAGGCGGGCGCCTGCGACTGATTACGACAAATCCGGAAAGTTATATTCACTGGGGCTTACCGCCTGGTGAAGAATATGAGATAGAAAGTACGGCCGAGTCAAAGCTGGCCATGTTATGTAAGCTTTACGCGATCGCCGGCGCTCTCCCGGACGCTGGGCCGATCGATGTGCGAGACGAAGAGGCTATCGGCATCGGGTCGCCGAATTGATCCTGATTCGTGGTAATCCCGGCACGGAGACATAATAATGTCGCCTGAAGAAGTAGTCGTCGCTCTGTTTAGAACGCTTACCGAACAATTAACCCTGCCCGAGGGATACGAATGGACGCCGCTGGCCGGCCTCGGCGCCCTGACTGTATGCGGGCTGATCCTGCTCGTCCGCGGAGCGAAATGGGCCCCGGCCATGGCCGCGCTGGCGTTCCTGGCAATCGGCGGCGGCGGCGGAGCGGCCCTGGCAAATGCGATCGGAACGCCTTTGTGGCCTACCGTCGGCGTGACCGGCGTCGTCGGATTCATCCTCGGCTTGACCATGTTTCGATTCTGGCAAGCCTTGCTGCTGGCGAGTTGCTTCATCATTGCCGGTTTATCGACCTATTACGCGCGCGGTCTGACGCCCGCCGTGGAAGACTTCCTCTCCAGCACGCCGCAAAACGGTCAGCTTATTCTGCCCGCCGCCGGCGAAGTCGTCGGCGACAATCCGACCGGCGCGTGGACCAAGGCTCAGGAGCTTTGGCGTCACCTCGACGCCAATGTCCCCAATTTCTCGCAAACCGCCTGGATCCTGATCTCGGTCACCGGGCTGGCGGGATTGATATTCGGCCTGCTGTTACCGGGCGTTTCACGAGCGCTGTGGGCCGCTACCTTCGGCACGCTGTTCTTCGGCGTCGGCGTAACCGCCGGGCTAAACCAATTCACCCCCGACGCCCTCGCTTGGTTGAAAACAAACACCGACTGGGCTTGGACCATCGTCGGCGCCGTCTGGTGCTGCTCGATGGCGGTCAACCTGATCGCCTGCCGCAAAAAGAAAAACGCGGTCAAGTCCGACAATGCCGACGACGAACCCAAGAAGAAACCCGCGCTGGCTTGATCAAAAGCAATTCGTGCCCTCTCGTAGAGACCGACGCTCCGTCGGTCGCGCATGTTCCGACGCCGCCGCGCCAAAAGTCAACCCCTGGTTGCGAACTGTCGATAAATGGCTTACGTTTGGCCTCGCGTGCGATATGGTCGTGGCGCGCCGAACTTGGACGATCACGAGGTGCAACGTGTCGATAGATTTTGATCTTGAAAGACGAGGCGATATTCCAGTTCTACGTGCACGAGGAGAGCTTGGGGAGCAGGAAGGCCTCGAACTCGTCCACGCAGTCAGTCAAGCTCTCGACGGCCCCGGCGACCGAGTGATCATCGATTTCAGCGAAACGCCGACCGTCAATTCCGGCGGACTCGGCGCCATGGTGCGCGTCCAGGCTCAAGCTAACACCCAGGAACAAAACGTGGTGTTCGCCGCCTTGCCGCCGTTCGTTCTGGCCGTGCTGCAAACCACGCGGCTGGACTCTTTTTTGAGCATATCCCCGACCGTCCAGGAGGCGCTGGCGACTTTGGGCAAAGCAGCGCCGAAGTAAATCCTGGCGCCCGTCAATCGCGGGGCTATTTGTAGCCGCGCGCGGTGTACACCATCGCCTTATCGAAGAACGCGGCCATGCGGCGATTGAGTTCCAGGACGCGATACATGTCGATCAGCTCATCCCAAATGCCGTGCGACCGCGCGAAGTTCCAGACGTGTTTCTTCAACAGGCTCAACGCGGCGAGGATTTCGTGGATCTCGAAACCCTGCTGTTTTCGTTCCTGAGCGAGCAGTTGGTAGAACGTGCGAAACTCCTCGGCGGATACCTCCCCTTTCAACCAACAGCCGAATTGCGCGAGCGACGCCGTCACGCGCCCCAGCAAGATTTCCGGATCGATTTTCCGATACGACCAGGTCGCCTCGGCACGGCGGACCTCGGCGAGCCACAAACCGGCGATCTTCTTGGCGTTTTTTTCGATCAAGCCCACCAGTTGATCGGATAGCATCGACTCCTCTTGGGTAGTATGAAGCAGGATGAATGAATCGCGAATGGCCCAACTCTCGCGGTACATCCGCCGGCAGGCCTCGATCGCCTTGCGATTAGACGTAAACGGTAAATGCGGCAGAGCGTCCAGAGAGTGATAACGCACCTCCTCGGCGTCGTCGCCCGCCTCTTCCTGTCCGCCGACTTTCTCCATCTTGTAAGTTACAATCAGCAAATCCCCGTAGAATTCGTTATGCACCGAGTCGGCGTCGAGCAGGCAGAATTTAACGCCTTCCACGCCGGTTTCTTCAAGCAGCTCGCGCCGGGCGGCGTCTTCGTTGGATTCGCCCACCTCGGCAAATCCCATCGGCAAACACCAATGCCCCTGGAAGGGTTGGTTACGACGTCTTACCAGCAGCACTTGGCGTTGTTCGTTCAAGACGACTGACGCCGCCACCGGAAGAGGATTGTCGTAGAACACGGTGCCGCAACATGAACAAACGTCTCTGACGCGGTTTTCGACGGATTTGTTCGTCACCCGTTCACCGCACACCATGCAATACTTCCGGTCGATCGGCATGGGGACTGCTCTCCGAAACGTCTTGATGATGAACGCGATACGACGTCGCGCGCGGCTTTATATTACAGTCCTATCGATACGTTATCACGCCCGCAACGAGAATTCGATATCCGTAACGTCGCCCATCCGAACCCGAAGCGCCAGCGAGGGCCCAGTCCAGGATCGGCCTCCCTGCTCGGGGCGCTCGCTTGCGCTTCGCGTTCGGATACAGCGGCCGCGGGTCGTGCCGCATAAAATAGGCGCAACCGGTAATCCGTCATACAATTATTCCGATCAGGCGTGCACCTTCCTTCTGAGCGGGTGATCGTGGCGGATGCTTCGCAAACTCGATTTCCGAACGCCAATTGCCCGGCCTGCGGTCGGCAGATCGGGCCGGACGACGCCATCCGTAGTTGCCTGTCATGCGAATCGACCTATCACAAGAGCTGCTGGGACGCTAACGACGGATGCGCCTCCGCACAATGCCGGCAACGAAGCTCCGACCGAAAACCCGACCGCGCTAACCAGCCGACTTCGAGCACCAAGCGTCGCCCGCGCCGCCCGACGCTCGCCGACATAGCGCTGACGGCCTCCCCCCCGCCGGCTTCGAATTGGACCAAGGCTTGGTTGACGGCGTTCGGCTTCGTGGTGCTGGCTTGCGTTATACTGACGATCTTCGTCGGCGTAACCGCGTCAAAACGAAAGCAGGCTTCTCGCGCGTTAACCCATCTAATCGAATCCGCGCACGAGGCGAACGAGCCCCAGGCTATCGTGGATGCCCTGGAGCATTACCTGCAAACTCCTCGTGCGGAAAAACTCGCCGACCGAGCCCGCGCGGAATTGTCGCAGGCGCGAGCGGAGATTGACCGGCGAGATTATCAAGCGGCGCTGACGCTCGAACACGGCACGCACACGGACCTCGATCGGCTGGAGGCCGCTTTACAATCATATCTAGACAAGCAGCCAAATGGCGACCGGCGACTGGATGTCACTGAGCGTCTGGCGCTGATCCCGATTCGCCGGGACGACCGTGCGTTCGCACGCGCCCAAGCCGACGCGCGGGCCGCCGAGGGTGATTTCGGTTTGCTGGAAGGCGCCTGGCAAGCCTACTTGGACGAATATCCGCACGGCGACCACGAGAAGCAAGCCCGGGTGGAAATCGCCTTGATTCCGGATAAACATGACGAGTCGATGCTCGTGGCCGCGCTGGCGGAAGCGGACGAGTTGTGCGACGCCGGCCGACTGACGGAGGGACTGTTGCGACTCGACCTTGCACTGACCGAAGTGCTGTCTCCGCTGCGCATCGAGAGGATTCAACGGCGCGCGAGGGAAATCGAGACGCGGCTGGCGTCAATCGACGCCGAAAAGTGCCTCGCGCCCATGCCCGAGAACGCCGCCGCGCGCGCCGTCATGACGGCTAGTTGCCGGTTGTATCTGCTGTGTTATCCGCACGGCGCCGAACGGGAAAAAGTCGAGCGGCGTTTGCGGGATATCCAGAAGCTGGCCCGCGAAGAACTGCTGGCCGAGCTGCGCGTCAAGCTGTCCGATTTGAAAGACGAGCCGTTAGCCGCGTTGTGGGCGCTGAACGAATTCGGCGCCCTCCCGGGCGCCGGCGAGGTTGATCTGGCGGACGAACAGGTTCACTTTCATATGATGATGCTGTCGCGATCTGTCGCCGAATCGCTCAAGAATATGAAGCTGATCACGCTCGCCGACGGCGCCGAATTCATCGGCGCCGTCGTGCGGGTTTCAAACGGATGGATACAAATCAAGCCGCGGGCCGTCGGCGACAAAGAGCCTCCCAAGGGGCGGCTCGTAAGAGACACGGAGGTGACGGTTATTCAACCGCCTTTGCTGGAGCAGTTGGAGCGTTTACAGGAAGTCGTTTCTGGCGGTCCGGCGTCCGAGGCCGCCGAAGCGATCCGCGTCGCGCGCCAAGCGGCTCAAAACGACGCATATCGGCCCGAATGGTTGGCGTTTCAGGTCTGCCTGGCGGGACTCGACCCGGACGACGACGAAGCACGACAAGCCTTGAGCGCGGCGGATTACGTCGAACACAACGGCGTTTTCGTCCCCGTCGCCGACATGACGGCGCTCGGAGGCGCGGACGCCCAATCGCCCCTCCAACGGAAGCTGGCATTTTACGTCGCGTACTGCGAAACAGCCGCCCCGAAAGAAAAGATGCTCGCGTTGACGCCGAACTCCTTCGAACACAGCTTTCTTGGCGCCACGCTCAAGGCGCCGATCGATTGGGAACTGGAAGATCCGGAGTGTCATCCAACGCTTCTCTCCGGGGCGCAAGACCATTTCAGGGCTGAACTAAAATATGTCTATCCGACGATCGCCCGGCGCTCCCCGGAAGCCGCCCTGCCGCCCTCGGTTATCTCGGAACTGGACGAAGAGTTGGCGACAATCTCGCGCGACACTCGCATCACGATGACCTGCGAAGTGCGCGCCGCGGTTCAACATCTCAACAGCGTCGGCTTCGACACCCGCGGGCGCGACGCCGATCTGGTAGTGAATCGGGTTTTCGCTGACGGCGCCGCGGCGGTTGCCGGAATCCTCCCGGGCGACCGCGTGGTGACAGTCGATGGCGTCGCGCTCGACGCCGAAGCGACCGACGACACGCTGGCGGTGATGATTGCTAACAGCGCCGGAACGAGCGTGGTGTTGACTTTCCTGCGCGAGGGGCGACGTTTTCGAGTCGTGCTGGAAAGGCGCCCCTGCGTAGTGGAAAAATTCCAGATGCGAAGAAACATCACCGCGGTCGGTTCGCTAATCATACAGGCGGAGCTGGAAAATGAGGTTTCCGAGTGGATTGACGTCCCCGCGCCGTCCTAAAACATAATGGAGCTTTGCCGCCGGTGAGCACGGCGCCGAACCTGACGGGACTGACATGAGCGACGAATGGTACATCGAGGACGGGCATAAGACGCGCGGACCTTTCCTGCTGATCGAAGTATACGAACTGATCGAACTGGGCGACATCGGAGACGACGCCTGGTTCGAACTTGACGGAGAGCGAATCGACCTCGATTCGCTGCGAGAGCAGTGGCCGGATCCGCGCCAGGCGACCGAAATTCCCGTGTTGGAGGCGGTGGAGGACGTGCCCGACTCGGAAACGCCGCCGACGGTGCGATCACCGGCGGCCTCGCCCAAACCGCCGCCCGAGCGCGATTGCATTTTGATACTCGGTCGACGTCGCGCGGGCAAGACCGTCTATCTGGCGACGTTGTACGAAGCGCTCTGGAAATCCATGGGCGGACTGACGATGAAGGCCCAGGCCGGACCGACGCACAAAATGCTCACGGGCATCGTCGATCAACTGCGCCGCGGACATTGGCCCGAGGCCACCTTGGGAACGCGCCATCTCGAATTCGAACTCGACGACAACGGCGTGAAACGCACGATCGTGGCGTTCGATTATTCGGGCGAGGATTTTCGCCGAGCATTCGTCGAGGACGACGAAACCTCGCCCGAAACCGCGAAATTGATGGAGTATCTCGGTCGGGCGGCGGCGGCGATCCTGCTGATCGATCCGGCTGTCGCGGTCGCGGGCGACCACGACGAAATCGTCGACGACGACTTCGGCATGGTGCAAGCCGTGAAAAAAATTCGCGGCTGCCCCGGCGGCGATACTGCGCCGATCACCGTCGCGCTGACCAAGGGCGATCGCAACCGCGAGGTCATCCTCTCGGCCGGCACGAAACACGATTTTATCATGCGCCATTATCCCGCCCTGGTGCGCACGCTCGGCAGTTTTATCGTGTTCACGGTCTCGGCCGTTCAGGAAATTCAAAATCCCGACGGCGCCGCGCTTCCCAGCCCCGAATCCGTGCCGCTCAACGTCGATAAACCCTTCCTGCACTGCCTGGACCAGATGCGCCGGCGAGAAAAAAAACTGGCGCGAAGAGAACGCCGACACGCCGCAAAGCAAGCAAAAATGGATCAGTTGCTCGCGGAAGAAGCGGCCGTCCGCTGGTACAACTGGAAAACCGCTTTTTTGACGGCGGGCCTCATCGTCATCGGCTTGTGCATCTGCGTGTTGATTTGGATTCTTCGTACCGATTAGGCGAACATCTTTATGCATGTTGAGCGACACGTTTTCGGCTCGGTTCGCGGTTACGGCACGCTGGCGCGCAGCGCCGGCTTGACCGAGGCCGAATGCCGCCGGCTCGAAAGCCTCTCGTTTGGCACGCCTTACAATGCGTCGTTTCAGCGGTCGCTGGCCGGACAAATCGCGTACTTGTCGCGGCCCCTCGGCCCGGTCAAACGAGCGCTGACAAGAGTGGCCCCCGGCGAAATGGACGACGCGGACCGACCCACGCTGCTGTTCATCACCGCCGTCATCTACTCCGAAGATTGGGATTTCACCGCGCAAGGCGACGCATTGCCATTGCTAGGACGCGCGGAATTGTGGAGTTGGGACGGTTCGCCCGCCCCGGCGGCGTTGGATCTTCCCGATCCCAAACCCGGCCCGCTGACATTCAGCCGCGCCGCCGCCGGGCGAATCCTGGGCCTGCTTTCGCTGGTGGAACTGTCCTGGGCGACGCGGGCGCCCGTCGTCGTACGCGCCGATCAATACTCGATTCAGGAAGCGGCCGCCGTGGAACGCCTCCTGCCAAACCACGTTCGTCGGCGATACAGCATGGTCTACCGCGGACTCAATCCGACAATGAAGGCGACATTGATCTGCCTGGCCGACGGAGCATCCGCCGGCGCCGCCGGCAAGCCGTGCTATCTGGCCGAACCAAAAACGCCCTATGCCTTGCGACTGGCGTCGGAAGGATTCGGCGACGGCCGCGAGCCCCGCGCCTTGCTGCTCGGCGACGCGAAATTTGGCGAACCGAATATCGACACTAACGACCTGCACCTGGAGGGTCCGACCGTGAATACGCACGTCGGGCGCGGCTCGGCCGGTATCATCCGGCGCGGCGCCGCGCCAGTTTCAACAGCGCTGCTGATGCTCTGCTTTTTGCTGATTTTCATGATCGGCGGCGCCGCCGGTTGGCTGGCAAAGCCGACCGGCGAAGCGTCCCCGGCGCCGACCGGCGAGCCGCCGTGGCCTCAGTTGCTCAACCAGGCCGCCCAACTGCTCTCCTTGTCACACGCTCGACAAACCGAGGCGATCGAGTCCATCCAAGATCAGCTCGCCAACGATACGCATGCTGATCCGGCACGATACGGCGAGTTGCTGAAAAATCTGGACGAAGCCAAGCGGAGCGTCAAGTTACGCCAAAAAACGGTGGAGGCGATCGGCGAACTATCCCGTGACAACAAATCTTCGATCCCCCTTGCGAACAGGGCTTTGGTTGAGCTCGAGTCAGAAGGCGTCGCGTCAAGCGACATGTTGCGTGACTGGTTCGAGACGCGGCAACGCCCGCCGACGGACACGCTCGCCGTCGCCTTGACGAGCATGCGCGAGACAATCAAGGCGGACTCGATAATACTGGAGACCGACGCAAATATACTTGATCCACACAAGCTGGAGCGTGCCAAAGGAATGCATTACGCGCTAAACCTCCTGGCAAAGGCGAGCGAGGATCAACCGCCGCACTGGATCATCGAATCCACATCCCGACTGGACAGTCTCATTCAGCGTTGGGGGCGGGAGCTGGAGGAACTGGGCGAGGGTACGTCAAAACGCCAACGGAATAAAAGAGACAAGCAGGAAGCCGCGCGCGAACAACTCGGCCGACGACTTGACGAACTGGCCGCTGCATTAACGTCGCCGGAAGACAACCCGAGCACGCGCGAAGCCGTGGCCGAGGCCCTGAAACGCCTGGCTGCCGAAGGTCGGGACGAAATGGGCGCCGTATTCGCCAAGCCGATGGAACAACTGGCGCAATGGATTTTGGAGTTGCGCCACGCGGCGACACCGGACCAGTTCACGACCATTCAAACCGCCGTCGACGATTGCGTCGTGCGGGCCGCATCGTTGTTAAAAACCGCCGACGATTTCAGCACCGACAATACGGCCGAAGAGAACGGTAAATTCGTCGCGGAGCTCCGAACGAAGGCCAGGGCGCTGCAAGTAGAACTGATCCTGCTCGACGACCTGGCGGCGAAACTAACTACTCCCGAGGAAACGCGGAACGCCGAATCGCCATAAACCTCAAGACGCACGCGCATCCGCATTGTTGGGCATGACGACGGAAAGCCTCGCATGAATCGAAAATCAACGATCCCGGGCGAACAGCTTCAACGCGATTTCATGCGTTTTCTACGGCGTGTCCGCCGGCGCGCCTGGACGATACTTGTTATCCGCTGCGGAACGCCGGTCGCCGTGATATGCACGCTGCTATGCATAATCACCCTGATCCACTTCACGCTCGACGCACGCCGGGCGTCCGGCGGCGCGCTGGCGACGAGCGCGTTCATCGCCGCGTACCTCGTCATTCGACGACGTTCGTTCGTGAACGAATACATAGAAGCGGTCGATCGCCGCTACGACGCGGCGGGGCGCATCATCGCCGCCGCCGAATTCGTCTCCACCGGAGAGTCGCTCGATGCATTTCAACGATTGGCCGTTGAGGATGCGGCGTTGTGGCTCCAAAAGCACCGCCGTCGCAAGCTCCCGTGGACCGTACGAATGAAAAGTAAAACAGCGGCCGCCGCGTCGCTGGCACTTGTGGTAGCGTCGATCGCGGGATGCGAAGCCCCTCAACCCGCCGCGCGTGAGCCGGCTTCTGAGCCCGAGGCGCCGCCGAGCTATCCCGTTGCAAATACCGCTCAAACGTCGAAGACGCACGGCGACAACAAGGACACTGAATCGGGCGATTCGGGAGCGGGACGCCCGAGCCGCTCTTCAAGTCGCGGCTCAGGCCAATCCTCGGGGCAATCAACGGGTCCTTCGACGACGTCAGGCGAATGCCGATCCGGCGGCGCCGGCGCCAGCCCCAGCACAACGCCAAGCAAAGCTCCTCCGCCGACGCCTGTCGATCTGCCTGAGCCAGCGCCGTCGCCCGGGTCCAAGGCCGGCCATGAAGAGGGCCCCAAGGCGGAGGACCAGCAGGAAGTCGAGGCGCCCGAGGAAGAAATCCGCGCTCGAGCGGTTGACGACGACTCGCCCGCCGCGAAGGAGGAGATCGTCGAGGACGTCGGCGAGGGCTTCACGGAAGGCGCCCCCCCGCCGCCTGCTACGCAGCCGATCGAGCCGGTCAATTATCGCGACGCTCGTCAGCAGGATCTGACGCGCGAGCGCGTCTCGCCCGCCCGACGCGCGCTGATCGAACGCTATTTCAAAAAATTGAATCAACGAAAACGCGGCCTTACGTCACGGCCGGCGTCGCGACCCGCAACGCGTCCAGCGCGGAAAGATCAGAACGATGAATGATGCATCGCCCCCGGAATCACCCGAAATGATGGACGAGCAGGAGCTGCGCCGACAGGTGCGGGAATTTCGCGACGCCGCCGACGCCGTCCGAGCGGAACTAAAGAAAGTCATCGTCGGGCAGGACGCGGTGATCGCCCGCGTCTTGATGGGGCTCTTTCTGCAAGGCCATATCCTGCTGGAAGGGTTGCCCGGCCTAGCCAAGACGCTGATGCTGCAATCACTCTCAAGAATACTAAACCTCAAATTCAAACGCGTGCAATTCACGCCTGATCTCATGCCGGCGGATATAGTCGGCACGCGCATGTTCGAACAAACCGAAAACCAGGTGTCGTTCACGTTCGAACGCGGTCCGGTGTTCACGAACCTGCTCCTAGCGGACGAAATCAACCGGGCCTCGCCCAAGACCCAAAGCGCCTTGCTCGAAGCCATGCAAGAACGCCAGGTTACCGCCGGCGGGGACACGCACATGCTGCCGCGACCGTTCATGGTGTTGGCGACGCAGAATCCGATCGAGATGGAGGGTACTTATCCTCTGCCCGAGGCCCAGCTCGACCGCTTCCTCTTCAAG
>Ga0180434_10002089_pt1 | contig 27406 bp, 25 predicted proteins | sample SS_ome_7_FD_132453 | JGI IMG/M metagenome (GOLD analysis project Ga0180434, IMG submission 132453) | Hypersaline lake sediment archaeal communities from the Salton Sea, California, USA - SS_1_D_2 metaG | ecosystem: Environmental > Aquatic > Non-marine Saline and Alkaline > Hypersaline >... | reverse complement strand
GCTGAAGCCCTTGCCGGAAAGAGCGGCGAGGATGCCGAGAGCATAGGCCGGGACTTCTTCCACCGGTACGGGACGGACCTGATGAGAAGAAGCCTTGAGCTCGGCGAGGAGTACATGGACCGCAGCTACGAGGTGCTCAGAGAGGCCAGCGACAAGACAGATGGCTATCTCGCCTGGCCCCTGATTCCGCAGCGGTTCATCGAGGCGGCGTTGCTCAGTACCCAGGACATGCTGGTCCTGCCGACGATCCAGAACAGCCCCGACCGCTACCAGTTCCGCGTGGAAGACTGCCGGATGTACGCTGCACTGAAGGAGAAATGCGGTCAGGAGGTGGCTGAATCGTTGCCCTGCCAGCACGGATGCCTGGCCCTGGTGGAGGCGGCCTTCAGGGGCTTCGACCTTGGGGCCGCCGCCTCGCTTACCGCGCGCACGTCCCAGGAGGGCTACTGCGAGTTCACCACCGTAAGACTGTAGCCGGATGGTCGGCATCTACCTGGAGGAAGATTGACTCTTATCGACCTGCACACTCACACGCGCAGTGGCTCGGTGTGCGGCTACATGTGGCCGGACGAGCTCGTCGAGCAGGCGAAGAGGGTCGGGCTGGACGGCGTCTGTATCACCGAGCATGATAGCTTCTGGAGGCAGGAGCGTATCCTGGGCCTCGCCCGGAAGCATGACTACCTGGTGATCGGAGGGGCTGAGGTAACCACCGACTGTGGGGAGGTGCTCGTTTTCGGCATCCACACACTACCTCTCAATGTCTCTAACATCCGCGAGGTGCGAAAACGCGTGGACGAAGCCGGGGGCGTCATGATAGCGGCTCATCCCTTTCGCGGGCTGGCTGCCAGGAGTGACACCGGTGAAATCACCCCGGAGCTGGTGGACCGGCTGGCAGAGCTACCCCTTATCCAGCACGTGCATGAGCTGGAGGTACTCAACGGAGCGTCGGGCGCCTGGGAACGCCGCCTGGCAAGAGATGTGGCGGACCGGATGAACCGCACCGGCACGGGAGGGAGCGACGCGCACGGAATCACCAGGGTCGGTTGCTGCTACACCAGCTTTGAGGTCGAGGTCAAGGACGAAGAGGGTCTTGTTCAGGCTTTGAGGGACGGGCGTTTCACGGCTGGCAGTAGCTTGGTCTACCGGTAGCTGCTTGCCGGATGGGCTGTCGCCGGCGGGAAAGTGCAAAACGAGTCAGGAGGTTGGTAATGACACAGGAAATCAAGGCAATAGACGGTCTCATAACCATTCCCAGAGGCCTGGGCATGGCCGCTGACCAGGCAGTCAGGGCCGAGGAGAGCACCGGCCGCGGCGGTCTGCTCGAGCTGTTCCCCGGCATGGCCAACCGGCAAAAGGATCTGACACCCGAGGACCTCGTCAAAGAGATGGACGAGTCCGGCGTGGAGAAGGGTTTCCTCAGCATCCAGCGGGACGGAGACAAGGAGTGGATCCAGGACGCCATGAAGAAGTACCCCGGCAAGTTCGTGGCTGGTTGCCCGGTGAACCCGATACAGAACGACATCATGAGTGAGGTCCGCCGCATCAGGGGCCTCATCAACGAGATAGGTCTGCAGGTGATAAGGGTAGGCGGGTGGCGACTGCTGGTGCCCCCCACTGACAACCGGCTGTTCCCGTTCTATACCCTTGCCATAGAGAATGACCTGAAGGTCCACGTCAACGTCGGCTACCCCGGCCCGGCGGGTATCGCGCGGATGCAGGACCCTTTGTACGTGGACGAGCTGTGCTACCTGTTCCCCGAGCTGAAGGTAATCCAGACCCACGGTGGGGCCGACCCCGCGAGCATGGAAGTGGCCGTGCACAACGTCATCAAGTATCCCAACTGCTACATCATGACAAACGCGTACCGGCCGAAGTACTTCTTGCCGCCGTTCATCCAGCACCTGAATACGCGGGCGCAGGACAAGATCTTCTGGGCCACCGAGTACCCGCTGCTCACCTTCAAGAGGTCGCTGGATGACGTTGCCCAGTTGCCCCTGCGGGACCACGTGCGGCCCAAGTACCTGAGGGAGAACATCCTTAGCCTGCTCAAGTTCTGACCGCCGGAGCTAGAAGGGAGAGCTTCCAGAAGCACACATGCTCATCGGAATACTATCGGACACGCACATACCGGATGCGGTGATGGGCCTGCCGCCCCGGCTGGCAGACGTCTTTCGGGGTGTGGACCTGATACTGCATGCCGGGGACATTTTCGCAGTCTCGGTACTTGACGAGCTGGAGCGGCTGGCCCCGGTACTGGCTGCCCGCGGCGACAGTGACTACCTGGAGACGGCGCTCGACCCGCGGGTGCAGGAAAGACACGCTCTATCAGTCGGCGGGGTAAGCATCTGGCTGTGCCATGACGCTTTGTATCTGCGACACTGTCCGGGGGAAACGCTGCCTGAAGTGGTTGTTGGGGGGCACACCCACTGGCCCGCCGTCGAGCGCCGCGGAAGGCAACTCTGGGTCAATCCCGGCAGTGCGACCTACCCGCAGTACCGGCCTCGTCCGGGCACCGCAGCCCTGCTAAGTATTGATGACGGTCGGCTGGATGCGCAGATCCTCAGCCTGGCCTGAATACCACGCGGAGTGCCCCGTTCCGACTGAGGCACTCCGCGTTCAGCGGTAGGCGGACAGTGCTCCCCAGTCCTCGGTCCGGTCGAACTCAGCTCTGCTCGAGTGGAAATGCACCTTCACCGGCGCGCTTTCCAGAGCAGGTTCCCGGTCCAGTAGCAGGCGTTCACCAAAGCGAATGGCTTCCAGCACAAGGGGTATCTCACGCTGCAGTATCCTGTCTCGCCAGCGGGCGGAGCCAATCACGAACCCGCCGCTTACGTGGCAGTGGACGTGGAGGGCATGCGTGGCATTGTCTGCCCTCCATTCGGCCAGTACTTCGTCACGCATCAGCCGGGTGTACCAGTTTGAGACCTGCCTCCGGTCATAGTCGCTTCCCACCGTCAGGTACAGGTCTCCGGTCCGGTCAGAGTGCGTAAGCGTATAGCACCGTGGCAGAGTGAACCTGTCAGAAGCGGCGCCGGCTACGAACACCACGCGGAGCTTTGCCGGGTCCAGCCGCCCCATGTCAGCCTACCAGCCCCTCCAGGATTGACCTGTCCGCGCCGAAGTAAGTCCTGTCCCCGATGCGAACAACAGGCCTGCGTACCAGCCTTGGCTCTTTCAGCATCAGGTCAACCAGCTCCCTATCACTCAGCCGGTCTGGCTCAAGGCCGAGCTGCTTGAAGCTCGGACTCCTGAAGTTGAACATCTCCGAGGCTGCTTTCCCCTCCAGCAGATCGTCTATCTCAGCACGGCTGAAGGGGTTCTTGAAGAAGTCACGCTCGTTGATCACCAGGCTTTTCTGCGAAAGAAACTCTTTCGCCTTACGGCAGGTGTGTCACCTGGCCCAGCAGTAGAAATCGATCCTGTCAGCCATTTCCCGTTCTCACTTCCTGGAGCCGCGTCCGGTGCACAATCCGTCGTGAAACTGCTGAGGCGGCGCTACTTGAACAACGCTGCCCATAGCACCGCGTCCAGTATGGCGGTATGAAAAGCGAAGTAGGTGCTACCCGCGACAGCCAGCCAGTATGGAACCGCCGGAGTTCTTGGTTCAAGGCTGAGGAGCGCCCACACCAGGGCTATCGAGGCGATCCCTACCAGCGCTAGGACTGTGCGTATGCCAATCCACATACCTGTGCTGGGGCTGCCCACGTAGACATTGGTGAGCGGCATCCAGAGGGCCGACGGTATGAGAATGAGCAGGAATACCGGGTAGAACAGGTTGAAGCCGAACCTTCCCGCAATGACCACTTCGTCCGGCGCGAGGCGGAAGATGATGAAGTAGCCGAAGGCGAAATAGGCGAGGGCGGCCAGCACCATGGAGACGGCGTATAGCGGCCTGATGTTCGGCGGGACACCGCCCCAGAGCGCATTCGCCCCGCCTGCCTGCGCGTTGAGACCGTAGACGTAGCTACCGATAACCGCGGCCCCGCCGATAACATTTATTACCAGCAGGACTATCTGCTGTGTTCCCATATGCTTACCTCCTTGTGCACTCATGACTGGTTAGACGGCAGAAAGCCGGTGGCACGGAACCAGTCCAGCGTGTCTGCTATCGTTTGCTCCAGCGGTCGCGGCTGGTATTCAAGCTCTCTTCTTGCCCTGGCATGACTGATGTTTGGATTGCTCTCCAACTCTCTCATGGATATGGAAGTGAAGAGGGGGCGCCGTCCCCTGGTGCGGTCGAGGAGAGTCGCCAGAGGTGCGCCGGTCCTGGCCACCCACATCGGCAGTACCAGGCGAGGCGGTCTGACCCCGGTGAGGCGCGCCACCTGCCGGGCGATGTCTTCCAGCTTGACCCACTGACCGCTGAGTATGTATTTCGCCCCTGCTCCGGCTTTCTCACAGGCGCGTATCATGCCGTCGGCGACGTCCCGGGTGTCCACCCAGCTCAGGCCGGCATCGACCAGGGCGGGGAGCTTCCCCGTGGCCAGGGACAGAATAGTCGCGCCGAAGTGAGAAGGCTTGAAATCGTAGGGGCCTATCATGCCAGAAGGGTTTATGATGACCGCGTCCAGTCCTTCGGCAATTGCGGCTCTGACCAGTCTCTCGCCCTCCGCCTTGGAGTGGTCGTAGGGCGGGTAGCGCCCGGGGCCGAGGAGCGGGCGGAACTCGTCAAGAGGTTCGTCCAGGGGCTCCTGCCGGTGGGCATGAAAGGAGCTGGTGTGGACAAGTCGCCTCACCCGGGTGGCCATGCAGGATTCAATCACGTTCCTTACACCGGTGATGTTCACCGCCTCCACTTCTCTGCGGTCCCAGGTGACTACCGATATGCGTCCCGCCAGGTGGTAGACCACGTCCGCTCCGGCAAATGCCCGTTTCAGCGAGGCCTCATCCAGGACATCGCCCGGCGTTAGCTCGATATTGAGGCCTTCCAGGGCGCGGGTATCGTGACGTACCATGGCCCGCACCTGCCACTGTCTCTCCAGGAGGGCACGGACCAGGTTCGCACCCAGGTGTCCGGAAGCACCGGTTATTACCGCCAGCAAGTCCCTCTCCGTGCCTCAATCACTGCCGGACCTTCTGACTGCTGCCAGCAGCACGCCCGGCCCCCCGTGCACACCGAGGCCGGCACCGAGCTCCAACACGAGCGTCTCTTTTGCAGGGAACACCGTTCCCAGGCGCTGCCTCAGCTCTTCGGCCAGCTCAGGGGCGGCACTGTGAACGAGTGCAAGCTCCCTTATCCCTGGTTGACTGGCCACGAACTCATACAATCTGTCCATTGCCCTGGAGACGGTGCGAAGCATACCTGCGCGCACGATCTCGCCGTCTCTGAAGGTGAGCAGGGGCTTGACGTTCAGTACTCCGCCTGCCGCGGCGATGGCACGGCTTACCCGCCCACTCCTGGCCAGGTACTTCATGGTGTCAAACACGCCGAGCATGTCGGTGGTGGCCATTGCCCGGTGGGTTGCGTCCAGTACCGCCGCCAGGTCTGCTCCCGCGGCGGCCGTGCGAGCCGCCTCCATGACCACCAGGGCCAGACCACCGGAGTTCAGCCTGGAGTCTACCACTTCAATGGAAGATGGATTCACCTGCATGCTCCGTGCCAGGAGGGCGGAGTTGTAGGTGCCGCTGATTCGGGATGAGATGTGGATTGAGACGATGCCGTCCGCCTCTCCGGCCTGCTCCGAGTAGGCACGCGAGAAGTCCTCGGGCGTAGGCTGTGAAGTAGCGGGATGCACCGCCGACGTCAACAGCATCTGATAGAACTCCGCCGTAGTGATGTCCAACCCATCGCGATAGACCGTGTTGCCGAACCTGACGTATATCGGCACGACCGTAATGCCCAGGTCCTGCGCAATGCCAGCAGGTATATCGGACGTGCTGTCGGTTATGACTCTGACGCTCATCGCCCTGCACCTGGGGCTATACCGGTCTCAGTGTTCCGGTGAAGACCTGCCATGCCAGAGCCGACTTGGCCACCAGGCTGAGGAGCACGTACATCCGCTCCCCGAAGAGGTAGTCCCGCCACGGCCCGACCTTCCTGTACTGGAGGACCATGTTCAGGGCGAAGCTGAAGAAGAACACGAAGAGCGTTGGCAGGATGAAGTATACGAAGGTAGGAACCGCGTCCTCGGCGGTTGCCAGCGAGCCGAAGAAGTAGATGGCGATGGCGATCCAGGGCACGATCCCGGCTATGCAGCCGATGACGTAGGATGTCCAGTTCGTCCTCTCGGTCAACTGGTTGTGCACCTCCATCATCAACCCGCACAGGTTCATCACCGCCGTGAGGGCGAATGCCATGAGAAGCGCCGCCAGGTCATAGAGACCGCACAGCATTCCTATCAGCACAATCATGATCGAGGCGCTGAAGGCATATTCGTACCACCGGGCATAGTTGATGCCTTTCTTCAGGTTTCGGACGTACCAGCCGAACACTCCGGGGGAGGAGATGGTGAAGTGGGCCAGCGCCGATAGCAGCAGGAAGACCGCCACCATCGGTCCCAGGGGCAGGTTGATGACCGTCTCCGTCTCCGGCCCGAGGCGCCCGGTTTCCTGGATGTACGTGAGGAAGGAGGTGGTTATCGGCAAGGTGAAATCATTGCTCAGGAGCAGTACGGCCAGCGCCTGCACGAGGTGCAATAACCCCATGAGCAGGTTGTATAGGCGGAGACGCCCGAATACCCTGTCCTCATCCATGGTCAACCTCCTGTCCGGCCATTACCGCCTGCCGGCCTGACTGCCAGGCCGCATTCGTAGCAGCTTCGCCCTTCCCGCCATCGAACCCTGGTTCCCGGCCGCAGGTTCTGTGACTCCACCGGTGCATCTCGTCAATTATATCATGGTCAGGGACAGATTGTACTGCCGGGTTCACGGGGGGGGGATTCTTTCGCCAACAGAGGGTGGCGCGGGTGTGCGTCCGGCAGCCGGGCTTGTGTCTGGTTCTGCTTGCACCGGATGCCAGGTATGGTTGCCGGGCCGCCTGTGGTGGGACGGCGATCTCGTCCGCGCCTGGGATTGCTTGGCCGTGCCCGCAATGACTCTGAGCGGGAGCCCGAGGCAGATACTACCCGTAGCCGTGCGGCTGGGCTATCCTACCCCGGAGATGATAGAATCGCTGCAGCAGACTGATGCAGCACTGCTGGAAGCGGTGGAGAAGCCGCGGGGGCTGCTCTTTCGCGGGAGCGCCATCCGCACCGGGGCCGATGTAGTACCGGCCAGGAGGTTGACATGGAGACGCAACGGCTGGGGGACAATATCTGGTTGGTGGAGTTGCCCGAGGAGCTTACGGACCCGGATGAAGTGCCAGTGCTGGCCGCAAGCGCACCCGCGGCAGCCACGGGACGAGGGCACATCCTTCTGGATTTCGGCCAGGTCCGGACGATGAGTGGTCTGGGAGCCAGTATGCTGGTCAAGCTGGGTGCACTGGTGGGGCGACGCCGGCAGAGTGTTCTGGCGTTCGGCGTCGATGACCACCGCCGGAACGTGCTGGCTGTGACCGGGCTGGACCGGGCGATGCTCCTGTGTAGCACAGGAGAAGAGGCCTGCTCGCGGGTCGGCGTGTCGCCGAGTAGCATTCCCGGTCCCAGGCCTACCGCGTCTGGCCCGCGTGACCTGTCAAGCTGGGCAAGACCTGTCATGCGGCTGGGTACTCCACACGTCCCGCCGCAGGCAATCAACCGGAACGTGAGAGGGAGACGGGTGGTCGGCCCCGTCGATGGCTTCGGGCAGCTATGGCAGAAGACATACCAGCTTCCCATTGGCCTTACCGGCGTCACCCCCGAGGATGTCATTCGTGCCCTCAAGGAGAACTTCCCCGCCTTCCAGCCGCCGTACAACCGGTTCTATCCCTCGCCGGCGGGCATACAGCCGGGCGAGGTGGTGCTGATTGACTCCTCCACGCCGGGGGGACCCGTTTCCACCGGGGTAATGGTCCTGCACGCGGATGACCGGTCCTTTACCTTTATAACGCCACAGGGACATCCGGAGTCAGGCTGGGTTACCTTTACCGGCATGGCAGGAGACAACGGGGTTACGGCGCATATTCTCGGCCTGGCCCGTGCCAATGACCCCGTCTACGAAGCCGCCTTCCGAACCGTCGGCTCGGGCATGCAGACGCGAATCTGGACTCATGTGCTCAGTTCATTGGCTGCTCACCTGGGGGTCCCCGCCGACGTCACCGTCGATATCCGCTGTGTCGATCCCGGGATTCGGTGGCTACAGGCGATCAACGTCTGGCAGAATGCACAGATCAGGACACTGCTTCACACCCCGGTGAGATGGCTGAGAAGGTGAGCGCCGGTTCGCGGGGGCGAGACTCATGACTGTCCGCCAGTATGACGCCGTGGTGGTAGGCGCAGGCCCCAATGGCCTGGCTGCGGCGATCACGCTTGCCCGCGCCGGTCGGGCGGTGCTGGTCATGGAAGGCAGGGAGACAGCCGGAGGCGGTATGCGTTCCAGCGCACTGACGCTCCCCGGGTTTGTCCATGACATATGCTCGGCAGTCCATCCACTGGCCCTGGCGTCGCCTTTCTTCCGCTCACTCGGTCTCCTCGACTACGGACTGGAGTGGGTCCATTCTCCGGTAGCGCTGGCCCATCCCTTCGACGACGGGACGGCCGTTCTGCTGGAGCGCTCCCCGGACCGGACGGCGGCAGCCCTGGGTCCTGACGCAGCGAGCTACCGTGCGCTTATGAAACCGCTGGTGAGTCACTGGGAGCAGCTGGTGGAGGATCTGCTGGCGCCCGTGCATATCCCTCGTCACCCCGTCGCCCTGCTTCATTTCGGTGGCTTGGCGATCGGCTCGATAGAGCGCCTTGCTTCGCGTCGATTCAACGGCGCACGGGCACGAGCTCTGTTCGGGGGTATTGCCGCACATGCCGTACTACCGGCAGACCGGCCGCTGGGGTCCGCTATCGGCCTGCTACTGGGAGCCGCCGGGCACGCGGTCGGGTGGCCACTGCCCCGGGGAGGATCACAGCGTATCGCTGACGCCATGGTGCGATGCCTGATCAGGATCGGTGGCGAGGTGCGCACTGGAGTAGAGGTGCAATCGATGGAGCAGCTTCCCGGCGCCAGGGCGGTACTCTTTGACGTCATGCCGGGTGCGCTTGCCCGGATTGCCCGCGACAGGTTGCCTGACGACTACCGCCGGCGGCTGCTTGCCCATCGGCACGGGCCGGGGGTTTTCAAAATGGACTGGGCACTGGATGCCCCCATTCCCTGGCGAGCCCAGGAATGCCTGCGGGCAGCGACCGTCCATGTTGGCGGCACCTACGAGGAGATGCGGGAGGCGGAAGACCGGGTCTGGCAAGGCGGTCATTCCGAGAAGCCCCTGGTGCTCCTCTCACAGCCGACCCTCTTCGACCCTTCGCGTGCCCCGCAGGGAAAGCATACCGCGTGGGCATACTGCCACGTTCCCAACGGCTCCACTCACGATATGTCGGACAGGATCGAGACTCAGATCGAGCGCTTCGCCCCTGGATTCCGCGACCGGATTCTGGCGCGCAGCACAATGAACGCCCTGGACATGGAGGCCCATGACCCGAATTTCGTGGGTGGGGATATAGCAGGTGGAATCCAGGACGTTCTGTGGAGAACGCTACGACCCCTGGGAAGGTGGCAGCCGTACTCGACTCCGGCCAGGGGGATCTACGTGTGCTCGTCATCTCAGCCGCCGGGTGCCGGTGTCCACGGGATGTGCGGCTTTCACGCTGCGCGTAAGGCGCTACGTGAGGTATTCTAGCAGCAGGTGAGCGCAGAGTGCGCGTGAAAAAAACGTTCGCCGGGGCCGCGGCCCACCTGCGGGAGAGCATCGGGTCTGGCACTGGCGCGGGTTCTTGTGGTACTATGCTGGCTCAGCTTGATACCCGTATTGGTGGGGCGCGCGGATACCCTCCCCAAATGTGGGGCGGCGGAACTGGTGAGTCATGCGTGTGTGAGGGACAGTTCCGCCGCCATAATCAGACCCGGACGGGTGGGGAGTGGTACGGGCCCTGATTACCTAACCCTTGGTGACTTTCTGCTTCTTTCCTTCTTCGCCGGACTTTGAGCCTTTCGTCTTCTTCTGGGGAGGAAGTATTCCCATGCTCTTGGCGGAGTGGTCACGACCGAGGCAGAAGTTCAGCCAGGATGACGTCTCCCAGAGCTCCCAGTTGCAGGGCGGGACGTAGCGGTCGCCAATCTGGTCCTCTTCCCCGTAAGCCTTGAGCCTCTCATAAGCCCTGACCCAGACGCATTTCTTCTCGTTGGGATAGACCTCGCACCAGCCGTCATAGCTACCTCCGCAGGGGGCATTCCGCTGGTTCTTGGGGCACTGAGACATGGGGCAGAGATAGGCGACGTCGGTGAGGGCGCAGTCGCCACAGTTCATGCAGTCGAACAGGGCAACCTTGGCCATGTGCTCGAAGTATCCGAATGCCCTTCTCATCCTGGGGGACCGGTCAATGGCCGGCGCAATGAGCCGGAATGCCTTGAAGATGATGCTATTGGGGTTGAACAGCATCCAGTGGGCCATTCTGGAGAGCCGGTACATGAGGGGCTTCCGGGGCTTGAGGGGTCTGGGCGCCGGGGTGGTGGTGTTCAGGCCGGTCTTGGGGTCGTGCTCGAAGTAGTAGAACCCGTTCTCCTGCGGGTAGTCGAACTCCTTGACCAGGTCCAGCCAGTTGGGGGCCAACTCTTCTCCCTTGTCTATGATGTACTCCACCTGCTTGTAGCTGATGCCGTGCCCGCCGATATGGGCCCCGGCGAATCCCATGCCCTTGGCGATGGCGTACATCTTGGCGGCCCGCAGAAGCCTGGCCGCCAGGCCCTTGTCCTCTGCCTTGGCCTCCTGGGCAAGCTCGGCAACTAGCTTGTCCGTGACCACGCAGCCGGGAATGCTGTTGGAGCTCATCAGCCGGGCCGTGCCCAAGGGCAGGACGTAGATGTTGGCCAGAACGGGCGTGTCATAGCCGTGTACCTGAATCCACTGCAGAAGCTCATGCATCTTGCGGGCGTCATAGCCCACCTGTGTGATGATGAAGCCGGCCCCGGCCTCGATCTTCTTCTTCAGTTTGTAGTACTGCCCCATGAGCTCGGCTTCGGTCTTCTTGAAGGGTGAGACGCAGGCACCGGCAAAGAACTGGGTAGGAGCGAGGGTGCGCTTGCGCCGCATCACCTGGAGCTCCAGGCCGCTGTTCATGGAGTCGAGTAGCTGCAGAACATGTATGGGGTCCAGGTCAAACACGGGCTTGGACTTGCCCCTGAATGCCTCGTTGGAGGGGAAATCCCCGGTAAGTACCAGGAGGTTCCTGACCTGGGCCGCGGTCAGACCGTGAAGCACGCTCTCCAGAGCGCTGCGGTTCTTGTCACGGGATGCCAGGTGCACGAGGGGCTCGATGCCCAGCTTCTTAATCTCGGTGCATAGCATCTCGGTGGAGAGGGCGGGATTGCCGCCAGGATTGTCGGTGACGCTAATTCCGTGGATCTTGCCGCTCTTGGCGGCCTTGCGAGCGTTGCTTATCAGCTCGTCCTGCTGGAGCTCCAGCGCACCCCGACCCGGGATCTGCTCCCAGGTGACGCAGAAGGTCTCGGGGTCCAGGATAGCCTCACGCAGGGTGTTCAGTCTCTCCTTCAGGCGGGTATTGACTCTTTCTCTTATGCGGGCGGGCTCAAGCAGCCGGGTCACGGGGATGGACTCGTTGCCGGAAATGGCGATGTAGTTGTCAGCGTCCATCAGCATTCCCTCTTCTCGCCGCCAGCCCTTGCGCTCGTGCTCGTCGGAGTTCACGTCCACTACCAGCAGGGGTATGTTCTTGGTCAGCCAGCCCTCACGAAGCTCGTTGTGGAGCTTGAAAGCCTCCCCACGCGGCTCCATGTAGCCCAGGATTATCGCGTCCGGGTTGTCCTGCTTGGCCCGGGTCAGTCCCTCTTCGGTGCTGGCGGTGAGGGTTACCTCATAGCTTGAACCATCCAGGGACTCCTTCGCCTTTTCGAGGAACTCGGACTCACTCCCTATGACGAGGATCTTGGGCTTACCGTTTCCGTTTCCAGCTTTCTCCGCCATGTGTCTCCTTTTGGCCTCCACTTTTCCTATCCTACTAGGAGCTGCTCTATCCGGTTGATACGCTCCAAGGCCTCCTCCATGTGCTCGGAAGCCTCTTTGAGGCTCATTGGCTCTCCTGAAGTCCTGCGGATGGTCTTCTCCAGGATGGTTGCCAGTTCTGCCGGGGCAACTGGCTTGGATAAGTAGTCCTCCGCCTCCATGCGCAGCCCTTCATGTGTCCTCCAGCCTTTCCGGGCATGGTCTTGGGGCCGGACGTCAACCACCACCAGGGGGATGTCTCTGGTTGTGGGGTCACTCCGGAGCTGGTTGTGAAGTGCGAAAGACGTACCTCTTGGCGCCAGGTAGCCGAGCACGACCACGTCCGGATGATGGCTCCTTGCCAGGTCCAGGCCTTCGCCCGCGGCGGCGGCGGTGATGAAGTCATACTTATCCTTCAGCAGTGTGGTTACGTGGTTCACGAAGCTCTGGTCCCGGTCAACTATCAGGACCCTGGTCTTGTCTCCCATCTGTCTACCTCCATCCTCCCTGGTGCGAGCAGCAACGCCGCCAGCGCTAGACTGTGTCACTCACCCGGGTGCGGGCCAGTATGCCTCCAACGATACGTACGAGCGCGCTCGCATTGACGGGCTGGCAGACGTATTCCTCCGCTTCCATGACCAGGCCTTCGCCCTTGCGCCAGCCGTGGGCGGCCTGTTCCTCGGGAGCGACATCCACGACCACTTGAGGGATGTCTGCCGTGTTCGGGTTCGCCTTCAGCCTCTTGTGAAGCCGGAATGCCTCTCCCTGGGGATCAAGGTATCCCAGGACTATTACTTCGGGTTCCTCGGTAACAGCCTTCAGGGCCGCATCTGCTTTCTCGATGGCGACAGACAGGTCCCAGCCAGCAGCTTCAGCCGCTTCATGTGCTGCCTCTGCCAGTGCCTTTCCGCTGTCAATCAGCAGTACCTTGCTCTTTCCGTGCATTTCTGACCTCCCTAGGTATCTTCCAGTTTCATTCTAGGACAGGTCTGTGTTCGGTATAAGCGCCGTGAGGCGTACCGAGCCCGGACGTGGTACGTACGTTGTTTGACGTATGTACGTGCGTACCCTGTGCTATAATTATGTCTGGATGGAGAAAATTCGCGTCTTTCTGGCAGAGGACCACGCCGTAGTACGGGAAGGCCTGCGGGAGGTAATATCTCGTGAGCCGGACATGGACGTGGTGGGGGAGGCGGGAGACGGGGAGGAGACCGTGCGTCTGGTGCGGGAGCTGAAGCCGGCGGTGGTGCTGATGGACATCGCCATGCCCGGGCTGAACGGAATCGAGGCTACCCGCCGGATCAAGGAGGAGCTGCCCAAGACCTGTGTTCTCGTGCTGAGTGCTTATGATAACCCCGAGTTTGTCTCGGCGGTTATTGAAGCGAAGGCGGCGGGATATCTGCTCAAGAATGTCCGCGGCCAGGAGCTGGTCAATGCTATCCGCACCGCCCACGCGGGCGAATCGGTGTTGCACCCGGACATAGCCCGTGCGGTATTCGCCCGGCTGCGTCCACTGGAGACCAGGCCGCCGCAAGAGAGGACCGAGCTGCTGAGCGAGCGAGAGCTTCAGGTGGTCCAGAAGGGGGTGGAAGGGCTGAGCAACAAACAGATTGCCGTGGCCCTGTCCATCGGTCCGCGCACAGTGCAGACTCACTGGAGGAACATCTTTGACAAGCTCGGGGTGTCCTCCCGCACGGAGGCAATCGTATCCTGTCTCAGAAAGGGGTGGCTTACCCTGAAGGGCGGGAAAGACGAAGAGACGTGAGACATCTGTGGGTGTTGTTGCGCAACCCTCACCTGTGGGGACTCCTGGTATTCCTGGCGCTGTGCGTCCTTCTGCACTACGCCGAGTTGCTGCCTTTCTTCGGGGGAGACGTTAGCTCGGTATTCGGGCTGCAGCGTCATAGCCTGGAGCGTATCCTTTTCATAGTTCTGATCGGCTACGGGAGCTACGCGTTCGGAGTCTGGGGTGGCTTCACCTGCATGGCCCTGGCTCTGGCGGCTATGCTGCCGCGGGTATTTCTTCTCTCTCCTTACTTCGCGGCTGCCCTCTTCGAGACCCTGGCGGTGCTGGTGGTGGGCGGAGGCGCGGTGTGGTGGCTGGAGTCCCGCCGGCAGGAGGTCGGAAGGAGGGAACAGGCACTCCTGAAGCTGGACGCGGTGCGCAGAGAGTTGCAGTCCTACATCCGGACTATAAGGGAGAATGAGAAGCGCCTCTCCGTGCTGCACTCCGTGACTACAGCCATAAACCAGTCCGGCAGCCTGGATGAGGTGCTTGAGACGGTGGTGGATAAGGTCCGCGAGGCTGTCAATGCAGATGGCCTGCTGATCTATCTCCTAGAAGAAGACAGGGGGGAACTGGTGCTGAAGGCGCACAGGGGTATCTCCGAGAGATTCGCCTGTGAAGTGGGGCGGCTGAAGGTTGGTGAGGGGTTCAACGGCTGGGTGGTACAGACCGGTGAGCCGGTTCTGGTAGAGGACTCCTCGGCTGATCCACGCCTGGCCAGGAAGGTGGTAGTGGAGGAGGGAGTGGTCAGCCAGTACATCGTGCCGCTGATGTCGCGGGAGAAGGAGGTGGGCACACTGTGCGCTACTTCCAGGTCGGCCCGGCAGTTCGTGAGGGAAGAGCAGCAGCTACTTATGCTCGTTGGAACAGAGCTGGGGGTGGCGGTCGAGAAGGCCGCCCTGGGCGAGGAATCAAGGCGCGCGGGGGAGAGGTTCCGCGAGCTTTTCGAGAAGGCCCATGACGCTATCTGGGTGCAGGACTCAGAGGGGACGATCCTGACCGCTAACCAGGCGGCTGCAGATTTTACTGGCTACCGCCTTGACGAGCTGGTGGGGATGAATGTGTCAGGGTTCCTTCAATCCGAGGGACTGGAGCTGGCCAGGGATATCCGCCGGAAGCTGCTCTCACACGAGGAGGTCAACCAGCCCTACGAGCAGAAGGTCACCAGAAAGGATGGCACCCAGGCGACGATAATGCTGACCACTTCTCTCATCGGCGACGAAGGAAGGCCGCCCGTGTTCCAGCATATCTCGCGCGATGTAACACGGGAAAAGACACTCCAGGAGAACTTGCATCTGTACGCGCGCCAGATCACCCGTGCCCAGGAAGAGGAGCGCAAGCGCATAGCCCGCGAGCTGCATGATGATTCCATCCAGGCGCTGGTGGTCCTGTCACGCCAGCTGGACGGCCTTGTTGCCGGTGCCGGAGATGGCCCATCGAAGGACCAGAAACTGGCAAGGATCCGCGGCCAGGTGGATGCCATCCTGGCGCGGATGCGGCGTTTCACCCAGGACCTGCGGCCGCCCACACTGGACTACCTCGGGCTTGTTCCGGCTCTACGCGAGCTGGTTTCGCAGATCGAACCACAGAGTGGTATCCGGTGCGAGATGCGCGTAAGTGGAGAGGAGAAGCACTTCCCTCCCGAGGACGACCTGCTCATCTACCGCATCGTCCAGGAGGCCCTGAGCAATATTTGGCGGCACTCGGAAGCCACCAGGGTGCGCGTGGCGATCAGCTTCAATGAAGAGAAGACAACCGTGGAGGTCGCTGACAACGGCAAGGGCTTCCAGATGGAGGAGGACATGAGGTTCGTCCAGTCAGGGAGGATAGGGCTTGCTGGCATGCAGGAGCGGGCTGATCTCCTCGGCGGCACTCTGAACATCCTCTCCAGGCCTGGCGAGGGAACGAAGGTCGTCTTGCAGGTACCCAGTGAGCGGTGGACAGCCTAGCATCTCTTCGTGTGTGGTGCCCGTCAGCAGCAGTCGCTGGCGGAGCTGCCGGAAGCGGACAGTGCCGGTTGCCGGGCTCTCACCAGAAACAGGCATAGCACCACGCCGAGGCACGCCGAGACGGTACCGGTGATGAAGGTCATCTGCGGCCCCCAGGTGCTCCAGATGACTCCCCCCAGGGCTGACCCGGCGATAATGCCGGTATTCTCACATACTCCTCCGTATATACCCATGACGGTGCTCTGGCGTCGCACGGGTACTGAGTCGGACAGCAGGCCGAGTGCCGCCGGGCTGAACATCGCCATTCCCGCGCTTCTCAGTATGACGAACACCATGAGCATGGCGTAGCTCCCGGCGAAGGCCGTACCCGCGAGCGCACCCGCCGATACCGCCAGGCCGGTCATCATGAGCGCCTTCTTGCCGACACGGTCGGCGAGCATGCCCATGGGGATGCCAAGCACGACCATGGCGATGCCGCCGATGGTGAAGAGAATGCCTACCTCGGTGGCGGACACCCCCACCTCCTGGGTGGCAAGCAGGGGCAGAAAGGTCATGAAGATGCCTAGCCCCAGGAACTGCAGGGTGGCAACGAGACACTGGGGCACAAGGGGACGATAGACGGGGGCGGCGCTGGAGAGCAGTGATCCCGGCCACTCGGTGGTGTCCTTCACGGATGCAGTCTCGGGGGATGGAGGTCTCCGCAGTCCGAGCAATACCAGCATGCCGCCAAGAAGGGCGATACCGCAGGAGACGAAGAAGACCGCGTCGTATCCCCACGTGTCGACGATGAAGCCGCTGGGGAGAGCGCCGATGCTCCGGGAGACGGAGAGCATCACCGAGATGATGGCCATGAAAGTGGCCTTCCTCAAAGGCGGGGCAGTGGCGCCGATGTAGCCTCGTCCCGGCCCGAACAGCGCGGAGCGAAGTGTTCCCCAGACGAAGAATATGAGGAAGATGAGGGGTACGCTGTGTGCGAAGGCGAAACAGAGGACCAGCAGCCCGGAGATCGCCGTGCCCATGGTGAGAGGCAGCCTCAGCCCGGTCTTGTCTGCTACCCAGCCCCACGAGCTCTCGCCGAGCACCATGCCCAGCATGGCAGTGGAGAACATCAGGCCGAGCACCTCCGGGGACACGCCGATGGAGGTAAGGTAGAGTGGCAGAACGGGCTGGAGGATACTCATGGCAAGTACACCCAGCCCCATGACGATAATGACTATGACCAGCTCGCGGTTGAGTGCGCGTCTCATCTGGTTGCCTCCAGCACTCGTCCCATTATACAGAAAGTGTGTGGTGAACGTGCGGCTGCGGGTGCCGTTCACGTGGTTGGCTTGATTTTGACTTCTGCCGGTGGTATTTTGGGGCGGTAGCTGAGGTGGAAGATGAACCTGGACTACCTGCATACCTTCGTTGAAGTGGTGAGATCGGGGAGCTTTTCGGAGGCGGCCCGCAGGCTTTCCATAACGCAGCCGGCCGTCTCCTTCCAGGTGCAGCGGTTGGAGCGTGACTTGGGCGTACGCCTGCTTGACCGGCGGCAGAAGGGGGTCGGCATGACCGAAGCGGGAGAGCGCCTTCTGGCGTTTGCACAGGACGTGGTCAGTCAGCGCGAGAGCCTGGTCCGGGACCTGGAGCATCTAAGGGAGACGGTGGCGGGAAACCTGGCCATAGCCGCCAGTACCATTCCGGGGGAGTTTCTTCTGCCGGTGATGCTGAGCGAGTTCAAGGCACTGCATCCGGTGGTGAGTATCAGGGTGGATGTGTCTGACTCTCTCACCGTGATTGCGGGCGTGCGGGATGCCGTCTTCGAGGTGGGGTTCTGCGGCATAGCGCCGGAGGGAACGGACCTGGATGCGTGTCCCGTGGGGGAGGACGAGATCGTGCTCGCGGTCTTTTCCGAGCATCCCTTCGCAGAGAGGGAGGCTGTGTCCCTGAACGAGGTAGCAAGCGAGTCGCTCGTATTCCGTGAGGAGACCTCGGCGACACAGCGTCACCTGGACGAGCTTCTTGCCCGGTCCGGCCTGGACGCGGCCAGAATCAGCCCCAGACTGGTTCTCGGTAGCAGCCAGGCGGTGGTGTCAGCGGTGGAGGCGGGGGCGGGTATTGCGTTCGTGTCAAGCCTGGCTATCAGGAAGAGCCTGGATTTGAACCTGGTCCGGCAGGTGAAGGTGGCGGGAGTGGGACTGAGAAGACGCTTCTTCTGCATCTATCGCGAGGAGAGACTGGTTTCCCGTCTTCTGGCCGAGTTCGTAGCCTTTGTGAAGGCGAGAGCACCCCAGCCCTGAGGCCGGCTCCCGCGGGCGGGTGATACCCTCACGGCAGCTGGGAGTCCCGGGGGAGCCTGTGGTGAGTTTTTGTGAGACTGGTCCGGGTTGCCGTCACCTTTTCGTGCGCCGGGGGAGCGTGGTGCTTTCGGGTTTCCGGGTTAGTCACATCGGGGTGAGCGTATGAAAGGACTGCTGGCTGTATGGCTGGTTGCCTGATTACCAGCTACGCCCAGGTCACTCAGATTCTTCTGGCTACCTCGTTGGCGCTGAAGATGGCCTCCTGGATGCCCCTGACCTGGGCGCAGTCTCCTATCTTGTAGACCTCGGGTACTATCCTCTCAAGCTCGGCAAACAGGTGGTCGTTGGCCCGCCTTTCCCCGAACCGCCGTGACAGTATAATGGTATCGTAGGGTATGGCTCTCCTGTTCCTCTCGTCACCGGCCAGCTTCACCCTGACCTCGTCGGGGGTTATCTCCTCCACCTCCACGTCGTAGAGGACCTCCGGGTTCCTGACACGGGCGGCCTGGGGCGTTTCCCGGGGAAGGTTGAGGTCGGTGAGCTTGCGCAGGAGCCACCATCGCCGTGCCATGGAAAGGTCACTACCCAGAGAGCCCTCACCGCCGCGGGCCAGGAGGACAGCTTCCTTGCCTTGTTCCGCCAGGGCAATAGCCAGCTCCACCCCGAAGACGCCCCACACCACCACCCTCTGCCCGATGGCCTTGGGGTGACGGGACGCCTCTTCGTGCATCATGACGTCCACCTTATCCCGTGCTATCTCGGGCACCGTGGCTGAAGAGCCCGCCGCCAGGATGACCACGTCGGGGGCCATCCCGGCTACCTCGGCGGCCTTGATGTCACGGCAGACGCGGACGTCCACTCCCAGCTTGCCCATCTGGGTTGTCAGGTACTCCACGATGTTCCCGAACTCGGCGGTGAGGGGATTGAGGGCCAGCGCCGCGACCATGCCGCCAAGGTGAGGCTGCTTCTCCGTCAGGGTTACCCGGTGGCCGCGCATTGCCGCTACCCGGGCTGCTTCCATGCCGGCAATGCCTCCGCCGATGACAAGCACTCTTTTCGGCTTTTCAGCCGGGACCAGGGGAATGGGGTTCTCCTGGATGTCATAGTTCACTGTGCATGGGTTGCCGCACCCACCGAGGTCTCCGATGCACTTGCGGATGTCCTCCGGCCGTCTCTGAAAGTACTTCTTGGGGGTCTCGGGGTCGGCGCAGAGCTGCCTGCCCAGGTAGATGATGTCAGCCTTGCCCTGCTGGAGGAACCTCTCGGCCATGTCCAGGTCAAAGATATTGCCTACTCCGATTACGGGTAGTCTGGTAACTTTCTTCACCGCGGCTGCCAGGTGGATGAACAGGCCGCGCGGGTAGTACATGGGGATGGTGATGCCCTCAGTGGCACGGATCATGTCTCCCTGGGAGACGTCGAAGCCGTCTACGCCCGCTTCTTCCAGGGCGGGAACGATAATCCGGGTGGTGTCCTCCAGGGTTATGCCCCTCTTGCCGAGGAGCTGGTCCGCGCAGATGCGGACCAGTATCGGGTAGTCGTCCCCTACCGCCTTGCGCATCTTGTGGATCGTCTCCACCAGGTGGCGGAGCCGGTTCTCCCAGTTGCCGCCGTACCTGTCCGTGCGGCGATTGTAGAAGGGTGAGATGAAGGAGCATCCCCCGGTGGCCCCGCCATGGGAGCAGTGCAGCAGGACACAGTCCACCCCGGCTGTCCTGGCCCGGGCGGCAGCGGCGGTAGTATCACCCTGGGACTGCTCGATATCCTCGATGGTTACCTCCAGGTGAGGCATTCTCCGCCCGGCCACGGCGTAGAACAGGTCTTCGGTGGGGTGTCTCTCGTCAGGGTAGGGCGGGGGCGAAGGTCCTCTGCCTCCCATGACACCCCCGATGATGCCCATCTGTACCCCCAGGCAGGAGCCGTGCCGGTGGATGGCCTCGGCCAGCCGACTGAAGCCGGGGATGAACCTGTCATCATACAGCCCGATGCCGCGGAAACCGAGCAGGCTCTGCTGCTGTACGGTAATGCGCGGCCGGCTGGCGCCGATAGTGCCCGTCATCACCAGACCCGTCTGTCCTTCTGCCCTGGCCTCGAACCAGCGGATGGTCTGGTCGTTGATGAAGCCGTCTTCTCCGGCGGGCATATTCAGGAGCGGCGCCAGTCCGACCCTGTTCTTGATGCGCATCCCCTTGATCTGGATAGGCTCCATGAGCTTCATGTGCGTCTCTCCTTGCCTGGGTGTCTTGTCTGGTGGAAACGCCCTGGTCCCGGGCGGCGCCGTGAGGAGCCTGTTACCCGGGGCACTGGCTAGATGTTGCTCGCGCCTGGCACCCTGACGAGCAGCACCGGGGTGGTCCCGGCCCGCATCACTTTCTCGGCCACGCTGCCAAGCGCCCAGCGGGTGACGCCGGTACGGCCGTGGGTGGCCATAATGATGAGGTCAGCGTTGTTCCTGGCGGCGAAATCCACTATCTCCTGGGCAGCCAGGCCGACCTGCACTGCCGAATGGATGTTGACCGGCCGCTGTATGCCGCCGAGGAGCCTGCTGGCGGCGCGTTGGGCGACAGCAGTGACCTGCTCCAGGTAGATCTGGTGCCGGGCGTATTCCTCCGCCTCAGCCGATTCGCTGACACAGAGCAGAACGACCTCCGTACCGAGCCTGGCTGCCATCTCCTGCGCGAAGGGTAGTGCCAGCTCAGCCAACTCGGACCCGTCCAGTGGAACGACCGCTTTCCCGAACACTGGCAAACCTCCCGGCAGTAGCGGCGCCTGCGGCACCTCATTGCGTCTGATAATACACTACCACGCACGCCGAAGCAAAGCGGGAAGGCCTGGCTGACGCAGGTTGCCGCGGAGGGAAGGGAATGCTTGCCTCTGGCACTGGTGAGATTGGCACGGCCGCTGAAGGCAGGTTCGCTACCAACTCTGGCATCTGATGCAGCCAAGACCGAACAGAACCGGGTAAGGCTATTGACGTGCATATCCCTTCCTGCTATGCTTGCAGCCAAATCGTCGCCATGCGGCCAGGGGTGGCGAAGGAGGGACATGATGGCGGTTGATGGCACTTTCAATATCTCCATGAGCACACCGATGGGAGCTCAGACGGGAACGCTCACGCTGCAGAGTGAGGGTGACTCGCTAAGCGGCAGCTACTCGGGACAGCGAGGGGAGCAGTCCTTCAGTGGAGGCACCGCATCTGGTGACGAGGCCAACTGGTCAATCCAGGTGGCCGGGCCGATGGGCCAGATGAAGCTGGACTTCAAGGCCGCTGTGAAGGGTGATGAGATCAGCGGGCAGGTGCAGCTGGGCAGCTTCGGCTCTGCGAACTTCAGCGGGAAGCGCGTCTAGACGACCGTCGCGTAGCGCGTATAGGAGAAGGCGGGGTAGAGAAGTCTGAGTGTCTACCCCGCCTTCTTGGCTGCTAGTCCACCAGTGCCTGGTAGGCCAGCCCGGCGAACTCCTGGCGTATGTTCAGGTGTCGGTAAGGCCCAACCTGGGTCATGACGATGCCGATCAGTTGCTCTCTGGGATCGGTGAACGGGAAGGTGCAGAAGGCGCCGCCCCAGGTGTAGGTGCCTGCCGAGAAGGGTACCGGGCCGGGCTGTTCTGCTTTCAGGGTGTTGGTGTGCTCGGTGTTGCGGAACACGCCGAAGCCGAGGCCAAATCCGGCCCACGGCCCGGTGAGCCACACCGGAAGGTCGCCGGTGTGGATGGTGGTCATGAACTCCACCGTCTTGCGCCCCAGGAGGCGCGCCCCGTCCAACTCCCCGCCATTGAGCATCATCTGATCGAACCTGTAGTAGTCGGCTATGGTTGAGACCAGGCCGCCGGAACCCATGAAGTAGGTGTGTGGCTCCTTGACGAAGCGGCTGTCCTCGGTGGGCGGGTCGGTGAGGCGTATCTTGAGGTCGTCGCCGGGGGTGTAGCAGGCGGCGAATCGCTCCAGCTTCTGCCTGGGCAGGTAGAAGTGGGTATCTGGCATGTTCAGGGGCCGGAAGATACGCTCGCGGAAGTACTCGTCCAGGTTCATGCCGGATATGATCTCCACCAGGTGACCTACGACACAGGTCGCGCGTGAGTAGTTCCAGACCTCACCGGGCTGGCGGTTCAGCGGTATCCTGGCGTAGCGTTTGACGAAATCGCCAATGGTCTCGTCCGGTGTCTGGTGCTCCGTCAGCCTGAGGTACTCCGTCTGGGACATGGCCCGTGGGGTGGCGGACATTCCGGTGGTGTGGGTGAGGAGGTGACGGATGGTGATTGGACGGTCCGCCGGGACGAGCCGCCAGGGATTTGCGCCCGAGAACTCATCCGCTGGAACCGGTACCGCCACCATGGGGTCGGCGAACTCTGGGATCCACCGGCTCACCGGGTCGGACAGCAGAAAGTGGCCCTCTTCGTAGAGCATCATCAGGGCCACCGAGGTAATCGGTTTGGTCATGGAGGCAATGCGGAATATCGTGTCAGCCGTCATCGGCCTGGCGTTTTCGACATCTCGGAACCCGATGGCGTCAAGATGGACGACGCGGCCCTGGCGGGCCACCAGGGTGACGACGCCGGGCACGAGCTGGCGGTCCACGTAGCGCTGCATGGCCTTGCCAATGCGAGTCAGGCGCTCGGAGGACATGCCGACCTCTTCCGGTTCTGCTCTGGGCAGGCCCTCGACACCGGATGCCGGATTGCCTCGGGTACTCCGTCCTACAGTGGTCTTCTCACTGGTCATGACTTCCGGTCTCCTTTCTTGCTCTAGAGTTGTCGGCTGCGCTCGGTTACTCCGGGCAGTTGCCTCAGCCAAAGAAAGTCGGTGCGGACATCTGCGGGGTGTTCCCCAATTAACCGATCATCATCTGAGAGTAAAGCCCGCATGGTCACCCTAGCGGGAATAGTCAAGTATCAGTATCTCGGTAGGCTCGGGGAGGCTGCTCGGGGTGAATGACACCTGGCTGGACCCCGTTGCCCTGGAAGCCGGCCTCAGTCTGAGGAGATCCTCCCGGCCGTAGCGCGGAAAGCCACACTTCGGGGTCTTGAAGTGCATCGGGATCACCACCCGGGGCTTGAGGCTGTCCCAGAGCCGGATGACCTCCTCCAGCTCCAGGGTGGCGCCGGGCCCGCCGGTGGGAGCCAGAAGTAAGTCCGTACCCACAAGCTGGGAAAGGCTTTCGGGAGCGAGCGGGTGGCCGAGGTCGCCGAGATGGGTAATCCGGATACCGTCTACCGCGAAGGTGAAGATGGTATTCGGGCCGCGCTGTGCCCCGTTCTCCTGGTCGTGGAAGCAGGCAATGCCCCGGAACTCCATGCCCTTCACCGTCTGGGTCCCCGTGCCCCTGACCACCTGCGGATTTTCGGAGACCGCCTGAACGTGGTTGTGGTCGCCGTGGTCATGGCTGACGGTGACCACGTCGGCGGACAGGTCCACGGGGCCGTAGTTGATGATATCCCGGAAGCCGGGCTCGTAGGGGTCGGTGACTATGCTCAGGCCCGTATCCGAGCTTATCAGGAAGCAGGCATGTCCGATCCACTCTATGTTCATGACATGAGCCCCCTTTCTACCGTTCCATCCCGGTTTGCCCAAGGATAGCATAACCCGGTGGGCCCCTGCCAGCCCGTGGCAGGAGTGCTGCTACGGACAGGTGCATCGTGTGCCTCGCGGGGGCTTCTGCTATAATGGAGCCTGGTTACCCCCGGGGGATTGAATGGAGCCTGGCGGTCATATCCTGGCCATAGACCAGGGGACTACCGGGAGCACCGGCCTGGTCTTTGACGAGCGTGGAAGGCTGCTCGCCTCTGCCTACCGTGAGGTGAAGCAGATCTACCCGCGCCCCGGCTGGGTAGAGCATGACCCCATGGACCTGGTGGATACGTCTGTGGCGGTGGCGCGGGAGGCTGTGCGGGCGGCAGGGGTGGATGTTTCCGGGGTGAGGGGTATCGGCATAACCAATCAGCGCGAGACCACGGTGGTGTGGGACCGGCGTACGGGGGAGCCGGTGTGCAACGCCGTAGTATGGCAGTGTCGGCGTACGGCGTCCCTGTGCGAGGAGCTGAAGCAGCGTGGACTGGCAGAGCCAATCAGGGAAAAGACGGGGCTGATACTAGACGCCTACTTCTCTGCCACCAAGCTGCGCTGGATACTCGATAGTATCCCCGACGGGCAGGGGCGTGCAGAACGGGGTGAGCTCCTTTTCGGGACGGTGGATACCTGGCTTGCCTGGAACCTTACCGGCGGTGCCGTCCACGTTACCGACTACTCCAATGCCAGCCGCACGATGCTCTTCAACATCCGTACCCTCATGTGGGACGACGAGCTGCTGTCTGTCCTGAACATCCCCAGGTGCGTCCTGCCCGAAGTGCTGCCTTCCAGCTACGCGTACGGGGAGGTGAGAAGAGATGTTCTTGGGGATGGGCGGCTCTTGCTATGTGGTATCGCCGGTGACCAGCAGGCGGCGCTGTTTGGACAGGCCTGCCACGATGCCGGCACGGCCAAGAACACCTACGGTACCGGTTCCTTCGTTCTGCTGAACACGGGAGACCGGCCGGTACGCTCCGCGGCGGGGCTGGTGACGACTGTTGCCTGGGGCCTGGGGGACGGGGTGACCTATGCCCTGGAGGGTAGCATCTTCATAACCGGCGCCGCGGTCCAGTGGCTGAGGGATGGTCTTGGTATCATTGGTAAGGCGGCGGAAAGTGAGGCCCTGGCCCGCGTTGTGCCTGATACCGGTGGGGTCTACTTTGTGCCCGCCTTCGTGGGCCTGGGTGCGCCCCACTGGGATATGTATGCCCGTGGAAGTATCCTTGGGCTAACTCGCGGTACCACCAGGGAGCATCTGGCAAGGGCGACGCTGGAGTCGACCGCCTACCAGGTGCGCGACGTTATCGACACCATGAGCCGCGAGGCGCGGCTGGAGCTGCCGGTTCTCCGCGTAGACGGCGGTGGCACGGTAAACGCCTTTCTCATGCAGTTCCAGGCGGATATACTGGGGGTGCCAGTGCAGGTACCCGCAGTCACCGAGACTACCGCGCTGGGGGCGGCCTACCTGGCGGGCCTGGCAACGGGACTGTGGGCGGATACCGGGGAGATCAGCCGAAGATGGCGGCCGGCCCGGACATACGAGCCGGCCATGAGCGCCGACCAGCGGGAGACGCTCTACTCAGGCTGGAAGCGGGCGGTGGAGCGCACCCGCGGTTGACCCTTGGATAAGCGAGTGTAGCAGGGAATAGCAGCGGAGGTAGCAATGGCACAGAACAGAGAGGAGAAGCGCCTGGCGGAATGGGCCGGTAGCCGGTCAATGCGGGACGAGGAGATATTCCCGGACATAGTGAAGATCGCGCCGACCTGGCCGGTCTCTGGCCCCAGCGGAGTGGTCATCACCGGCGAGGGGATTGTCGTGGTTGATACCGGAGTGGGCTTCCGTGAAGGCGAGGACCGGGTAAGGCGGATCCGGGAGCGGACCAAAGCGCCCTTTCATACCATCATCTACTCGCACGGTCACGTGGACCATGTGGGAGGGGCGCCTGCTTTCTTGAAGGACGCCGAGGACCGCGGACACCCCCGTCCCCGGATAGTCGGCCACGAGCTGGTGGCGCAGCGGCTGGACAAGTACCGGATGCTCAAGGGGCGCCGTGCCTATATCGCCTCTCTACAGTTTCCCCGCCCGGGGGACCAGCCACGTGCGCGACAGGACTGGGCCACCGTGCGCGAGCCTTCCTACGTGTACCCTGACGCCACCTTCCGTGACCGCATGGACTTCAAGGTGGGCGGGCTTTCGTTCGAGGTCTACTACGGACCGGGGGAGACGGACGATTCGATATGGGTGTGGATACCAGAGCGAAAGGTGGCCTTCATCGGGGACCTGCTGATAGGCGGCTGCCCCAACACGGGTAACCCGCTCAAGGAGCAGCGCTACACGCTGGAGTGGGCACAGAATCTGGAGCGTATCGCTGAGAAGAAACCCGACTTTGTGGTGGGGAGTGGCCCGGTGATCAGCGGCGACCGGGTGCAAGAGATGCTCCTCGATACCGCCAGGTTCATGCGCTACATCCACGATGAGGTCGTGCGCCTGCTCAACGAAGGCTGCTGGATAGAGGAGATCCTGGACAGGGTCAGGATACCGGAGGAGCTCGCCAGCAAGCCGTATCTGGCGGGCAGGTACGGCCATCCTGCGTTCGTCATTCATGACGTCTACCGTCGCTACACCGGCTGGTATGACGGTAACCCCAGCGAGCTCTTTCCCTCTCGTAGCGCCGACATCGGCGCCGAGGTACTCGCACTCGCCGGCTCCCGGCAGGTACTTGACCGTGCCCGGCACCTCCAACAGGAAGGCAACGCGCAGCTTGCCCTGCACCTTGCTGACTTCGTTCTCAAGGCTGGTGGGGAGGAAGAGCGGGGAGAGGCAGTGCGGCTGAAGGCTGACCTGCTGGATGCAAGGGCGGAAGAGATAGACAACTTCATCGCCGGTAACATCATGCGCACGAGTGCCGGAGTACTGAGGGCTGAAGCGGGCTAGGCACGGCGGGGGCGCTCCGGGGCGAGATTAGCGGGACAGCGGGACGGGCTGTCCAGCCTCCGCATTATGGAAGACTAGGTCCGCGCACTAGACATAACTGCTTCATTACCATTCTGTAACCAGACTGTAACCCCAGCGGCTGGATCGTAATCCCGCCGTAACCTGCAGGGTCTACACTGTGGGGACGATACTTATCAGGTAAGGAGACAGGGTCGGGCAAGGAAGCAGGTTCCGGCCGGGTTGTGTCTCCCACCTGCAAGGCGGTGGTAGCAGTGGCAGTGTGGAACCTCAAAGGATGCCCCAGGTGTGGCGGCGATACGTTCATTGACCGGGACGTGGACGGCTGGTACGAGAGTTGCCTGATGTGCGGCTACAGCGGTAGCGTTCCCCGTGTGGCCCGAAGCACCACGAAACCTCAGCAGCAGCCTGCGGACAAGCGGCATGTAGCCGCTCATTCCGGCACAGGCGCCCGCTCATCCGCGTCCGGCGACCGATAGCCCGGCGGACCGGTCTACCCATTAATCCCCTAACGCGCGGTTAGGATTGCATTCTCTCCCGACCCGGTATGCCGGGCGCAATCTGGTGAAGCGCTAGCGGGTGGTGGTGTTGGTGGCAGAAACCGTGACTACGGGCAGGTGGTGTAGCTTTATCTGTCGCGGTGCCAGTGGCCGGACCTCTTGCCGGGCCTCGGAAGAGCTAGTTGCCAGACTCCAACGTCCAGTTTCTTATGAAACCTTAACACAATTTTTATGCTATCTTTATTACCTTTATGTCGCCCTTTATGTTGGCATGCTACGCTCGGAATAGAGAGTACCAGGGACTCAGGGAAGCTGATC
>Ga0180434_10002087_pt1 | contig 27413 bp, 26 predicted proteins | sample SS_ome_7_FD_132453 | JGI IMG/M metagenome (GOLD analysis project Ga0180434, IMG submission 132453) | Hypersaline lake sediment archaeal communities from the Salton Sea, California, USA - SS_1_D_2 metaG | ecosystem: Environmental > Aquatic > Non-marine Saline and Alkaline > Hypersaline >... | reverse complement strand
TCCGCCGGCGGACCCTATTTCGGGCATGTCATGCGACCACTGGACCGCCAAGAGCCCAAAAGCATTGCTTGGCTGCAATGCGTCGGCTCACGGGATAGAAACCGCTGCGGCAATGGCTACTGCTCTTCGGTTTGCTGCATGTACGCCACCAAAGAGGCCATGATCGCCAAGGAGCACATTCATGGCGATCTCGACTGTGTGATTTTCAACATGGACATGCGCACATTTGGCAAGGATTATGAAAAATATTTCCTGCGTGCCCGGGACAAGGAGGGCATTCGATTTGAAAAAGCGCGTATCCATACCATCAGTGAAATTCCGGAAACCGGCGATCTCATTGTATGCTACGCGGATGACAGCGGTGCCGTCCAAGAGGAAACGTTTTCCATGGTCGTGTTGTCCGTGGGGCTGACCATACCCGACAGTGCGGTGGACCTGGCCCGAAGGCTGGGGGTTGAGCTGAACGACTACCGGTTTGCCAAAACCGAGCCGTTTGCGCCGGTGGAAACCTCCAGACCCGGTATTTTTACCTGCGGCGTCTTTCAGGGTCCTAAAGACATTCCCGGCTCCGTAACGGAAGCCAGTGCGGCCGCCTGTCTGGCGGGCGCGGATCTTTCCGCGTCGCGGGGCAGAGATATCCAAACGGTCTCATTGCCACCGCAAAAGGATGTGCACGGCCGGACGCCGCGTATCGGCGTCTTCGTCTGCAACTGCGGCATCAATATCGGCGGCATTGTGGATGTGCCGGCGGTGGAAAAATACGCTGCCTCGCTGTCCGATGTCGTGTTCGCGGACTCCAACCTTTTCACGTGCAGCCAGGACACCCAGGAAAAAATAAAGCAGATGATCCTGGAGCATGACCTGAATCGGGTGGTGGTCGCTTCCTGCAGCCCGAAAACCCACGAACCCATGTTCATGGAAACCCTCGAGGCCTGCGGGTTGAACCGCTATCTTTTTGAAATGGCCAACATCCGCAACCAGGATTCCTGGATTCATTCCAAACAGCCTGATGTGGCCACCGAAAAGGCGAAAGAGCTTGTTCGAATGGCGGTGGCCCGGGCGGGAAGACTGAAACCGCTCGAGGAACGGGTTATAAAGGTCAATCAGCATGCGCTGGTGATCGGCGGCGGTGTGGCCGGCATGAATGCGGCGCTCAATCTGGCTAAACAGGGATTCGGTGTGGTGCTCATTGAAAAGGAATCCTCGCTTGGCGGCTTTGCCCGCCGGCTGCACCACACCATTGAGGGCGGCGATGTAAAGGCCTACCTCGAGCGATTAATCCAAACCGTTGTGGCGCAGAAGAACATTGAGGTTTTGACAGAGGCGGAAGTAACGGATTTCGGCGGCTACAAAGGCAATTTCAAAACCACCGTCCGGCTGGGAACGGAAGGTGTGGAACGCCGCATCGATCACGGCGTCATTATTGTCGCGACCGGGGCGGTGGAATATCAACCCCGGGAGTATGCTTACGGTGAAGATCAGCGCATCCTTACCCAGATCGAGCTCACCGACCGTATTCAGGAAAAAGGCGCAGGGGATCTCGATACGGTGGTTATGATCCAGTGCGTGGGGTCGCGTAACGATCAATTTGTTGAGTGCTCGCGCATCTGCTGTCAGAGTGCCGTTAAAAACGCGCTGCTGCTGAAAAAACAAAACCCGGACATTCAGATCTTTATTCTGTACCGCGACATGCGCACCTATGGACTGCTGGAGGATTACCTGACCGAAGCGCGGGAAAAAGGCGTCGTTTTCATGCGCTATCATGAGGATACACCGCCTGATGTCAAGGTGACCCCGGCGGGTATTGTCGTCCGAACCACAGATCATGTGCTGCAGCGCAGGGTCGACATCTCGGCCGACATGGTGGCGTTGTCAGCGGGGATGCGCCCGGCGGACACCCGCCGATTGAGCGGCATCATGAAGCTGAATGCCAACCCGGAAGGATATTTCATTGAAGCCCACGTTAAGCTGAGACCGGTGGATATGCCCGGGGAAGGCATTTTCCTCTGCGGCACCGCGCACGGCCCCAAGTTGATATCCGAGTCTATCGCCCAGGCCCAGGCAGCAGCCTCGCGCGCCACAACATTCCTGGCCCGCCCGGAGATCAAGCTTTCAGCCATTACAGCGGAGGTGGACACCGAACACTGCGTCAAGTGCCTGACCTGCGTCAGAACCTGTCCGTACGATGTCCCGGTGTTCAATACGGAGAAAAAAGTCATTGATATCGATGCGGCCCTGTGTCACGGGTGCGGCGCCTGTGCCGCTATCTGCCCAAGACGGACAATTCAACTTGGCTTCTACGAAGACGATCAGGTCGAGTGCAAAATTGACGCACTGCTGGCAGGAGGGATGTAATGCCTGAATTCGTACCGACGATTATCGCTTTTTGCTGTGAGTACTGAGGGTATTCGGCAGCGGACCTGGCAGGTTCCATGCGACTCGAATATCCGGCGAGCATAAAGATCATCCGCGTGCCCTGCACCGGCAAAGTCGATGTCATGTATCTGTTGAGAGCGATCCAGAAGGGTGCCGACGGGGCCTATGTCGTCGGCTGCCTCGAAGGCACTTGCCATTATAATGAAGGCAATTTCAGGGCCCGGGAACGGGTGGATCACGTCCGGTCACTGCTGGCCGAAATCGGCCTTGAGCCCGACCGCGTACGCATGTACAATCTTTCCTCCGGCGAGGGACCGACTTTTGCGGCCTATGCCAGAGAGATGACGGAAAACATCATAAAACTGGGCCCAAGCCCGCTCAAAGTGAAACAAGTCTAGCAGAGGGGATGCCATATGGCTGAAGAAACAATTAAGCTCGGTGGTAAAAAGAAAAGCGCATTCATTGATAAAGTCAGGGAAATTCTGCCGGATGGCGGCAACCTGAACCTGTGCCTCACCTGCGGGGCATGCGCGTCCGGTTGTCCGGCATCGGGCATTGAAGGTATGGATCCGCGGAAGTTCCTGCGAATGGCGGCCCTCGGCCTGGATGAAGAAATGTTGAAGTCCAACTGGGTGTGGTGCTGCACCATGTGTCAACGCTGCATCTATGTCTGTCCCATGAAAATCGACATTCCCCAGCTGGTTTTCAATACCCGAAATTCGTGGCCCCGGGAAGAACGCCCCAAAGGCATTCTGGGTTCCTGCGACATGGCGCTGCGACACGACACCTGCAGTGCAATGGGCGCCTCCGAAGAGGATTTTCAGTTCGTGGTGGAGGATGTTCTGGAAGAATATCGGGAGGCACAACCCGAATTCAAGGACATGCAGGCCCCGGTCAACAAAAAAGGAGCTGAATTGTTTCTCAACCAGAATTCACGGGAACCGGTCACCGAGCCGGACGAAATGGTGCCGCTGTGGAAGATTCTGCATCTGGTCGGTGCAGACTGGACCTACGGCACCAAGGGATGGGCAGCTGAAAACTACTGCATGTTCCTGGCCGACAACGAAAACTGGGAGCGCATCGTCAGGACCAAAGTCAAGGCCGTCGAGGATCTGGAATGCCGTGTCTGGCTCAATACGGAATGAGGGCATGAGCTGTTTGCAGTCCGGTCCGGGCTGAAAAAATTCAACATCGACTACCATTTTGAGATCAAAAGCATTATTCAGTACTACGCGCAGTGGATCCGGGAGGGAAAACTAAAGGTCAACGCCGACTGGAACCGGGACCTCAAGGTCAAGTTCACGGTTCAGGATCCCTGCCAGCTGGTGCGCAAGTCGTTCGGCGACCCGGTGGCGGAGGACTTGCGTTTCGTTGTCAAATCAGTGGTCGGTGAAGAAAACCTCATCGACATGGTTCCCAACCGGTCCAACAACTACTGCTGTGGCGGTGGCGGCGGATTTCTGCAGGCCGGCTATCCGGAGCAGCGCAGGACCTACGGCAAACGCAAGGCCGAGCAGATTCTGACCACCGAGGCCGATTACTGCATTACGCCCTGCCACAACTGCCATGCCCAGATTCATGATCTGGCGGAGCAGCGCAGCCACCCCTGGCAGACGATTCACCTGTGGACGCTGATTTGCCTTGCACTCGGGGTGCTGGGTCCGAATGAAAGAACGTATTTGGGTGACGACATCAAAGCGGTCAATGTATTTCATCCGGAATCGGAAATGTAAGGAATGGCCTGGGCGTTGAAGGATTGCCGGATTGATCCGCCGTGCCGCGGCTTTGTCGGCTCAGCAGGGCATGTCGGCGCCGAACACCGGCGGTGAATGAGGAGGAGCGATGATTGTTGCCAAAAGAAAGCCGTTCGACGAAATCAAGAAAATGATCGAGGGTCACAAAAAAGTGTTGCTCGCCGGGTGCGGAACCTGTGTGGCCGTCTGCCTCGCCGGGGGCGAAAAAGAAGTCGATATTCTGAACACCGAGCTGGACATGGCCCGCCGGCTGGATGACAATCCCATTGAAATCGATACGATAACAGTTGAACGCCAGTGTGATATGGAATATCTTGCGGATTTTGACGATATCGTTCAGGAATACGAGGCCGTTCTGTCCATGGCCTGCGGTGTCGGCGTTCAGTTCCTGGCGGAGCGTTTTCCCGGCACACCGGTTTATCCGGCGGTCAACACCACCGGCATGTCAGCCAATCGCGCCATCGGGTGGTACGAGGAACGCTGCCGTTCCTGCGGCCGCTGTGTGCTGGCCCTGACCGGCGGCATTTGTCCTGTCACCATGTGCGCCAAGGGCCTCTACAACGGCCCGTGCGGCGGGACAAACCAAGGTTATTGTGAGATCAGCAGCGATCAGCCTTGCGCCTGGTTCAAGATTTATGAGCGACTGGCCACACAGGATCGGCTCGACAGCATTATGGAAATCACACCGGTGGTAGACTGGGAAGACCAGGTGCCGCGGACACTGATTCAGCCAGGGTACAAAAAGCCCGAGACCGAAGATATTGATTAGCAGAGGTGGTGGAAATGAGTATAGAAGACAACGGGTTGAAATCGGGAAGCCATTTGGAAAAAGTGCTCAAAGCCGGCCATTTTGCATTTACCGGTGAACTGGGACCGCCCCGTGGCAGCAATGTCGAGGAAGTTATCAAAAAGGCGCAGCACCTTAAAGGGACAGTCGATGCCGTCAATATCACCGATAACCAGACCGCCATGGTACGGATGGCCAGTTGGGCCGCCTCGCTGCTGCTGATTCAGGAAGGTCTGGAACCCAACTTTCAGATGGTTTGCCGCGACAGAAACCGCCTGGCCATGCAGGCGGACATTCTTGGCGCCTACGCCCATGGCATCCGCAATATGCTCTGTCTTTCCGGAGACCACCAGAAATTCGGAGATCATCCCAACGCCAAAGGGGTTTTCGATATTGATTCCATTCAACTCATCGGCATGGTCAAGAAAATGCGCGACGAGGGCCAATTTCTCGCGGGTGGGGAACTCGACGGACCTCCAAAACTGTTTATCGGCGCCGCCGCCAATCCGTTCGCCGATCCTTTCGAGTGGCGCATTTATCGTCTGGCCAAAAAAATCAAGGCCGGGGTCGACTTTATTCAGACGCAGTGCATCTACAATATGGAAAAATTCAGAGAGTGGATCAAACGCGCCAATGACATGGGGCTGACGGAGAAGGCCTATATCCTGGCAGGGGTTACCCCCATGAAAAGTGTTGGCATGGCCAAGTACATGAAAAACAAGGTGCCGGGAATGGATGTACCTGATGAAATCATCAAACGCCTTCAGGGTGCGGAAAAAGGCAGGGTGGCCGTTGAAGGCATTAATATCGCCTGTGAACAGATCGAGGAGTTTAAAGAGATGAAAGGGGTGGCCGGCGTGCATTTGATGGCCATCGAATGGGAGCACAAGGTTCCTGAAATCGCCGAACAGGCAAAAGTCCTTCCCAGACCATCGGTTTGATGATACTATCATTACTGATGTTGAAGCGACGCTGGTTTGACGGCACAAAAAGAACGGGACCGCGGCGCGAATGTTTGCGGCGCTTTACAGGGGAGGATTCATGAAGAGCGGCAGAATTTGTCTGATTGCCCTGATGTCGGCATTCCTTTTGGTGGGGGGTGTTTCCTCTGCCAAGGACTTGAAGGGAAAACTCGGAGCGGGGTTCAATTCACAGCTCAGCCCGCGCGACGTGGACGCGCTGTCCGGCATTTACTGGATCAACAACGAACTGGGTATACAGGGCCTGGTTGGATTCCAGTTCAACGACGTCGTCGACGAATTCGACGCCGGCGCCAAGGTTCACTTTAAGATCAAGGATGAGGAGAACCTGCATGTCGACGCCATCGGCGGGGTCGGCATTGTGCACCTGAACCCGGACGAGGGGGACAGTGAAAATGCCTTTTGGGCCAGTATCGGGCTGGGCATCGAGTATTTTTTCAGCGGACTGCCCAATCTCGGCTTTTCGACCGAAGTCGGTTTTACCCTGGTGGACATTGATGACAACACCACCTTCGGCTCTTCCGCCGACACCTTCGTCGGTGCCGGCATCCACTACTACTTCGATCTGTTTGCGCCGTCGGTCAAGAAAACATCCGGTCTGGAAGCAGACGAATAGCCCCGTCTCCGCCGTTAAGCGGCTTTGGCCAGGCGAACGGCGCAAACCTTGAATTCAGGGATGCCGGATACCGGATCCAGGCTGGCGTTGGTCAGACGATTGGCGGCGGCCTCGGCATAGTGGAACGGAATGAAAATCGTTCCCGGAACCGCGACGTCCGAAATGCGCACCACGGCCTGAATCTCGCCTCTTCTGGATGACACCGCTGCAATGTCCCCATCCGACAATTCGTACGCCGCCGCATCCTGCGGTGAGATTTCGACGAAGCAGTGCGGCGCCCGCTCGTTCAGTCCCGCGGATTTCATGGTCATGGTGCCCGTGTGGTACTGATAGAGGACCCGCCCGGTTGTCAGATACAGCGGAAAGGATGTGTCGGTTTTTTCGGCCGGCGCCTGATAGTCGATGGCGTGAAACAGACCCCGCCCTCGGGTGAACTGGTCGCGGTGCAGAATCGGCGTGCCCGGATGCTCAGCATGCGGGCAGGGCCAGTGGATGCCCTCCGCTTCAATGCGGTCGTAGTCGATGCCGGCATATGCGGGTGTTACGGATGCGATTTCCTTCATGATCGCCGCGCTGTTTTCATACGGCATGGGCAGCCCCATGCGGCCGGCCAGATCGCACAGAATGCGCCAGTCCTCGCGGGCTTCACCCGGCGGTGCCACCGCCTTGCGCACCCGCTGAATCCGGCGTTCGGTATTGGTGAAGGTGCCGTCTTTTTCCGCAAAGCAGGCGGATGGCAGCACCACATCGGCCAACATCGCGGTTTCCGTCAGAAAGAGGTCCTGCACCACCAGAAGATCCAGGTTTTTAAGGCTTTCTTCGGCGTGGTTCAGATCCGGGTCCGAAACCATCGGATTTTCGCCGACAATGTAAAGCGCCTTGAGTTCACCCGCATGGGCTTTGGGCAGCATCTTGGTGACGGTCAACCCCGGCTGGGTCGGCAGGTCGGACACGCCCCAGGCCGTTTCCATGCGTTTGACCACCGCCAGATCGCCGACCGGCTGGTAGCCCGAAAAAACATTCGGCAGCCCGCCCATGTCGCAGGCACCCTGCACATTGTTCTGTCCCCGGAGCGGATTGACGCCGCCGCCTTCAATCCCAAGGTGCCCGCACAGCATGGACAGGTTGGCCAGTGATTTGACATTGTCCGTGCCGGTGGTGTGCTGGGTAATGCCCATGCAATAGCAGATGCTGCCGGCCTGTGCCCGGGCAAACAGCCGGGCGGCTTCGATGAGCTGCGGCGCCGGGATGCCGGTAATATCGGCGACGCGGTCCGGATCATAGGCGGCCACTGTTTTTTTCAAGGCTTCGAAGCCCTCGGTGCGTTCGGCGACGAAATCCCGGTCGTAGAGATCCTCGTTGATGATGACATGCATCATGCCGTTGATCCAGGCGACGTCGGTGCCGAGATTCTGGCGCAGCCACATATGCGAAAAACGGGTGAGCTTGATGCGGCGTGGATCGACAACGATGAGTTTGGCACCCCGCTGGGTGACCGCGCGCTTGATAAAAGTGGAAAGAACGGGGTGATTTTCCGTGGTGTTGGACCCGGTCACCAGAATCACATCGGCCTTTTCAATATCGGCGATGGTGTTTGTCATCGACCCGCTGCCGAACGCGGCGGCCAGACCGGCCACCGTGGAGGAATGTCAGAGACGGGCACAATGGTCGATGTTGTTGGTTTTCAGAACCGCCCGGGCGAACTTGCTGGCGATGTAATTCTCTTCGTTGCTCACCCTGGCGGATGTCAACACGCCGATGCTGTCGGATCCGCTTTGTGCTTTGATCTCCGTCAATCGGGCGGCCACCTGCTCCAGCGCTTCGTCCCAGCCGGCTTTTCTCAGCGCACCGTTTTCCCGGATCAGCGGTGTTTTGAGCCGCTTTTCGGAATGGATGAAGTCAAAGCCGAAGCGCCCTTTGACGCACAGGCTGCCGTCGTTGGGCGCCGTGTCCTCGGCACCGCTGGCCTTGACGATTTTGCCGTCTTTGACGTGCAAATAGAGCTGACAGCCGACGCCGCAGTACGTGCACGTCGTGCGGACCGCTGTCGTTTCCCAGGGCCGGACGTGATAGCGCGCGTCTTTTTCCACCAGCGCTCCCACCGGACAGGCCTGGATGCACTCGCCGCAGAAGACGCAGTTTGAGTCTTTCAGCGCCAGGTCTCCGTTGACGCCTTTGGTGACGATTTTGGTCTCCGGACCGCCGTAGCCGAATTCGATGGCGTTGTTGACCTGCACATCATTGCAGGCCTGGACGCAGCGCCCGCATTTGATGCAGCGGGAAAAGTCCCGGACGATAAAGGGGTTTACCGTTTCCATCGGGTACGGCGGCGGTGTTTCGTCAAAGCGCTCCGGGCTGACCTGGTAGCGATAGGCCAGATCCTGAAGCCGGCAGTCCCCCCATACGGGGCACAGTTCATCGTGTTGGTCGTACTGCTGCACATCCAGTTGAAAACGCGTCCAGTCTTTGTCATCCGTACCGCGGATGGCGCAGTTGTGATTGCCCGATGCGAGCATCAGCCGGAGGATCATGCGCCGGGCCTCCACCACCCGTCTGGATTCCGTCTGAACCACCATGCCGGGGGCGGCCGGGGTGGCACAGGCGGGCAGAAGGTTTGGCTGGTCGTCCACCTCGACGACACATATGCGGCAGACTCCGGTGGGCAGCGCCCGTTTTAAATAGCACAGGGTCGGGATGTCGATGTCATTGCGCCGCGCCACATCCAGGATGGTCTCCTCGGGGGTGAACGCGAAATCGTTGCCGTTGATCCGTATGACCGGTTGTTGGTTCATCTGTGTCCATCCTTATTGTTCAAATCACTGTTTTTCCGCTTTCAGCTGTTTATCCAATTATTTGTGGCTTGTCAATCAATGCTTTTCGGTGTTCCGGACGCGCGGTGCCCAGCGGCCCGGTCGGCGGGGGCCGGGGCGCGGCGCCGAATGCGGCGTCGCACGAAAAACGCCGCGGCCGCCCCCGCGCCGATGATGCTGCCGATGACATCCGCCGCCGCGTCGAGTATGTCAGCGTCCCGCGCGGGAACAAAATATTGATGTATCTCGTCACTGATGCCGCTGAGAATGGACAGCAGTGCGCCGAACGCGGCCATCAGGAGCGGGTGCCGCCGCAGGCCGGTGGTGGTCAGGGCGCGCACGAACAGAAATCCCATGACGGTATACGCGCCCAGGTGCAGCAGTTTGTCGATGTGCTGGATGTCGGGTATCCGGTCCGGCGAGGGGCAGGAAGATTGAATGAAAATAAAAAGACCGTACACAAAAACCGGCAGCCAGTGGGTCAGCAGGCGGCGGATCAGGGGGCGCAGTGGATTGCTCCTTCCGTCAGGATCCGGGGCGGCGTCTGCCGAACAGCATTTCACAGGGGGCGTTTTTGGTGACATGTCGATTCAAGGCCCTGCACCAGATGGATTGAAATGTCCGGCAGGCGCCGTCCATGGCGGTTTCTCTGGCAAATTCGGCATGTTCACATCGCAGATCGCACCACTTCAGCGGTGTTTTCGGCTTGATTTCCGTTTGGGGTTCAGCGTTTGCCGCCATCGGGTAATGCGTTGTCGTCTTGGAAGCCGCCGATGTGAAGATCACGACGATCGACGGCGGCTTTGATGCGGTTTACGAAACGGGCCAGCGGCACCCCCATTTGGACGTGTCCGTCGAGGGTCCGCACCGAGAGGGTGCCGGCGGCCTTTTCTTTTTCCCCCACCGTCAGAATCAGCGGAATGTTGGTCAACTGCGCATCGCGGATCTTTTTGTTGAGACGTTCGGTCCGGTCGTCGACCGTCGCCCGGATGCCTGCGTCCATCAATGTTTCCTGCAGGGCGGCGGCGTGTGGATTGAGCGCATCGTTGATGGGCAGAATCGTGGCCTGCACGGGCGCCAGCCACAGGGGGAATTTGCCGGCGAAATGTTCAATGAGAATACCGAAAAATCGTTCGATGGACCCGAAAATCGTGCGGTGGATCATGATCGGCCGGTGTCTTTCGTTGTCCCGTTCGATATATTCCAGTTCAAAGCGTTCGGGCAGGGACATGTCCAGCTGAATGGTGCCGCACTGCCAGGTTCTCCCCAGAGCGTCTTTGATGTGAAGGTCAATTTTGGGACCGTAAAACGCGCCGTCGCCTTCGTTGATGCGATATTCCTGGCCGTAGGCTTCAAGCGCCGACCGCAGACCCTCGGTAGCGACGGCCCACTGCTCGTCCGTGCCGATGGAGCGCTCCGGCCGGGTTGAGAGCTCCAGCAGGAACCCGAGGCCGAAGGTTCCGTAAATCCGTTCCGCCAGCTTGAGGACACCGAAAATTTCGGATTGGATCTGATCCGGCGTCATGAAAATATGCGCATCGTCCTGGTGAAACGCCCTGACCCGGAACAGACCCGACAGGACGCCGCTGAGTTCGTGGCGGTGGACCAGGCCGATTTCCGCCGCCCGAATCGGCAGTTCCCGGTAGGAGTGCGGCCGGTTGCGGTACAACAGCATGCCGCCGGGGCAGTTCATGGGTTTGATGGCGTATTCGTCGTCATCCACCTTGGTGGTGTACATGTTCTCGCGGTAATTTTCCCAGTGGCCGCTCTGCTCCCACAGGGTGCGCTTGAGCATAATCGGCGTCTTGGTTTCCACATACCCGCCCGAACGGTGTTCCTCGCGCCAGAAATCAAGCAGAACATTCCAGATTTCCATGCCTTTGGCGTGAAAAAACGGCATGCCCGGCGCCTCGTCGTGGAAGCTGAACAGTTCCAGGGCCTCGCCGATTTTGCGGTGATTCCGCTTTTTGGCTTCCTCAATAAACGCAAGGTGGGCCTTCAGGTCTTTTTTGTCGAAAAAGGCGGTTCCGTAAATGCGCTGCAGTTGGGCCTTCTTTTGATCGGCCCGCCAGTAGGCCCCGGAGACTTTCATCAGCTTAACGGCATTGACAAAACCCGTGTGCGGCACATGGGGGCCCCGGCAGAGATCGGTGAACTCCCCCTGTTCGTAAAAAGAGATCTCCCCGTCGGTCAATTCCGAAATCATTTCCAGCTTGTAGGGTTCGTCCTTGTAGAAGCGCATGGCTTCTTCTTTGGAGACGACCCGGCGCCGAATGGGATGTTTCTGCTGCGTGATCTTGCGGATTTCTTTTTCAATTACAGGGAAGTCTTCCTCGGACACCGGCGGCATGTCGATATCGTAGTAAAAGCCGTCTTCCACCACCGGACCGATGGTCAGCTTGGCGTCCTTGTACAGCCGCAAAATGGCCTGCGCCATCACGTGGGCGGCGCTGTGGCGCATGATATCCAGGGCTTCTTCATCTTTGGTCGTGATCAGACGGACCCGGGCGCCGTTTTCGATGGGGCGGTTCAGGTCGACGATGCGGCCGTTCACTTCAGCAGCAACGCTGTTTCTGGCCAGTCCTTCGGAAATGCGCCGGGCCACCTCCAAACCGGTCGGGCTGTTTTCGAATGCCTGAACGCTGTCATCCGGCAGGGTAATTTGTACCATCGGCAACCACCGTTCTCGCGAGATGTATTGGGTCTTATTACCAGCCATACCCTTCATAGACGCATGGCCGGCTGACCCGAAACTAACCTATTTAGAAAAATATCCTTGACCGGTCAAGAGAAAACCAAAAAATCAGGGTCCCGGCCCCATATTCAAGCGCCGGGACCCTGATTTTTATTGGTTTTGTTTAAACAGACGGCGGAACGTTTCGTATCCTTCTTTTTCAAGGTCGGCCTCGGGAACGAACCGCAGCGCCGCCGAGTTGATGCAGTAGCGCCGACCCGTAGGCGGCGGTCCGTCGTCGAAAACGTGGCCCAGGTGAGAATCGGCCCTGCGGCTGCGGACTTCGGTCCGCGTCATGAACAGCGTTTCGTCGGTTTTTTCAACGACGTTTTCCGCTACCAGCGGTCGGGTGAAGCTGGGCCAGCCGGTGCCGGAGTCAAACTTGTCCGTGGAGCTGAAAAGGGGCTCCCCGGAGACGACATCGACATAAATACCCGCCGCGTGATGATTCCAGAAGGAGTTGTCAAACGGGGGTTCGGTGGCGTTTTCCCGGGTCACCCGGTACTGCAGGGGCGTCAGCCGTTGACGCAGATCGGTATCCGACGGCCTGCCGGTTCCCGCGGCCGGATCGGGCGCGGTCGGCTTGGCTGCGCAGCCCTGCCAGACGGATTCCAGGTACCGGTCGCGTCCGGAACCCTTGCGGTACATTTTGTAGTGCAGGGGGTTTTTGCGGTGGTAGTCCTGATGATCGGCTTCGGCTTCGTAGAAGCGCTCAAAAGGAAGGATCTCGGTTGCGATCGGTTTCTCGTAATGCCTCGCGTCGGCCAGCGCCTGCCGGGAGGCTTCGGCCGCACGGCGCTGGTCGTCGTCATGATAAAAAACGGCGGTGCGATACTGAGAACCCCGGTCCACGAACTGACCGCCGGGATCGGTGGGGTCCACGCTGCGCCAGAAGACCGACAGCAGGGTTTCATAGCTGACCTTTTCCGGATCATAAAACACCTGAACCGCTTCCGCATGGCCGGTCCCGCCGCTGCAGACCTGTTCGTAGGTGGGATTTTCACGGCTCCCGCCGGTATAGCCGGATACCGCCGCGATGACGCCGTCCACCGCTTCAAAATCAGACTCAACACACCAGAAACAGCCGCCGGCAAAGGTGGCGACGGCCGCATTTTTAAGTGACGTATTCATTTCATCTCCTGTGGCATTATGGTGAAGAGGGGCCAAGAGGAACACCGCCCACACCGGTATTGCGACGATGAGGGAAAGACAACGTATTTTCATGAGCGACCTCCCTTTCCGATCCGCCGCGTGCAGAGCGGTCTGCCCGGCGGTGTGCATCGGACGCCGGCGGCGGACGCGGAGCATAAGATTGAGAAATATACCACAAAGTGTAATCATTGTTGGCGTCAAGTCAACAGGAGTGGGGCGGCCTGCCAAGGCGTGAAATCGGAAAACATCGGTTTCCCGCGTACGGCGGGACCAAAATGCCGCCGGGTTTAAATTGACTTGTCTGGTCTGAATTGGTATTGTTGGTTTATGTGGAACACCTCAAGGAGGATGCCATGATTGTCAACATATCTGAAGCCAAAACACATCTTTCCAAATTGGTTGAAATGGCTTTTCAAGGCGAAGAGGTGATCATCGCCAAGAATAATCTGCCGCTGGTCGAACTGGTACGACATAAACCCAAAGGCAGGCGCCAGCTCGGTTTGCTGGCGGGCAGGATTCATATTCCGCCGGATTTTCTGGAGGAAGACGATGAGATAAACGCCATGTTTTACGGGGATGAAAAATGAAAATTCTCATTGACACGCACATATATCTATGGATGTTGTCTTGCCCTGAAAAAATCAATCAGCAAAGGATCTACGAGCTGACATCGCCCGTCAATGAAATCCTGCTCAGCGCGATGAGCATCGCCGAACTGATGATCAAACATTCCATTGGTAAAATTGATATTGATTTCGATTTGCTTGAGATGGCGCAAAAAACCGGTGTTCAGATTATTTCGTTTTCCGGTGAGGATGCCATGGTGCTGGGCCGCCTGCCTTTCCACCACCGGGACCTTTTCGATCGCATGATTATCGCCCAGTCGCTGGCGCATGGGTTGCCCCTGATGTCCGATGACCCCAAGTTCCGGGAATATGAATGCAAACTAATTTGATTTGTGAACGAGAAAGGAGGCAATCATGACCAAGGCGATTCGCATCCACCAAACCGGCGGAGCGGCGGTGATGCGCTGGGAAACGGTGGATCTTGCCCGCCCCGCGAGGGATGAAGTCCTGGTGAAGCATGCGGCGGTCGGTTTGAATTTTATCGATGTGTATCACCGCACCGGACTGTATCCGCTGCCCGGCCTCCCGGCGGTCATCGGCATGGAAGCGGCCGGCACCGTGGAAGCGGTGGGCGAAGGTGTGGATACATGCACGATTGGCGACCGGGTGGCCTATGCCGGCCTGCCGCCGGGTGCGTATGCCCAAGAGCGGCTGATTCCGGCCCACCGCCTGGTCCGGCTGCCGGATGAAATTTCCTTTGAAACCGCCGCAGCCATGATGCTCAAGGGCATGACGGCGCGCTATCTGCTGTACGGCTGTTATCCGGTTAAACGCGGCGACACCATATTGATCCACGCGGCGGCCGGTGGGGTGGGTTCGATTGTCTGCCAGTGGGCCCGTCATCTGGGGGCCACCGTCATCGGCACGGTCGGCAGCACGGAAAAAGCCGCGGCGGCCGCCGCCAATGGCTGTCAGCATCCCATTCTTTACGAAAGGGAAGATGTCGCAGCGCGGGTGAGGGAAATGACGGACGGGAGCGGTGTGAATGTCGTCTATGATTCGGTCGGCCGGGCCACTTTCATGCAGTCGCTGGATTGCCTGCGGCCGCTGGGTACGCTGGTTTCCTTCGGCCAGTCTTCCGGTTCCGTACCGCCGTTTGACCTGAGCCTTCTGGGCAGCAAAGGGTCGCTGTTTCTGACGCGCCCGAGTCTGATGACCTACACGGCGGATCGCAAGGATCTGCTCGCCCACGCCAACGATTTGTTCGACGTGGTTACCAGGGGCGCCGTGCGCATCGACATCCGCCAGCGCTATCCCTTGTCCGAAGCCGCCCGGGCCCACGGGGATCTGGAAAACCGCCGCACCAGCGGATCAACGATCCTGCTGCCGTAGGCCGCTGTCAAAATCGATCAATATTCTTTTGCCGACGGCGGATATCTGAACACGGACACCGCATTTTCAGTATGCTGTCGCAACACATCCGCGCGCATACCTTCGCTGAACAGCGGCACCCGGTCCGGCCGGCCGCCGCGCATCACTTCGGCAAAACGCCGGCGGGTCGACATTTCAGCGGTCATCGATGCCATATTCGTTTTCCCCGCCTTTCCTTCCATCTTCGCCCGTCTCTATGCAAGTGGCAAGGCGCACTTTCGCAACGGCCGGGGGGTCGACAATACGCCTCTGGCGCAATGTGAAAATTGATTGACAATTCCTTTGCGCTTTTATAGAAATACGCTTTGAAACTGGAGAGAAACGATAGCATGCATTTTCAACGTCATCAAATTAAAACCGCCCTTGCGATATGCCGTGGACGCTTCTTTTTTGGTTTTAGGAGCGTCCATCCGGATACCTGAGGCGCATTTAAACCCGCAGCCCCGGATGGACTTTCAAGGCCATCCGGGGCTTTTTTGTCAGGCCCCGGGAAAACCCGGGGCCTTTTTTATGGAAGGAAGCCGTCATGAAAGATTTAAAGCTGACAGCCCGTAATGCGAGCGAACCAACGGTCATAACGGTCGGCGAATGCCGTTTCGGCGAAGGCTTGGTGGTCGTTGCCGGGCCCTGCAGCGTCGAAAGCGAAAAACAGACCATCGACACGGCCCGCGCGGTCAAGGCCGCCGGCGCCGATATGCTCCGCGGCGGGGCCTTCAAGCCGCGCACGTCGCCGTATGCGTTTCAGGGGCTGGGGCTGCAGGGACTTAAACTTCTGGCCAAAGCGCGCCGGGAGACCGGACTGCCGGTGGTGACCGAGGTCATCGATCCACGGGATGTCTCCTGGGTGGCGGAATTCGCCGATATGCTGCAAATCGGCACCCGCAACATGCAGAATTTTGCACTTCTCAAGGAAGTCGGCCGGTGTTCGAAACCGGTGCTGCTCAAGCGCGGGATGTACTCCACCCTGAATGAGTGGCTCAACTGCGCCGAGTATATTTTGAGCGAAGGCAATCCATCGGTGATTCTGTGTGAGCGCGGCATCCGTACGTTCGAGACCTACACCCGCAACACCCTCGATTTGAGCGCCGTGCCGGCCATCAAAGAGCTGACGCATCTGCCGATCATCGTCGATCCCACCCACAGCACGGGACGGTTGGGTCTCATCGCGCCCATGAGTATGGCCGCGGTGGCCGCCGGGGTGGACGGTCTGATCATCGAAGTCCACATTCAACCCGAAGAAGCGTTGTGCGACGCCGGACAGGCCATGCACCCGCAGCACTTCAGCCGTCTCATGGGCCGGCTGCGATCCATAAGCGCATTCATGAAAGGAGAAACAGATGAAGCCGGAAAGCATTCAAGCACAAATGAATAAAATCGATCGTGAGCTGCTGGTTCTGCTCCAGGAGCGCATGGGCCTTTTCCTGCGCTCCACAAAAACCGGCGCCGCCGACCCGGAAGCGGCGTTGAAAAAGCCGTTGCTGGCCGACGCCGACCAGATGAATCTGGATCTTATCGAAAGCGGTTTTTCAAACCGGCTGCTGCAGATCATCATCGAGGAAAGTCAGCGTCTGAAAAATGAAGATCGGCCGCTGGTGGCCTTTCAGGGAGAGCACGGGGCCTATGGAGAAGTCGCGGCCCGCCGCCTCGTGCCCGGCGGGGCGTATATTCCCTGTCTGGAATTCAACGACGTTTTTGACGGGGTCGAAAACGGACAGTTCGATCTGGGGGTGGTGCCGGTGGAAAATTCACTGGAAGGGGCGGTGACACAGGTCAACGATCTGTTGACGACCACCGGCCTGAAAATCCAGGGCGAAGCCAAGGTGCCGGTGAAGCACTGCCTGCTGGCCCCCGAAACCACCGACTACCGGGACATCCGCATGGTCTATTCGCATCCTCAGGCCCTGGCCCAGTGCCGCGAATTTCTGATGCGCAACAAGCTGGAACCGCGTCCCTATTACGATACGGCCGGCGCCGCGAAAATGCTGGCACGCGAAAACCCCAAGGCGGCGGCCGCCATCGCCAGTTCTTTGAGCGCCGAGCTCTACAATCTGAATATCATTAAAGAAGGCGTCGAGGACGGTCCTTCCAACCGGACCCGTTTTCTCCTCATGTCCCGCGAAGGCGCCGCCGGCGGCAATAAAACCTCGGTCATTTTCTGCACCCCGCACAAAGCCGGCAGCCTGTACAGCGTGCTCCGGCTGTTTGCCGAAAACAACATCAACCTGACGCGCATCGCCTCGATGCCGCTCAGAAGCGACCCGGAAAATTACAGCTTCTTCCTGGACTTCGAAGGCGCTGCGGGGGATGCGCCGGTGGACGATGTGCTGCAGAAGATGACGGCCCTTACGATTTCCTTGAAGCAACTGGGGACATATCCGGCCGACGAGGCTTAGCCGCCGGTGCGCTGCATCATCATTAAACATTTCAGGCCATGCAGCGCTGCATGTGTTTTCACTTTGAATTTATTTTGTTATTTTGATAATAAATTTTCATGCATCCAGACGGACCAACACGGCCGGTGCACGGGCCGGCACCTTTTTATGCATTCAACGCCTGCTTAGGGCATGAAAAGCGATTGAGGATCTCTTCATGAAAAAATCGTCGGCAGTTTTCATTGGGTTTGCAATGCTGTGCGTGGTCGGTTGTGCGGCGCCGGAAGTCAAATTGTTTTCCGATGCCACGGACCCGCTGAAGGAATTCACCCTCGAGGGAACAGATGCGGATAAAGTGCTGCTGATTTCCATCCGGGGATTGATTTCGACCCAGCCGGAGGAGAAGCTGCTGCGGAGCATGCCCAGCATGGTTCAGGAGGTTGTTTCCCAGCTCAACCTGGCGGCGGCCGATGCGGCCGTAAAATCCATCGTGCTGGTGGTGGATTCACCCGGCGGCGGTACAACCGCCAGCGACATCCTTTACCACGAAATCAAGACATTCAGAGAACGCACCGGCAAAAAAATCGTCGCCGCCATGATGGGGGTTGCGGCGTCGGGTGCCTATTATCTTTCTCTGCCGGCCGATCTGATCTATGCCCATCCCACGACCATTACGGGGTCCGTGGGCGTTATTCTGGTACAGCCGGATGTCACCCGGCTGCTGGATAAAGTCGGTGTGGGCGTCAACATCAGCAAGTCGGGATCGCACAAAGATATGGGAACCCCCTACCGGCCGCCCACCCCGGTGGAGAAAAAAATACTGCAGGACATAACCGACGGCCTGGCGAGCCGTTTTCTGGAATTGGTGGCCATCCATCGTCAAATGGACGCGCCGGCCCTTGCGGACATCGCCACGGCCAGAGTCTATCTGGCGGCCGAGGCGCGGACGCTGAAGCTGATCGACGAAATCGGCTATCTTAAAGACGCCATTGATGCGGCCAAAGCCATCGCCGATCTGCCGTCGAGCGCGCGGGTTGTGGCCTACCGCCGCAATGCATATCCCGATGACAACCCCTACAATCCGTCCACCGCAGGCAACATCACCGGCAACCCGCAACTGGTGGATCTCGGTCTTTTTAAGCCGCTTTCCGCCATTGACGCCGGTTTTTACTATCTGTGGGCGCCGGCCCTCGGAACCGCCGGTTTTTAAACCCTCAGCCGCAAGACGAAAAGGAGGTTCACATGTCAATCGCCGCTTTGAAACAGAAAATCGTATGGCTCGGTCACGATGGATTCCGCATTGACGGCGCAAAAACCGTTTACATCGATCCCTACCAGATCGAATCGACGCAACCCGCCGATGTCATCCTGATCACGCACGAGCATTTTGACCACTGTTCACCGGATGACATCGCCAAAATCGCCGGAGATGACACCGTGTTTGTGACCGAAAAAGACGCCGCCGCCAAATTGTCCGGCGATGTCCGTGTGGTCCAGCCGGGCGACCGCGTCTCCGTGGCCGGCATGACCATCGAAGCGGTGCCGGCATACAACCTCGACAAAGATTTCCACCCCAAGGAAAACGGCTGGCTGGGGTTCGTAATCGACATCGACGGCGTGCGGGTCTACCATGCCGGCGATACCGATTTCATACCGGAAATGCGCTCGCTCGAGGTTGACATCGCCCTTTTGCCGGTATCCGGGACCTATGTCATGACCGCGGATCAGGCGGTTTCGGCCGCCGATGCCATCCGGCCCGAACTGGCCGTCCCCATGCACTTCGGAGCCATTGTGGGGGACAATTCGGATGCCGACACCTTTAAAGCCGCGCTCAGCGGAAAGGTCGATGTTCTGATTCCACGCAAAAACAAGACCCTGGTATGATGCCATGGCCGAAAACCTGACATCCGCGACAGCCTGCTATCGCGATCTGCGCGGCAAAAATGCGCTGGTCACCGGTGCCGGCAAACCGGCCGGCATTGGCTTCGCCATCGCCCGCAAACTGGCCCAAAACGGCGCCAATGTCGCCCTGGCCGATATTTCCCGGGAACAGACCGACAATCCCCTGGTCAGCGATGAACGTCAGGCCCCGGCGCAGCGCGCCGACGAACTGGCGGCCGCCTTCGGTGTCAAAACCATGGCGCTACCGGTCGATGTCACCGACGGCGCCTCCATATCGCGTATGGCGGACACCCTGAAAGACCGGTTTCAACGCGTGGACATCCTGTGCAACAACGCCGGCACCGTGTTCGGGGTGCCCAGCGGTCTGCACACCTACGACGACGATGCCTGGCGGAAAACCATCGATGTCAACCTCAACGGGGTTTTCCGGGTTTCCAAGGCCATTGTGCCGCTGATGCTCGCAAACGGCGGCAGCATCATCAATTCCGCCTCCCAGGCCGGCAAAAAGGCCCCGCTTTTCAATGGGGCCTATGCCGTGGCCAAGGCCGGGGTCATCATGCTGACCCGCGTCATGGCGCTGGAGCTGGGTTCCAGCGCCATCCGGGTCAATGCCGTGTGCCCCGGCATCATCGACACGGATTTCACGGCCTGGCGTTTCGAGCTCGAAGCCGCCATGCTGAACACAACCGTCGAGGCCGGCCGCCGCAACCGCTGTCGCGAAATTCCGCTGGGCCGCATCGGCACGCCCGCGGAAGTCGCCGATCTGGTTGTTTTTTTAGCATCGAATGCATCCCGTTACATGACGGGCCAGGCGCTGAACGTCACCGGCGGAATGACGATGGATTAGCGTATCAGGAGGAAACATGACCGACATTACCGGCGGCGAACTGATTTTGCGTTGTCTGCACGCCGAAGGCGTGCGCTGCATCCATGCAATTCCGGACGGGACCTACATGATGGTCCTCGAGGCCCTGGAACGGCTGGGACCGGAGCTTGGGATCGAACTGATCGTTCCCCGCCATGAGGCCGCCGCCGCCCACGCCGGAGACGCTTACACCCGGATCAGCGGCCGTCCGGCGGTGGTGATGGCTTGTGCCGGACCCGGTGCGGCCAACCTTCTGGCGGGACTTATGTGCGCCCAGGCCGAAGGCAGCCCTGTGGTGGCGATCACCACCACCCGGCGCAGCCCCGTGGCGGACGACTACCTTCAGCAGGGCGGCATGCAGGTTAGTGCGCATCTGGACATTTTCAAACCCGCCGTCAAGTGGAGCGGCAAGGTGGCGCACTGGCACAAGATACCGGAGATGCTGCGCCACGCATTCCGCACGGCGCTGTCCGGGCGCCCGGGGCCGGTGCACCTGTTGATTCCTGAAGACGTGATCGGCCGTAAAGCAAAATGTCCACCGGACATGGTTTGGCCGGCGCATCAGTATCGTCTGGTGGAAAATCCTCCCGCCGATCCAGCGGCTGTCGCCCGGGCCGCCGATCTGATTCGTGCGGCCGACTTGATCAATATTCACTGCGGCAACGGCGTTGAGCGTTCCGGGGCGGACACAGAAGTCCGCCGGCTGGCCGAATACCTCGGCTGTCCGGTCACCACGACCATCCGCGCGTGGGGAACCTTGCCGGACAGCCATCCGCTGTGCTTTCATCCGACCTCTATGTCGCGCATCGCCGCCAACAGCCAGGCCGATCTGGTGATCGCCGTCGGCTCGCGCCTGGGAGAACTGAACATGTGGGGGCGGCCGCCGATGTTCGGTGAGCCCGAGCGGCAGAAGCTGGTTCAGATTGACACGGAGCCGACGCACATCGGCCTCAACCGGCCGGTGCATGCCGCGCTGGTCGGCGATGCCAAAAAGGTACTGCGCCAGCTGACGGAAGCGGTCCAACAACGGATTCCGCAACGGGCGGCGCACCCTGAAATCGCTGAACTGCGTGCCGTCCAGGATGCTTGGCGCCGGGAGCTGGATCAAGCCGTGGCGGACATGGACCGCCGCCCCATGCTGACCGGCCAGATCCTGACGGTTTGCAATGATTTTTTTGATGAAAACGCGGTGTTTGTGATGGACGGGGGAAACACGACCTTGTGGAGCATTCATTACCACCGGGTCCGCAGGGCGCGTTCGGTTGTTTATTCCATGAATTACGGCCACCTGGGAACCGGGTTGCCGTATGCCATCGGTGCACGGCTGGCGGCCCCTGATCGCGCGGTTTACTGTGTCACCGGAGACAGCGCATTCGGTTTCAATCTGCAGGAGCTGGAAACAGCCGTGCGGCGGCGCCTGCCGATGATAATCATCGTGGCGGTGGACGGCGCTTACGGCATGGAGAAGAGCGCACAGCAACGCCTTTTCGGTCGGGACGCCGACTGGTTCGGCCACGACCATGCGCCGGTGCGGTACGATCAGGCAGCGGCGGCCATGGGATGCCACGGCGCGTATGTTGAAACCGGCAATGCACTGAAGCCGGCGCTTGAGCGGGCCGCCGCCGCCGACAAGCCGGCGGTGATCCATGCTGTTGTGGACGCACAGGCCAATGTGGATCCGCCGGGAAGCTGGCTGTGGGCCGCCGCCAGGTCCGGCCGACTATAAATGGGGGTCGTCACCGCCGGCAGCGGAAACCAAGCGCACTATTCTGTTTTCTCCAGGATGGCTTTGGCCGGGATGAGACCGGTGGCGCTGGCGGAAACGATGTTGCCGGCCACGCCGGGGCCGTCACCGGCCACATACATGCCGCGGATTCGCGTTTCCAGGTGGCGGTTGGTTTCCACCTGCGTGGCAAAGAATTTGATTTCCGGCGTGTACAGCAGGGTTTCGTCGTTGGACACGCCCGGCACCACGAGGTTGAGCTTTTCCAGGCCTTCAATGATGTTGGTCAAAATGCGCTCCGGCAGGGCCATGGCGATGTCGCCGCAAATCACGTTGGTCAGGGTGGGCGTGATGTAGCCTTTTTTCACCCGGTGCCAGGTGCTGCGCCGTCCACGCTTCAGGTCGCCGAAGCGCTGCAGAATCGGTTTGCCGCCGCCGATGAGCGTGGCCAGATTGCCGATGGATTCGCCGTAGGCCTGATTGTCGGTCACCGGCTCCGTTAACACGACCTTGGACAGAAAGGCGAAATTGGTGTTGTCCGACTTCTGGTTGCGGAAGGCGTGGCCGTTGACGCAAACAAAATTGGAATAACTTTCCTGTGATACGTATCCGCCCTGGTTGGTGCAGAAAGTGCGGGTCTGGTCGTCGTATTTCTGGGTCTGGATAAAAAAGGTGGGATCGTATATCACATCGCACAGGTCCTGCATGATGTCATTGTGGACCTCTACCCGTACACCGACTTCGATGCCGCGCTGCTCCAGCCCAAGGCCGTAACGCATCGCCAGTTGTCCCATCCAGTCGGCTCCCACTCGGCCGGGCGCCAGGATCACGCTGCCCGCGCGGTAGGCCCTCTTGTCCGTCACAACACCGGCGACCGTCCCATGTTCAACCAAAACGTCCTGAACCGTTTCGCCGGTGTGAATAACGACGCCTTTGGAAGCGATGGCGTCGGCCATCGCCTGGATGTGTCCCGGCAGACAGTCGCTGCCCAGATGCTTTTGCTTGATGATCAAAAGGTCGATACCGTGTTTTTTGGCGTTTTTTCGGATGGCTTTGGCTTGGGCCATGTTCGTAGGGTAAACCGGGCCGTCCATGCCGAAACGGTTGAAAACGGCCTCGGTTTCATCAATGACCCGCCGCGCTTCGGTTTCAGAGAGAAATTGGGTTAAATCGGTCTTGCCGAGTTTGTGAATATAATTCAGCTTGCCGTCCGAAAACAGACCGGCGCCGCCGATGCCGCAGAGGATGTTGCACGGCCGGCACTGATGACACTTCTGATCCGCTTTTATGGGGCAGCTCCGCTTGAGCGAGGGTTTGCCCTTTTCGATCAGCAGAACGCGGCAACAAGCGTGTTCGCTCAAGTAGTAGGCTGCAAACAGCCCTGCCGGGCCGCCGCCGACGATAATGACATCAAAGGAATCAGGATGCGTTGTAGACATATTCATGGGCGTTTCAGGCAAGGAACGGAACCCGTTGCGCCGGCGCCGGGATTAAGAATCGTCTGCTTCGCGTCGGTCTCGCCCGCTTCTTCTGTATTTCAAGCTGCGTCTTTCCGGACCGTTGTAGGATCGGCGATCCCGGCCGGTGCGCCGGTCGCCTTTGGATCGCCGGTCCCGTCCGCAGCGCTGGTCCGTTGGATGGCAATTGTTTTCCGTCCGCCGTTCTGGAATATGGCAGTCATACGAAAATTGGCGCCGATCCTGACCGGACCGTCTTTCTTTTTTATCTTCTGCAGCGGTTTCATTCATAGGGCGTCTCTCGATTTCGGATGTTCTTTCAACACATGGCTGACAACAGGTGCAGCACGCAACCGCCGAACGGGCGATCCCGGTGGTATGGGAATGCAATATTCGTGCAATCCGCGGCCTTCATGGATATTTCAACGGCGGCGGCCTGTAACCGGCGGGTTGCCGCCAAAACCGTTCAAGCACATTTATAATGTTATCAAAGAGTAAACGCAAGCACCCGCGCCCGCCCGGCCATAGTGAAAAAGCATGGGTTGCGTCGGGTGCCGGCGGCGGCCATGTTTCATGATTTGTTTGTTACTCTATTTGGATAACATATGCCAGTGTTTTAGGAAATGTTTTTCTCAATACACCGCTTCCATGTTTCTGCTTGCTTTGTGATCTTAAGGTGTTGATAATGGTGTCTGTCGCGGGGCCGATGTCAGGCCCACCAATAAGGGTTTTGTTCAACGGGTGCCGGAAAGGATTTTCATCATGCCTGCAATTGACATAAGAGGGGTCTATCCACCGGTCCCCACACCGTTTTTAAACAGCGGCGGAATTGCGTTTGACGAACTCGAAACCAATGTCCAAAAATGGAGCCGCACCGGGCTGCACGGCTTTGTGGCGCTGGGTTCCAATGGTGAATATGTCTATCTGTCGCGCGAGGAAAAGATCCATGTTGTGGAGACGGTGGTGCGCGCCGCACCGGGCAATCTACCCGTGATCGCCGGGACCGGCTGCGAGTCCACCCGTGAGACCCTTGATCTGACGCAGGCGTGCGCCGCGGCCGGTGCGCGGGCCGCACTGGTGATTACACCGCATTATTACGGCGCCCGCATGAGCGAAACCGCCCTGTCCGCCTACTACAAAACGGTTGCCGACCACAGCCCCATACCGGTTTTGCTATACAATGTTCCCAAATTCACCCATGTGGTGATCGGCGTTGAACTGGTGGTGCACCTCTCGCGCCACCCCAACATCATTGGTATCAAGGACAGCAGCGGCGGCGTGGATCGATTGGGCGTCTTTGTGGATCGCTGCGAACCCGGTTTCCGGGTTCTGGTGGGAACCGCGGGCGCCTTTTTCGCCGGTCTCGCCCTGGGATGCGCCGGCGGCGTTCTGGCGCTTGCCAATCTGGCGCCGTCCGCGTGCCTTGACATTTATCATCACGTTCAAGCCGGTCGCATTGAGGACGCCCGCCGGGTTCAGCTCGACATGCTCCCTGTCAACCAGGCGGTTACGGAAACATTCGGTGTGCCGGGCCTCAAGGCCGCTCTGGACATGACCGGCTATTTCGGCGGCCGTCCGCGCCCGCCGCTTCTGCCGTCCACCGAACCGGAGAGAGCGGCGATCCGCCGCGTATTGACGGCGGCCGGGTTGACAGACGGCTGAAACGCCGCTGCATACGGCGGAAAAAAGGCGGGTCTTCCGCCGGCGCGTGAGGCGGCAAAACGTCTGCAGGCTTGACTTCGCCGACGATTTTTGAAATATTTATATTGTTGCTGAGATTGTGGTTTTTCGTTTTCAGTGGACAACATTGCCGTTGTTTTCGGCGATGTTAACCGCTTCCGCCCGCCGTTTTCGGGGGCGACGATTCACACCACCACCGGCGTTATGCGCTGCCGCTGGCGGACGGCGCGCGCACGGGTTGTCGGTACGCTGGCCCATGGCAAGTTGATTGATCAGGAAATTTTCAAAGAAGACGTTGAATCATGAAAAGAAACCCTTGTCAGGATCAGTACCGTGGCCGCCGTTTTCGGGGTGTTTTTGCGCTGTGTGTGGTTGTGCTTCTGACCGCGGCCTGTGGTTCGACCCCCAAAACGGAGCAAAAACCGGCCTTCCGGGTCGTCGAGACAACGCTTGCCAAAGCCGTCGACGATGTCGGCGGCCAAGACCTTCCCCTGCATCCCACCACCCGATTCACCACGCAGGATCCGGCGGTCATCGCGCATGTTTCGCTGGCCGATCTGTCCGGAAGCCACCGTATTCATTGGAAATGGTATGATCCGGACGGTCGCCTCTATCTTAAAAGCCCCGAACACGTGCTGGGGACGCCGCCGGACAAGTACGCCGCCACCGCCGCCGCCTGGCACAAGATATCCCTGAAAGGAGAAAAGGCCGCGCGTCTGCCCGGCGGGTGGCATGTGCAGATTTACCTGGATGAAAAGCTGGTCACCACGCGGCATTTCAACATCGACATCGAATCCCCGGGCATCAGTGCCGACGCGGGTTTCCACATACCGCAAACTGCCATGCAGAATCCCGACGGGGTCGCCGTGGTCATCGGCAACCGCCGCTACCGGCACCCGGACATTCCCGTGGTGGAATATGCCCATCGTGACGCTGAAGCCGTCAAACAGTATCTCGTCCAAACGCTGGGATACCGGGAAAACAATATTTTTCTGGAAAAGGACATCAGCAAGGCCCGTTTTGAGGCCTTGTTCGGCATCAGCGGCAATCACCGCGGGATCGTTCATGATTATGTCAAGCCGGACCGGTCGGATGTTTTCGTTTACTACAGCGGCCACGGCGCCCCCGATCTGGAAAAAATGAAAGGCTACTTTCTGCCGGTGGACTGCGATCCGGCCAAGATCGCACTCAACGGTTATGCGCTGGATGTTTTTTATATCAATCTGGCTCACATGGCGGCGCGGCGCATCACCGTCGTGCTGGACTGCTGCTTTTCCGGCGGCAGCAGCCGCGGGGAGCACCTGGTGGACAGCGCCAGCCCGGCGCTGATCAAAGTCGACACCGCACCGATACTGCCGGCGGGCGCCGCCGTGCTGACCAGTGCGGGCAGCGATCAGATCAGCAGCTGGTATGATGAAAAGGGGCATGGGCTGTTCACCTACTTCTTCCTGCAGGGAAGCGGCGGCCCGGCCGATGCGGACAGGGACGGCCGTATCACCTTTGAAGAAATGCACCGCTACCTCTCCGACCGCAGCGAGGGTGTACCGTACTGGGCCCGCCGGCTGCACGGCGGCCGGACCCAGACGCCCATGCTTTACGGCAATCGTGACAACGATGTGTTGGTGCAGCTGTATTAGCATCTTTCCGCGAAAAACAAGGCACAAAATTCGATGAGGAGCGTTGCGTGAAAATCATTCGACCGTTTTTGGGAATGCTTGTTTCTCTGCTTCTGGTCCTGCATCCCGGCCTGTCGGCGGCCGAGCAGCACCGGGCGGAAGACGGTTCAGGGGTCACGGTTCACGAACCCAAGAGTCGCACATCCGAAATTGAACCGCTGGCGCGTAAAAAAGGCGGCCGGACCTGGTTGTGGATCCTTGTCGGCGTTGCTGTCGTGGCCGGCGGTGCGGCCGTTGCCGCCGGCGGTGGCGGTGGCGGCGGCGGCGATGACGGCGGGGGCGACAATGGCGACACGACACCGCCGCCCAGTGGCGAAACCGGCAGCGTGGATGTGAGCTGGTAAAAATTTTCGTTTGTCATCGGTAAAAGCCCTTGAAAATGAAACGAAATTTTAACAATTTTACTGAGTTTCGGTTTTTTGAGGATGTGATGAGGCGAATTGATTGCTCAAGCTTAGGTCGTTACCTATTGATGACGGGTATTGCGGCGATAACGGCCGTGCTGGTTTTCGGCTGCGGCGACGGCGACGGC